>Ga0335078_10001768_pt1 | contig 32642 bp, 36 predicted proteins | sample Lox_Sample_32_FD_206711 | JGI IMG/M metagenome (GOLD analysis project Ga0335078, IMG submission 206711) | Soil microbial communities from Loxahatchee National Wildlife Refuge, Florida, United States - Lox_Sample_3.2 | ecosystem: Environmental > Terrestrial > Soil > Wetlands | place: USA... | reverse complement strand
GTAACCGCCGCGGCGGCGAACGGAACGACGTTCGGCGCGCCGACCGAAGCCGAAGTCGAGCTCGCCGTGGAGGTGTCGGCGCGGATCCCGTCGGTCGAGATGATGCGGATGACCTCGTCCGGCACCGAGGCGACGATGAGCGCGATCCGCCTGGCCCGAGCCGTCACCGGCCGCGACCGCATCCTGAAGTTCTCGGGGGCCTACCACGGTCACGTCGACGGCCTGCTCGCCGAGGCCGGCTCGGGGCTTGCGACCCAGGGGATCCCGGCCAGCCCCGGCGTGCCACAGGCGGCGGCCGCCGCGACGATCGTCGTGCCGTGGAACGACCCGGACGCGCTGACCGCGGCGACCGCGGACGATGACCCCGCGGCGATCCTCGCCGAGCCGGTGCCGGCCAACATGGGGGTCGTCCCGCCCGAGCCCGGTTTTCTCGAGCTGCTCCGCCGCCATGCCGACGAACGCAAGGCGCTGCTGATCTTCGACGAGGTGATCACAGGCTTCCGCGTCGCCCGCGGCGGGGCCCAGGACCGGTACCGCGTGCTCCCGGATCTGACGATCATGGGCAAGATCATCGGTGGCGGGCTCCCGGCGGCCGCCTACGGCGGACGCCGCGAGCTCATGGAGCGGATCGCGCCGGCCGGCGACGTCTACCAGGCCGGGACCCTGTCCGGCAACCCGCTGGCGGTCGCCGCGGCGCTGCAAACGATCCGTAAGCTGAACGATGCCGCCTACGAGCAGCTGACTGCGACCACCGACGCCGTCGCCAACGGTCTGCGCGAGGCCGCGGCCGTCGCGGGCCGTCCCGTCCACGTCCAGAGCGTCCCGGGCCTGCTCACCGTTTTCTTCTCAGATCATCCGGTCCACGACTATGCCGGTGCGAGCGCCTGCGACACCGACGCCTACGGCGCCTGGTGCCGCGGGCTGCTGGAGCGCGGCGTGTACCCGCCCGCCTCCCAGTTCGAGGCATGGTTTCCGTCGCTCGCGCACACACCCGCCGACATCGAACACACCCTCAACGCCGCCGCCGACGCATTCGCGGAGATCGCCGCCCGATGAGGACCGCTCGCGACGGCGCCCGCGCGCTGCACGCGGCCCTGACCGAGCAGGGCGGGACGGTCGCCGATGTCCTCGGCGACCCCGCTGCCGTCGGCGCCCGCACGCCGCTTGACCATCCGGGCCCGGCACAGCTCGCCGCCGCGGGCCCTCGCGTCCGCGGCCGGGAGCGCGAGTACGAGCTGTTGCTCGAGATGATCCTCGAGGGCTACCGCCTCCATTACGACGAGCCGCTCGTGGTCGACACGCCGGACGTCGATCTGGCGCTGCTCCTGGGCGATCAGCTGTATGCGCTCGGCCTGTCGCGGCTGGCCGCGCTCGGCGACCTCGATGCCGTGGCCGAGCTCGCCGACGTGATCTCGCTCGCCGCCCAGGCCCATGCGGCGTCCGATCGCGAGCTCGCGCAGGCGGTCTGGGAGGCTGGGGCGGTCTCCGTGGGATGGGGTTCGAGCGAAGCCCACGCCGAGGCCAAGGCGAGCGCGCGGGCGCACGATCCAGGCGCGGTGCAAGCGCTGCGCGCGGGCGCTTGTGCGGTTCGTAGCGAGCCGACCGACGCGCGCTTGTGAGGTTCGTATCGAGGTTGTTAGGCGCGCGCGTACCGGGACGCTCGGTGATGACCTTTTCGCGCCCGTGGCGGTACGCTGTCCACTGTCTAAGTTTGCCGTAAGGAACGCGAGGCGTCCGTGCCCGACCGTGACAGGGAAACGAAGTCGAAGTACACGCTCGATCGGAACATGCCCGGCGCGTTCGAGGGCGAGACCGTCTCCCGGCGCCGGTTCATGAACCTGGCCGCGAACGGCGCTGGCGCCGTCGCCGCGATGGCGTTCACGCTCCCTGCCCTCGGGTTCGCGATCGCGCCGATCTTCAAGCGCCAGCAGTGGACGTGGCAACCGGTCGGCTCTCCGTCGGACTTCACCGACACCGACTACGTGACGAAGATCGTCAACCTCGTCCCGGGCATCGGCGAGGCCGGCAACTCGGTCGCCTACGTGAGGAAGCGCAACCCGGCGATCGACAAGGAGCCGGGGGACAAGTACAACCAGTTCGTCGCCCTGTCGGACAAGTGCATGCACCTCGGCTGCCCGGTCAGGTACGTGCAGGCGGCCCAGCGGTTCATCTGCCCGTGCCACGGCGGCGTGTACGACTTCCGCGGGATGGTCGCCGGCGGCCCGCCGGTCCGGCCGCTCGACCGCTTCTACACCCGGCTGAACGAGCAGACCGGCCGCGTCGAGATCGGGCCGCGGTACTCGGTCAACAACGAGCTCCAGCGGTTCGCGCCGCGGTTCCCCGGCGAGCCGATCGACGGCATCGGCCAGTATCTGTACCCGGCCCAGTTCGACACGGCCTCGCCGCCACCGAAGTAGACCATGCCGAAGATCCCCGCGCCGCCGCTGCCGAAGACCCTCCAGCCCAAGCCGAAGAAGCCGGGCGAAGCCAACGGACAGGCCCCGACGCACTCCGCGCCGCTCGAGGCCGGGATCTCCGTCGTCGACTGGCTCGACGAGCGCACCTCGCTGTCGCCCGGCCTGCGGTGGCTGCTGTGGCGCAAGGTCCCGCGGGGCATCAACTGGGCCTACACGCTCGGCTCGGCGACTTTGTTCGCGTTCCTCAACCAGGCCGTGACCGGCGTGTTCCTGGCGATGTACTACCGCCCGGACGTGTCCGGGGGCGCGTACGAGTCGGTCCGCAACATCAACGACAACGTGTTCCTCGGCCAGTTCGTGCGCGGGATGCACAAGTGGGGCGCGTCGGTGATGATCATCCTGATCTTCCTGCACATGGGGCGGGTGTTCTTCTACGGCGCCTACAAGTACCCGCGGGAGATGACGTGGGTGATCGGGGTCGTGCTGCTGATCCTCACGCTCGCGATGGGGTTCACGGGGTATCTGCTGCCGTTCGACCAGCGCTCGTACTGGGCGACGGTCGTGGGCGTGAACATCAACGCCGGCGGGCCGTTCATCGGGCCGTTCCTGTCGAACTTCCTGCTCGGCGGCGCGGACTTCGGCGCGACCACGCTGTCGCGGTTCTACGCGATCCACATGTTGCTGATCCCCGGTGCGATGGCGGCGCTGATCGGCGCCCACCTGTATCTGGTGACCAAGCTCGGCATCTCGGCTCCGCCGTGGCTCAAGCCCCAGCCCGACCACGACGGCGACCACGAGATCGACCAGGCGGAAGTGTGAGCGCCCGAGCTGACACCGGCCGTGGGCCACGCGTGGACCGCGGTCCCGGAACCCACCCAGGACCGCGCGTATGAACCAGGCCGAGAAGGAGGCCTACCTCCGCGAATACTCGATCCTGAAGAACGAGGGCAAGCCGTTCTTCCCGTACGCCGTCACCAAGGATGCGGTGATGGCAGTGGTCGTGATGGCAGTGATCATCTTCTTCGCGCTGATGTTCGGCGCCGAGCTCGGACCAAAGGCCGACCCGACCACGACCAGCTACGTCCCCCGGCCGGACTGGTACTTCTTCTTCCTGTTCGAGGTCCTGCGCGTGATGCGCAACGTCCCGAAGTTCACGCCGATGGCGACGATCGGCGTGCCGACGATCTGCATGATCCTGCTGTTCCTGCTGCCGTTCTACGACCGCAGCCCGGAGCGGCGAATCGAGCGGCGCCCGGTCGCACTCGCCGCCGGGATCGCGACGATCGCGGCGATGGCCTACCTGACCTACAGCGGCGCGAATACCGGCTCGCCGAACACCGTCGACCTGAACGCCCTGAAGATCCCGGCTGGATTGACGGCGGCGCAACTGGCGCAATTCAAAGCGGGCGCGGAGGTTGTGGGCGAGTCAGGCTGCCTTGCCTGCCACGTGATCGGCAACAACGGCAACAACGGACCCGGACCGGTTCTCACCAACATCGCCAACACGGTCCCGGAGCAGCAGATCGCGTCGACGCTGCGTAATCCGACCCCGCCGATGCCGTCGTTCAAGGACCTGCCGCCGGAGAAGTTCCAGAACCTCGTCTTCTTCCTGTCGAACCTGCAGTAAAGCGCCATAGGGACCATGGCGACCGAGGCACCCGGGGCCGCGCTAGACGAACCCCAAGTCCGAGCGATGTTCGACCGGATCGCCGGCCTGTACGACCGCATGAACACCGTGATGACCGCGGGCCTCCATCACGAGTGGCGCCGGCGCGCGACCGACCTCGCGCAGCTGTCGCCGGGCGGTCGCGCGCTCGACGTCGCGACGGGGACGGGCGACCTCGCGTTCGAGCTGGCGGCGCGCGTCGGGGTGGGCGGCGAGGTCGTCGGGGTCGACTTCTCCGAGCGGATGCTCGAGCTCGCGCGCGCCAAGGCGGATGCGAGGGTGGCGGGGCTGGGCGGGGGCCGCTTGAGCTTCGAGACCGGCAATGCGCTGGCGCTCGCCTACGCCGACGACGAGTTCGACGCCGCCACCGTGGGCTTCGGCGCACGCAACTTCTCAGACCTCGGCCGCGGCCTGGCGGAGATGGCCCGGGTGGTCCGCCCCGGCGGACGCGTGGTCGTGCTCGAGATCACGACTCCGCGCCGTCCGCCGCTGTCGACGTTCTTTGACGTCTGGTTCGACCACATCGTGCCGGCGCTCGGCCGGCTGGTCGATTCGCAGGCGTACAGCTACCTGCCGAGCTCGGTCAGGCGATTCCCCGGCCCCGAGGAGCTCGCCGCACACATGTGGACGTCGGGCTTGCGCGAGATCCGTTACGTGCTCACCGCCGGGGGCATCATCGCCTTACATGTGGGGTCGGTCCCGACCCGATGACCACAGGCGCACAGGCAGTCGTCGACGCCGGGGGCGAGGAGCTGACCCGGGTCATGGACCGCGTCGAGCGGCGGATGGCGGAGCTCGCCACCGGTCACGGACCTGCGCTCGCGCGTCATGCCGGCGACACGATCTCCGCCGGCGGCAAGCGCCTGCGCCCGCTGCTGGTGTGCATCGCCGCCGGTGCGCCGCCCCCGGAGACCGACGGGCTGGTCCGCGCTGCGGTTGCGGTCGAGCTCGTGCACGGGGCGACGCTCGTGCACGACGACGTGCTCGACGGATCCGCGCTCCGCCGCGGGCGCCCGACCGTCGTCGCCACCGGTGGCCGGAACCTCGCGATCGCGACCGGGGACCTGCTGTTCTCGCGCGCATTCGCCGAGCTAGCCGCCGGCGGCTCGGCCGAGGCGGTCCGGATCCTGACCCGGGCCAGCAGGGAGCTGGCCCTCGGCGAGCTCGCCCAGCGCGAGGACGCGTTCAACCCGGAGATCACCGTCAGCCGCTATCTCGCCCGCTGCCGGCTGAAGACCGCGGTCCTGTTCCGGGCGGCCTGCGAGCTCGGCGCGCTCGAAGCCGACGGCGAACCCGAGTCGCTGGGCGCGTTCGGGGAGCGGATCGGCCTCGCGTTCCAGATCCTCGACGACGTCCTCGATGTGTCGGGGCCGCCGGAGCGCACCGGCAAGCCGCGGGGCGCCGACCTGCTCGACGGCACGGTCAACCTGCCGCTGATTCTGGCCCGCGCGCGGGATCCCGAGCTGGGCGCGCTCGATCTCCGGGCCGTGCGAACCGCGGACGACGCGGCCGCGGTGTGCGAGCGGATCGCCGCGACGGGGGCGCTCAGCACCGCCCGCTCTCGCGCCCGCGAGCTCGTGGCCGACGCCAAGCTCGAGCTGCCGGCGTTGCCGGCGCGTCAGCAGGCCGCGCTCGAGCTCGTGGCCGACGTCGTGGTCGAGCGCTACGCGTAGATACGGACGCCGGCGAAGCCGGCTCCACCCCTACCTAAAAGTCTTCGGGCAGGATCTGGTCGGCGTGCAGCGCGGCGATGAACCGGTCGATCTGATCGGCCATGTTCGCCTGCGTCAGCCGCTGAAGATCCCGGAGCATGTCGGCGAGACCTTCGTCGAGCCGGTCCTCCAGCTCGCGCACCTGGTCCTGGGTGTAGAGACCCTCCGTGTACCAGTCGCAGTTCGGGCAGTTCAGCACGAGGTTCCAGCGCTCGTCGGGCGCCTCGGACCAGTCGACCGGCTGGACCAGCTCAGAGGAGCAGTCCGGGCACACGTGCAGGCCGCGGGCCGCGTGGTTGTGGTCGCCCCACCGCACCACTTCGATGCTGCGACCGCTGGGAAGCACGATGCGTCGGACTGAAGGCTGTTCTGGCTGCTGGTTCATAAGTCTCTCTGTGCCGTTAATCGGCCTGCGCCGTGGGCAACTTGAGGCGCATATGTATGAGTAGCCGAAGACCTGCTTTTCACCCCCCTCGGCGGACCGGGTAACCTTGGGGTTCCCATCCGGAGGACCGCGAATGTTCCGTAACCCCACCACCGATCTGATCGTCGTCCTGGTGATCGTCCTGCTGATCTTCGGCCCCAAGCGGCTGCCCGGCCTGGGCAAGCAGCTAGGGACCAGCCTGCGCGAGTTCAAGGAATCGATCACGGGGGAGAACAAGGACGAAGAGCAGGCGGCGCGGCCCGAGATCACCGCCGCCAGCGCCTCGACGCCCGAGGCCGCACCGAGCGCTGCTGCAGCCGAGCGCGAGTCGGCCGAGGTCGGGTCGCAGCCCCGGTCCTAGCGGGCGCCGGTCGGGGAAGTCTGGGTCGTGGCGCGGATTCGGCCCATCGGGCACGACGACCGGCTGAGCATCGTCGACCATCTCGACGAGCTCCGCTCGCGCCTGATCGTGTGCCTGGCCGCGGTCGTGGTCGCGTTCGGTCTGTGCTTCTGGCAGAACAACCATCTGCTCACGGTGCTGAACCGGGCGCTGCCGGACAACTCGCGCGCCGCCGTCCACAACGGGCTCTCGTCGGTGCCGTCGGAGTCGGTCCAGTTCGAGCGCCTGTTCACCAAGGAGGCCGCGGCCGCCACGGCACTCGCCAACGCCCCCGGCACCTCGGCCCAGGCACGACAGGCCTACCTCCAGGAAGCCGCCGCGTTCAGCCAGGCCGCCAAGACCCTCCCGAAGAGCCTGTCGAGCCAGGAGAAGCCGGTCACGCTCGGGGTCGGGGAGTCGTTCACGACCACGCTCACCGTCGCCGCGTACTTCGCGCTGCTGTTCTCTTTACCGGTTCTTATCTACCAGGGCTATGCCTTTGTCATCCCTGCTCTCAACAACAACGAGCGTCGCGCGGCCTTCCCGGTGATGGCCGCCGCGCCGCTGCTGTTCCTCGCCGGCGTGGTGTTCACGTACCTCGTCGTGCTGCCGCCTGCCGTCCACTTCCTCCAGGGTTACAACGCCGATCAGTTCCAGGTCCTCGTGCAGGCGAAGTCGTACTACTCGTTCCAGATCCTCACGATGCTCGCGGTCGGTCTCGCCTTCCAATTGCCGCTCGGGCTTCTGGGGCTGCACCGTGTCGGCGTGATCAACGGAAGCACTCTGACGCGGCACTGGCGCTACGCTACGGTGATCATCGCCGTGATCGCCGCGGCGATGCCAGGGGCCGATCCAGTCACGACCGGGCTGGAGACGCTGCCTCTCGTCATCCTTTTCCTGGCCAGTATCGTGTTGCTCAAGATCGCCGACCGCCGCGCCGCGGCTCGCGCTGCCGCCGAGGCTAAGACCGCGTTCGGCGAGGGCCTAGACCCCACCTAGGCCATGCTGTTCGATCTTCGAAGTCGCGGACGGCGCAGGACCGTGCAGGCCGTCTACCTGGGACTCGCGATCCTGATGGGCGGCGGCCTGGTGCTGTTCGGAGTCGGCGCCGGCAACGGACTCGGCGGTCTGCTCAACGCGTTCAACGGCGGCGGATCGAGCTCCGGGCAGAAGGCCGTCGTCAGCCAGCAGGAGCAGCAGGCGATCAAGCAGACGCAGCAGACCCCGAACGATCCCCAGGCCTGGGCCAACCTCCTCCAGGCGCGCTGGACGTCCGCCGGCCAGGGCGCCGACTACAACGCCTCGACCGGCCAGTTCACCAAGTCCGGCCTGAACGAGCTGAGCCTCGCCACCCAGGCCTGGCAGCGCTACCTCCGGCTCGAGAAGAACCCCGATCCGAACCTCGCGATCGTCGCCGCCCGCGCCTATGCCGGGCAGCAGAACTATGCCGGCGAGGCGAGCGCGTGGGACATCGAGACGGCCGCCGACCCGACCGCGGTCAAGGGGTTCGAATGCCTCGCGGTGTCCGCGTACGCCGCCAGCCAAACCCGCAAGGGCGACCTGGCCGAGGCCAAGGCGCTCAGCATGGTGCCCAAGGCCCAGCAGGCCCTGCTCAAGAACCAGCTCAACGCGGCCAAGACGCAGCCCTCGGTCGCCCAGCAATGCTGATCGCCCCGACCGGCGACCGGCGGGTAACATCGCCGCCAAGGGCCGTTAGCTCAACTGGTAGAGCAGGGGACTCTTAATCCCAAGGTTGGAGGTTCGAGTCCTCCACGGCCCACTCGATAAGCACGCGCACCAGCGGGCTTTTCTCGTTATCGGGGACGGTGGCCGTTCCGAAATATGTCCCCAATATGTCCCGAGATCGGCCTACGAGCTGCGCCGTGCTGAATCTTCCGAGCGGTCATGTGTTCCGGGTCGAGCGGGCGCGCGGCCCGGTCTGGTACATGAAGTACCGCCTGCCCGATGGGCGCCAGGTCCAGAAGAAGCTCGGGCCGGCCTGGACCGAGCGCGGGACGTCCGCCGGCGGGCTACTTCACGAAGCGCCTGGCCGAGGACGCCTTGCGTCGGACGCTCGACGAAGCGCGGCGCGGGACACTGCCGGGCATGGTCCGGACCGGCGCGACATTCGCCGACGCCGCGGCCGAGTACTTGCGCTACATCGAGCAGGACCGAGGGCGCAAGCCCTCGACTCTGCGCGGGTATCGGTCGGCGATCCAGGCGCATCTACTGCCGGCGTTCGGGGAGCTGCCGGTCGAGAACGTCACGACCACCGCGATCGAGCAGTGGCTTGCCGGGCTCAGCGGGTCCGCGCGAACGCGGAACAAGCTCCTGATCCAGCTGCACGGGATCCTCGGCCGCGCTCGTCGCGTCTACGGGCTCCCCGGTAACGCCGCCGCCGAGGTCGAGAAGTTTTCGCAGCGGCCGAGCGGCGAGATCGAGGTGTTCTCCCCCGAGGAGGTGTGGGCACTGGTCCGCGCGGCCGGCTCCGAGCAGGACGGCGCGGTGTTCCTGACCGCGGCATTCACGGGGTTGCGGATGGGAGAGCTGCTAGCGCTCCGGTGGCGGGACATCGACTTCCCCGGGTCCACGATTCGGGTGCGCGCCAGCTACCACCTCGGCCAGCTCACGACGCCGAAGTCCGGGAAGGTCCGGGCGGTGCCGATGGCCCCGGACGTCGCCACCGCGTTGGCGCAGCTCGGCCGGCGGTTGCATTGGGTGGGCGATGACGACCTGGTGTTCGCCGGCGAGGCTGGCGGCCATCTCGACGGGTCAGCGTTGCGTCGGCGCTACAAGGAGGCGTCGGGTCGCGCCGGCCTCCGCCCGCTGCGGTTCCACGATCTGCGCCACACGTTCGGGACGCGGATGATCACCAAGGCCGACATCCGCGGGGTGCAGGAGTGGATGTGCCACGCCGACATCACGACCACGATGCGGTACCTCCATTACGCGCCGAGGAGCGAGGACGCGGCGCTTGTGGCGGAGGCGTTTGGGGTCGAGTCGCCGCCGTCGGAAGAAGTGCCCAAATGAGCGGAGCGTCCCCGAGCGTCCCCGAGCGTCCCCGAGCGTCCCCGAGCGTGGCGGCTCCAGCGAACGGCGGAACGTTGGCGCCGGCGCCACGCGAGGCGGAGGGCGGGACGCTTGGGGACGCCTCGCGGTCAGCACCCCCGGTGCGTACAGTGTGTTGAAGCCATTGGAGCAGCTAGAGGTCGGGTGTCTTCATTGACGTTGGGGCGCGCCAGCGCCCCAACACAGGTGCAAATCAGCGCGGACGGGCGTCGGCTGTGCAGGCAGCGCCGGCAGCGGTGGCGCATCGATACGACTCGCGAGCTGCGGATGCGATTGGGGCGCTGCTTGACAGATCGACGACCGGACGCGCTACCAGGCGCTCGAACAGCGAGTCGTCAGGGGCCGCATCGAGCTGCGGGTGGAACGCCGCTCGACGACGCGACCCGGAGCTGACCGCGACTCCCGGGTCAATGAGCAGGACTCATCCTCGACTGGCGTTGACGGCGCGGCGCGGAAACGGATGAGTTCGAACGCGCGGCAAAGGCCCTGGATCACCCCGAATCGAGATCGGTGAGCGCGGCGAACTCGGCGATCAACGCCGCAATCGTGTCCGACAGCGCCTCGCGACGCTTGTAGAAGCCGGCACGATCCGGGAGCACGGGAAACAGGTGGATCAGGCGCTTGCGAGCGACCGCCAGGAACCGCGGATCGGAGGTAATCCCCATGATCGCTTGAGCGACGCACAGCGTGATGACCTCCGCATCGGTCACGATCCGCTTGGCGTTATTTCTTGCTTTGGGCAGGAGATCGTCAGCGGTGCAGAACACCGCTATCAGCAGCAGGTCGAGGTCGGCGAGCATCGAGGCTCCTCCTTGGGGTCGTAGCGCGCGTAGATGCCTGCGAGGACCACCGACACGGTTGGCCTATCCCGAAATGTCGCTAGGAGGTCTAGTGCCGGTGGCGCCGCATGTGGGGATGCGACTCGGAGGCGTCGCAGGCGACAGATATGAACTCGTGCGTCGTCTCGGCAACGGGGTGTTCGGCGTGGCGTGGGAAGCCGTTGATCACCACGAGCAACAAGTCGTCGCCCTGAAGCTGCTCGATCCACGGATAAAGCCGGACAGGGTCCTCCTGGAGGCACAGCTACAACGCCGACTGAGCGAGCACCCTCGAATCGTTTCGATCATGAACGTCGAGTTGGGTGCGAATCCATCGTCGTTTGTGGCTCTCGAGTTCGTTCGTGCTGGTTCCCTGCAAAGCGTTCTCGATGCACGACGCCCTACGGTGCTGGAGTCGGTGCGATGGATCCGGGACGTCCTGGAGGCGCTCGATCACACCCACCAGGAGGGCGTCCTTCATCGCGATGTGAAACCGTCGAACCTGCTGCTCGGCCCGGACGGGCATGCGATGCTGACCGACTTTGGGGTGGCTGAGGACAGCGTTCACAAGCTGCTCCCGGATCCGGGTATGTATCCCGCTCACAATTCCGCCAGAGTTTGGTCATGTGCCGACGAGTGTCCAGACGGACCTATGGCTCGTCGGGGTCTTGGCATGGCAGCTCCTAGTCGGCATTCGGCCCGATCTCGGTGAAGCGCATGCCGGAAAGCTTCTTAGTCCGCATCGGTACAGCCCCGAGGTTCCGATCGCGCTGTCGCGCGCGATCATGCCGGCGCTCGACCCAGATCCTGCAGGTCGCCCTGAGAGCGCCCAGCGCATGCTCGAGGCGGTGGCCAAGGTGCCTGTGTATTGCGGGTGGGAGGATGTCGCCGGCTCCTCCGCAAACTCCGTTCGGGCGTGGAGGGCGGACGAAGCGGGAAGACGCGTCACGGTCGAGATCTTCCGCCGCGCGCGCGGCGGATTCGCCATCACCGGGAAGGCGCCTCCCGGGAGTCACCTGGCCAAAAGCGGCAGACCACTGAGGAGACCGATGCGGCCGCGATCCAGATGGCCCGACGGTGGCTCACGCTTGTCGTAGGCGGCGACCGGCTGTAGTTCCTGAGCCCACATCTGCTGCGCGCCAGACGATCTATGGCCGCATGGGCCGTGTCCGATCGCTCAGATCGCGCGCCAACGGTTGCGCAAACGTGGTGAGAACACGTGAACGCCTTAGAGCGGTTTCAGAACAGTCAGCGCGTACGCTCTCGGCCGTGGTCAAGACCATCCGCGATTGGCTGAGGCAGCTACCAACCGAAGTCGCAAACGCCATTGTCGTTCCCCTTCTGGTGGTGGTAGTCATTGCGGTGGTCGCGATCGTCGCCGGCTTCCTGGTCAATACACGTGTCGTAGTATGGGTCGCGGTGCTCGCCTTTCTCGGCGGCGTGATCGCTGGGGCCGTTATCGAGCGACCACGCCGGAGTCCGGACTCCGCGGCCGAGCAGGAGCTAGTCGAGCTGCGGCATCGAGCCGACGAGCTCGCTCCGTACGACACGTACGCCGAACACGTTCGAGACGCCCTCAACGACCTGCGAAAAGCCATTCGTGGCGAACTGACCTCGTTCTCGCTCCGCGACTTCGTCGAGGTTGGTGTATTTCAGACGGCACATAGGCTGCTCAGCAGAAGCTCGGCCCGCGGCGATGTGCGGTTCTCGATCCTCCATCCGCATGGAGAGGATTTCGTGATGGCGAACGAGAATGGCCTGTTTCCGGCGTACGGGCATCGCCCGGAGAGCCGACAGAAGTTCCGTCTACCCATCGCCGGGTCGTTCTCGCAGCTCGCGTACGCCCGCGATCGCGTGGTCTGGTCGGGGAATCTGTCTGAAGACGATCGTTTCCAGCAGCACGAGCGCGCTGCCGCCGACAGGACGTATGAATCAATCGTCTCAGTGCCCCTTCGGCTGGGGGCGGAGGTTGACGGGGTGATGAACGTGATTGCCACCGGCCCGGATGCCTTTTCCCATGTGGACCGGACATACATCAGCCTGTTAGGCTCGGTCGTCGACGTCGCCCGGAGTGTGAGCGTCCCTCCTCAAGCCGAGCAGTCTGCCGCCGAATAGCGTGTCATCATGGAACACATGAACTACAGCGCTAGCGCAAGCTCGAGCCCAGCCGCGCCGACGTCGCGTCCGCAGGACACCGGATCGTTTCGAAAGCTCGTCGAGCGCAAGATCACGATCGAGGAGTACCTCCGCGATCTTGACCAGCGCACGCAGGAACTGCGCGAGGGCGCGACTCCGCGCAAGGCCGAGAGCGCGTAGCGGCGGTCCCGCCCTCGAACGACAAACGCATCGGCGAGTCGTTCATCGGCTCGCGGCACGCGACCAGTGCCCGGAGGCGCGATCGGTCACTGACGTCAAGGAGGGGCCGAGGTGCGGCTCGGACCGTCAGGTGGCGTACTCGATGCCCGATAGGTGGGTGCGTGATTGCGCGCCGGTGGAGGGTTGGGCAGCGGGCGGCTGCCGTGACGGACTAACGCGGCGTGTCCCCAACCGTGTCCCGAACTCAGCAGTTCTGACCCGCTCCAACCCAACTCAGCGGCACTCAAACCTCCATACCGAAGGCAAAAGTCCTGCAAATAGCCAACTCTTAATCCCAAGGTTGGAGGTTCGAGTCCTCCACGGCCCACTTACCTACTTCCAGCATGACGCCTGACGCATGTGCGATCCGCGGGCGGAATTGCTCGGCGGCGCGACACCGAGCTCAGCCGAGCGCCGGGATCACTTCGGCGGCGAGCCGTTCGAGCTGTCGCGCGTCGTCGACGAGCAGGTCGAGCAGAATCAGCTCCGCACCGGCGTCCGCCACCGCGCGGATGCCGGCGATGCACGTTTCGGCCGGGCCCGCAAGGATGTGTTCCGACCAGCCGCCCCGACCGTAGTGTTGCGTGAGTGCGTCCTCGAGTCGCTGGCGCCCGCGCGTCGCGTCGTCCTCGACGTGGACATAGACGCGCTTGCCGATCCGGAACGTGTCGGGCGCGCGGCCCCGTGCGCTCAGCTCCTCTTTCACCACCTTGACCTGTTCGGCGAACTGAGCCGTCGTCTGGGAGCCGGCGCCCATGAACCCGTCTCCGTGCCGGACCGCGCGCCGCATCCCCGCCGGCGCGCTCCCACCGAACCACACCGGCGGGTGCGGGTTCTGCACCGGCTTGGGCTCCATGAAGGCGCCCTGGAGCTTCCATAACCGACCATCGAAGTTGATCTCAGGCTCCGTCCAGCACGTCTTCATCAGCGCCAGCGCCTCGTTGAAGCGGGCAACGGGCCGGTCCGCGTCGACGCCAAAGGCGTCGAACGGACGCCCTCGCCCGCCGGTCGCGACACCCACTTCGACTCGGCCATGGCTGAGGCAGTCGAGCGAGCTGATCGCCTTGGCCAGATGCAAGGGGTTGTGGAGCGGGAGTACGAACACTGCACACCCCAGCCGCAGCCGCTCGGTGCACGCCGCGGCGTAGGTCAGCGTCTGGAGCGGCGCGAGGCTGCCGGCCGCACCGATCACCTGCTCCTGCACCCAGGCGCTCTCGAACAGCCCGAGCTCCTCGACCCGCCGCAAATACGCGCGGAAAGCGTGAGCATCGAACCGGCTCTCGCGAGCGTACTGCGGGATGGAGATCGCGAATCGCATGGGCTGAGCGGATGATTCGGGTTCAGCCTAACGCGGCGGCGGTTCCGCTGCGCGATCCGTCAGGCTCCCCCCGACTGCGCCGCCCGATCCACCCGCGCTTGGAGCACGTCGGCCGCGTCGCGCTCGACGCGGAAGGACATGGTGGGTCCCTCGTCGATGTACACCTCCACTACGCCCCGGTGCCGGCGGTGCGCGATCGCGCCCCAGGATGTCGCTGAACGAAACCGAGTAGAGAGTGACGCTGTCCTCACCCTCGCTGCGCGCCCGCGATTGCGTCCAGTACACGGCGTCCTACGTGCAGACAACGAGCTCGCGGCGCGGACCTTTCACCAGCGTGTCACCGGCCGAGTGCAGACCCTCGGCCCGGCGTATCGTCGCTACGTCGCGGAACCGTCGGTCGGAACCGGAACCGGAACCGGAACCGGCGGCCGGGGGACCGCTCGCGGCCGGTGCCTCCGCCGGCCCTCTCGCGGCCTGGCTCGTCTCCTTCCTCACCTCGGGACCACCATCGCCGATTCCCTGCCGGGACGAGCTTGGTGAACTCCTCATTCCAGTCGGGGGACAAGCGCGCGGTCCACGCAGGACCGACGCTCTGCGCCCCGCCGTCCCGACCGGTGCCTGTTACTCAGCTCCTCTCTGCAAACCGAGCTTGCCGAGGCGGCGGAGGACCCAGTCGGCCACCTCTCGTCCGACCCTGGCGCCGTCCGGTCCGAGAAGCGGAAGTGGATGCCCTCCCAGGCACGAGCGTTGATCACCTCTTGGGTGATCTGGCCCCAGTTGTCGTACCGGTGGGTGGAGCCCGGGTCGGTCGGGCGGTGACGCTGATCGGCGCCGGCGCGTCGGGGCCGACAAACGCCGTCAGCACCTGCTGCGCGGCGCCGGCGTACCCGCCGTGGCCGCAGACACAACGTCCAGACGGCCCGCTCGACATCCGAAGACTCTCGGCACGCTTGCGTCTGCGGTGCCTGCGCGTCGGGAGCGCAACCCGGCGGTGGTGCCGGCGCGCTCGAGCTCGTCGGTCGCCGGCGCGAGAACCGTGTCGTAGCGGACCTCGCCACGAGTTGGAGGGCGGGCGACGGGCGCCCGCCCTCGAGGGAAGTGGTACTGCTAGGCCTCGCCGAGTTGGGTCCGACGGCGCACGATGCGAGTGTCGGCGGCGACCAGCGATACGATCGCCACGGCGATTCCCGCGCCGATCGCGGCGTCGCCCCAGTGAAAGCCGTCGCTCGGAGTCCCGATCATCTTCGGCGCCGGGGCGACCGCGACCGGTGCTGACTTGGGGTGGCCGTCGACCTCCGTACTACTGTGGCGAGCGGTCGTTGCCACGCTGCGGGAGAGGGCGTGTGCCTTCCGCGCCTCGGTCCTTCGGAGGTCAGACGGTCGCGGCCGGGCTGAGGATCGGCGGAACCGGGACGGCGGTCTGTTCGGCCTGATGAAGGGACCCTCTAACACTCCGCCGAGGCTGCTGCCGCGGTGGCCGCGGTGGCCGCGAGCACAATTGCCACGATGGCGCCGGCGCGGCGATGCATGCCAGTGAACTGCGTGCGGACCCTCCCTGTTGACGGATCTCGGACTGATCCGTCGATGGGTGGTGGTGGCGGTGGTGGCGTGCGGACCGGCCCTGATGCCAACGCGGCGCGCCGACTCGCGGAGAGTAGGCTGAAGCCGTGGCATTCAACCGGGACGACATTCGAGGTTCGATCGAACGGGCGGGTGACGAGCACTGGGAGGCGCTCGTGCGCCACCACACAGACGTCTACCCGGAGAGCAATCCCACGCCGGGCGACGTCTGTCGGGCGGAGGCTGAGCGGCTAAACGAACTCGGGCTTGGCGACAACGCCGACCTCGAACTGGCGGAGAGCCGCGTCGAGCGGACCGCTCCCGCTGTTCGAATCACCCATACCTTCACGGATCGCGCGCAGGGCACCCGGTTCGACACCGAGCCGTTCACCAACTACGAGTGAGTCTTCGCCCGGTGGCCCAACCACGTGGACGACGGGTTCGTATCTGGCGCGGCTCTCGCTCCGCCGGCTCCGAACCCGCGGGCGGTCGGCATCGCGGTCGCTGAATACCGGCACCCCGACGCCCGCGCCCCCGGGCGATGGCGAAGACGAACCTGCCGGTCAGGCCCGATGCTCACCTGCCGCAGAGAAAGGCGGCGAGGACCACCGCGACGAGGTCGCGCATTCACGTCCCAGGGGTTCGCGATTCATGTTGCTCGTTGCGTCTCCGGGTTCGGTTTGACTGTGCGACGGCGCAACACATCAAGCTCCGTCGGACCTATGAGTTCGGTAAGTCTTGTGTCGGAACCGGTAACTCGCTTGCTACACCAGATGTACCTGATGTAGGCATAGCAACCCCCAACCCGCGCGGCCCGAGCGACCAGGGCGCCATGCGGAGCGAGGTGGTAATGATGAGGACGACCCGCGGCAACACCCACATTCCGCGCGCGGATGCGCAGCGTTCCACAAAGTTGCAGAGGCTCCTGCACCGCTGGCACGAGGCTTTGGCCGAGATCCGCGAGTCGCGGCGCTCCCATGATCTTCGCCAGAGGATCGACCCGCGCTGGCGCGAGCGCCGTGCTCCTGAACGCGCGCTCGGCAGGCAGCTGCCGCGCGTCGCCGATGGTCGTCCAGACCCGGAGTCGCTCACAGCCGATCCTCCCGCCGTCGACACGGGCGCTCGGGAGCGCGAGCTCGTGCCGCTCCCCGACGAGCGTTCCCAAGCGCTCGCGGTCCTCTGCGATCGGCTCCTCCAGGAGCTCGACGCGGCGGAGGTGAGGGCCGCTGAGATCCGCTTCGTCGTTCGCAAGGACGAGGATTCCGCCCATCCGCGGCTGGATCCGGGAGCGGTGGCCGACACCGGCGACGGTGACCTGCTCCTGGAATTGCGGCGGCTGATCGCCTGGTCGGGTGGCGCGATCGCCGATGTCGCAAATGCACTCGAGACTCGGGGCGCCGATCTGGACGAGAAGTCGCGCGACCTCCTCAGAGACGAGGTCGAAGCCCTCGACGTCGACCTCGCGACGCTCCACGTGCACCTCGCCGATCCGGTCGATTGGGACAGCGAATTCGGGTGCCTGCTCGCCGGTGACGTCGCACCGTTCGACGATCCGGCCGCCGACGAGGACGACGCGGACGACTGAGCGCTTCGTACGCGTTCAGTTGCCCGACAGGCGGCCGCTGGCTCGCGGGATCCGGCGGCGAAGCCGGTCCAGCTCCGCGTCGCTCACTCCGTGGGCTGAGAGCCACGCCGACGAGCCGCCGAAGCTGTCGTCCAGCAGCTCGAGCACCCGCTCCATCGTGCCCGGGGCCGGCGCGTGCGCCCGCGGATCGTGTCCTTCCAGCTCGGACCGGTAGGTGGGCGAGCTCACCAGGCGCGCCATGATCGCGTCGATGCGCCGGGCCGTGGCCAGGTAGTCGCTGACGATCGCGCCGCGGTCGACCCCGGCGGCGTCCAGCGCGAGCGCCACCACCACGCCGGTCCGGTCCTTGCCGGCCGCGCAGTGGACAAGCACCGCCCCGGGGGCATTCGCGATCGTGCGAATCGAGCCGACGATCGAGTCCGGACGGGCCGTCATGTAGCTCAGGTAGGCCTGCACGACGCGCGGCTCGTCCGGCCACAGGCTCGCGTCGGTCCGCGGCCACAGGTTGACCACCGCCGCATCGAGATCCGTGTTACCTCCCGACCGGGGATAGAGCGAGCGATGCTCGATGCGCACGCGCGGCTCGCGCGTGAGCGGACCGGGTCCCTCGAGTTCGACCTCCTGGTCGGTGCGCAGGTCGAGCACCACCTCCAGCGACTGCTCCTTTACGAGCACGCGTACGTCCCGTGCGGTGAGCGATTGCAGGTTGTCGGAGCGCAGCAGCACACCGGACACGACGGCGCGGGCGTTGGCTGCCCCGTCGAGCGCGATCCAGCGCACATCGTCGTTGTCGCCGTTCATGACCCTGATCGTGGCAGGTCGGGTTGGCGCTCACCGGATGGCAACAAGTCCGCCCCGCAGCCTGTGACAATCGGAGGCGGTGGGAGACTCGAACTCGACGGTGTCCGCGGGCGTGGAATGGCCGGTGCGCCGGCCCCGCTACACGATCGTGCAGATCTCCGACCCCCACGTGCCCGCCGGCGGCGTCCTGTTCGATCGCGTCGACGGGTGCGCACGGGTGCAGGCGTCGGTCGAGATGATCGCCGCGGCCGGTTGCTCACCGGATCTGCTGGTGCTGTCCGGCGACATGGCCGATCGAGGCGAGGCGGAGGCCTACGTCCGGCTGCGTCCGGTGATCGACGCAGCGCTGCAGCGATTCGGCGCCAGGCTGCTGGTCGCTCCGGGCAACCACGACGATTTGGCGCTCCTGCGCGCGCACCTGCTCGGCCGAAAGCCGGATCGCGGCCCGCTCGACGAGGTCGTGCGCGTCCGAGGCCTCCGGCTCATCGGAATGGACTCTACCGTCCCCGGCGAGGTTCACGGCGAGCTCGACGACGCGCAACTGGAGGCGCTGGCCAACGAGCTGGCCGAACCCGCTGCCGATGGGACGGTGATCGTCGTTCATCATCCGCCGATCTGGTCGACCGTGTGGGTGAGCCCATCCACCGGCAGCCACGCCGACGTGCTCGCCCGTGACGGCTTCCGCGGGCATGCCGGAGGCGGATTCACCCGCATCGACATGCTCGACGACGGCGAGATCGTCGCGACCTTCGTGCCGCTGACCGGACGCGACGAGATCCTGTACGAGGTCCGTGCGGACGAGTCGGAGCTGCGACCCGCGGCTTGAGCTCCCGGCCACCGGTAGCTCCGCCGATATCGTGGACGAGCGATGCTTGAACCGCTCACGGTGGACGGTCTGGGCAGTCACCTGGAGGACCGCTACGGCGTCGAGGTTGCTCGGATCGCGACGCTCGATGTCGGCGTGTTCCGCGTCGATCGTAAGGACGGCCGGCCTTGGGTGGCACGCGTGTTCGACGCCAAGCGGCCGCTCGCGGGCGTGGCGGAGGACGCGGCGATCCTCAGAGGGCTCGAGCGAGCCGGGTTTCCCGCCGAGCGCTGCGCGCACCCGGAGCCGGTGTCCGAGTTCCTCGGCCAAGGCGTGCTGGTGACGGATTTCCTGCAGGACCACGGGCCGCTGCGGGGCGGGCGACCGGCGGCGATTCTGGGTGCGCTCCTGGGGCGCCTGCACGCGCACCCGGCAACGAAGGTGCGCACGGGCGGCGCCTGGCATCGCCTGTCGTTCACCGGCGGCCCCCGCGAGGAGATAGCGGCCGCGGCCGAGCTGCTCGAGGATCACCTGCCCCGGGTCGGGGTCCGCGAGCTGGCGCTGTTCGATCGCCTGCGGGACGAGGTGGGGCGTACCGATGACTGCCACGATCTGCCACACGCGTTCGTGCACCCCGACTTCGTCCCCGCCAACGCGATCTCAACCGCCGACGACAAGCTGGCGATCGTCGACTGGACCGGTGCCGGAAGGGGACCGCGGCTGTGGTCGATCGGGTTCCTGCTGTGGGCCGCGGGAGCTCGCGATCTGCGACTGGTCGATGTCGTCGTGTCGCGTTACCGGCGTACGGTCGAACTCGAGCCGGCCGAGCTCGACCGGCTGGCGGGCGCGATCCGCGGGCGTCCGGTCATGCTCGACATCTGGTCGGTCTGTGCCGGCCGGCTCGAGCTCGCCGCGGCCGTGGATCGAATAGAACGTGCCACCGAACTCGCCGAGTCGATCGCGATCGTCGCTCGGCGAGCGCTCACCGCCCCGGGGTAGCGGGCGCGAGGATGCGGGGCAGTCCGAAGTGTGGGAACACGCTGCTGCCCCCGAACCAGGTGATCGCGGATATCCGGTCGCCCGCCAGCGTGAGGACGAGCAACGCGGACGGTCGCGCGAGCTCGGATTGTGAGCTCGGGAAGTAGCACCCGAATGCCGGTTGCGCGTTGGCGCGGGTTGGGACGAGCAGGGGGGCACCGCGCCGGAACGTGCGGTCTCGTAGGAACGCTCCGATCAGGCCCGGGCCTTGGTACTCGTATGGCTCCGGCGGAGCGGACGACGATGTCGCGCTCGAGCTTGGAGCTCGGGAGCGGCGCCCGTTCGCGTCCACTGGTGGGAAGGCGTCGCTCGAACGCCTCGCGCGCCCGCCGCAACAGGCTGTTGACCGATGGCTCCGTCGTGTCGAGCATCTCGGCCACCTCGCCCGCGCGGAACCCGAGCACGTCGCGCAGCACCAGCACCACGCGCTGCTGAGGTGTGAGATGCTGAAGGCCCGCGATGAGCGCCAGCGCGATCGCCTCCTTGGACTCGTAGCACGCCTCCGGTCCGGGAGCTTGGTCCGGGACGCCCTCGAGCAGGACGTCCGGAAACGGCTCGAGCCAGATCGCCTCGCCGTAGCGGGTTGGCTCGGGCATCTCGGTCATCCGCTGCAGGTCCTCCGGGCGCCGCCGGCTCGCACGGAGCGCGTCCAGCGAGCGGTTGGTGGCGATCCGGTACAGCCACGCGCGCACCGAAGCGCGTTCCTGGAACTGGTCAAGTCCCCGCCAGGCGGCGAGTAGCGTCTCCTGGAGCAAGTCCTCGGCGTCCTGTGCCGAGCCGAGGATCCGGTAGGCGTGGACCTGGAACTCACGCCGGTAGGGGTCGGTCAGCTCGCGGAAGGCGTTCTCGTCGCCGGCACGCGCACGGGCAAGGGTCTGCTCGGTCACGCTGGCATCCTCGCATCAGCTGTGGCGTTCGCGCTCATCTGAAGTAATGACGTCGGCGCGGCTCGAAATTGGCCGCCCAGTTTTTGTCGTGGCGGACGCCTCAACGGGTGCAGCCACTGATAGTCCTACCTAGGAGCACCGAGATGGGAAAGATCGTTGTCAGCACGAACGTCTCGCTCGACGGAGTCGTCCAGGACCCGACGGGCGAGGAGGGGTTCAGGCGCGGAGGCTGGTTCGCCCAGTTTGGCGGGAAGGATCTCGAAGCGTGGGGCAAGATCGAGTTCGAGGAGGCGCTCGGCACCGAGGCACTGCTGCTGGGCCGGCGAAGCGACGAGTGGTTCGGTTCGCGCTGGTCAACCCGCACCGACGAGTGGGCGGCCGGGTTGAACAGCCTGCCCAAGTACGTCGTGTCCGCGAGCCTCGAACATCCCCGCTGGACGAACGCGATGGTGCTGAAAGGCGACGCGGTTGCTGAGGTCTCGAAGCTCAAGCAGGGACTCGACGGGGACATCGTCGTGTACGCCAGCTGTCAGCTCGTGCGCGCGCTGATCGAGCACGACCTGGTCGACGAGCTGCGGCTGTTCGTGTTCCCGGTCGTGCTCGGCGCGGGCGAGCGCCTGTTCGGCGAGACGAGCGAGACGAAGCCGATGCGCCTCCTCGACGCCAGGACGATCGGTGACGGCCTCGCGTTCCTCCACTACGAGCTCGTCCGGTAGTCCCACTCGCGGTCGTGCCGTTCGGTCCCGGGGGTGGGAACATGGGGCGGTGGCGCACGTGGCGGTGTCGGGTCTGGCGTACGCTCATCCGGGCGGCGATCTGCTGTTCTCCGAGGTGTCGTTCCGCGTCTCACCGGGGCAACACGTTGGGCTTGTCGGGACGAACGGGGTCGGCAAGAGCACACTGCTGAAGATCCTCGTCGGCGAACTGCCGCCCGACGAAGGTGAGTACGCAGTCGGCGGCCTGCTCGGTCACATGCCGCAGGACGTCGGCGTGAGCGACGGCGACCGAACGGTCCGAGCGCTCCTGTTGTCGCTCGCGCCACGGGCCGTGCGTCAGGCCGGCGAGAGCGTGGTGGCCCTCGAGGCGCAGCTCGAGGCCGGGGATCCCTCGGCCGGCATGAAGCTCGGCGAGGCGATCGCCGACTGGTCCGTGCTTGGCGGCTATGAGCTCGAGGGCCAGTGGGACGCGGCGTGCCGGCGCATCATCCAGGCGTCGTTTGCGCAGGTTGCCGACCGGCCGGCGCGGACGCTGTCCGGCGGTGAGCGCAAGCAGCTCGTGCTGGACGTGCTGTTCGCCTCCGATGCCGACGTCCTGTTGCTCGACGAGCCCGACAACTCTCTCGACGTACCGGCCAAACTGGCGCTGGAGCGCCGTATGCGAGCGTCCAAGAAGACGATCCTGATGATCTCCCACGACCGTGAGGTGCTGTCCGGTGCGGTGGGGACGATCGTGACCCTCGAGGGCAACGGCGCCTGGGTGCATGGCGGCTCGTACGCCACGTACGCTCGGGCTCGAGAGGAACGCCAGCGGCGGCTCGGAGACGCGGTGAAGCGCTGGCACGAGGAAGAACGGCGCCTGTTCCGCTTGATGAAGACGTTCAAGGAGCGCGCCCGGTATGCCCCCGACTGGGCCAAGCGGGCCGACGCGATGGAATCGCGCTGGCGTCGGTTCCTCGCGGGCGGCCCACCGCCGGCGCCGGTCGCGGACCAGGCTATCGCGGTCCGGATTCGCGGCGCCGACTCGGCGCGCATCGTGCTCGACCTGCGCTCGGTCGAGATCTGCGGTCTGGTGGCGCCATTCTCGGAAGAGATTCACTTCGGCGAGCGCATCGGCGTCATCGGCCCGAACGGATCGGGCAAGAGTGCGGTGATCGACGTGCTGGCCGGAGCGAGAGTCGCCGACGGCGGAGACCTGCGCACCGGCCCGCGGGTCTCGGCCGGGTTGTTCACCCAGTTGCAGTCGCGAACCGACTTCGCCGGCCGGGTCGTGGTCGACATCGTGCTGGCGCAACGCGGCAAACTGCAGGCCGCGATGGGCGCGCTCGCCCGATACGGGTTGGCCGACGCCGCCCGCCGCCGGTACGACGTGCTGAGCGGCGGAGAGAAGGCACGCCTCGAGGTGCTCATACTGGAGCTGGAGGGGCACAACCTGTTGCTGCTCGACGAACCCACCGACAACCTCGACACCGACTCGTCGGAGGCGCTCGAGAAGGCGCTCGACAGCTTCGTGGGCACGGTCGTGGCCGTGTCTCACGACCGCGCCTTCCTCCGGCGCATGGACCGGTTCCTGATGGTCCTCCACGACGGCGGCGTCCTGTCGTTTCCCTCCTACGACTCGGCACTCGAGGCGCTGCTCGACCCGGCTCGCGCACCCGAGGTCCGCCTCGCCAAGCTCCTGTAGGTCGGCGGCCTGGACAGGCGATCGTGGCCGCGGGAGACTTCCGGCATGGTCGGCCCGGGAGCATCGCGAAGACAGATAGCCCGCGTCCTCAATTCCGCCTACGCCGATGGGCTGCTCAGCGAGGAGACGTTTGCTAGTCGGCTGGACCAGGTGTTCGGCGACCGGCTGATCGATCCGCCGCGTCTGATCGGAGATCTCAGCCTTCGCACCGCGCCTCGCCGTTGGGGTTCGAAGCTGCGAGACGCGGCGGCCGCAGCGGCAGGGACGCTCAGGCGTTCCCCCTCGGAGACGCTTGAGGATGCCGTCCTGCTCGCGCTTGATTGGAACGGCGGCCAGAGCGAGTTGCTGCTGGGACGTAGTCGCGAGTGCGACGTCGTGCTCGAAAGTGGCGCCGTGTCGCGTCGTCACGCACGACTTCTGTTTCGCGACGGCCAGTGGGTGATGTGTGACCTAGGCTCGAAGAACGGCACGATGGTCAACGGTGTCCGTGTCGGCCGATGCCGTCTCCATCCGGGTGACCGCGTGATGTTCGGCGACAGCCTCGTCCGGGTCGACTGAACCGGCGCCGATCAGTCCGACGCCGCCAGCACGGCGGCGATCGCGCACCCGGGATGGTGTCCGGTGGCGAACGGAGCCTCCGAGCCGCCGCATTCGGGACAGGCTCCGTATGACTTCGTCGGGGTCACGCCGCTCCACTGGTGCTTTTCGAGCAGCCGCCTGAGCTCGGCGTTCAGGGCGCGAAGTTGCGCCAGCTCTCGATCGCCTGGCTCGTTCGTCACGGACGATCCTGCAAGTCCAGCGCGGCTCTGGCGCTGTCCAGGTCGTCGGTGGCGATCACGATCTTCACGCCTCCGAACGTCGTATAGAGAAGCTCGATGTTGACCCCGGCCGCGGTCAGCTGACGGGCGAGCTCTCCGAGCGATCCGGGCTGGTCGGAGACGTCGACCACGAGCACGTCGCGTCGGTCGGCGATGCCCAGGCCGACCGCCTCGAGCGCGGCAACCGCGCGATCGACGGCATCGTCGGCGATCAACACGTGGATGATCCCGCGGCCCTCTCCGGTGAAGGCGCACAGGCCCTGGATGTTCACCCCGGCTGTGCCGGTCGCCTCCCCGAGAATGGCGAGCTGGCCCGGCTCGTCCTTGAGAATCACCGTCAGATTGGTCGGCATATCCGACCCCCTCTCCTCCGGGAATTGACGCCGTCGATCGTAACCCGGAGGCGGCGAGCCCTGCAATCAGAGCGCGCCGTCGCGCGCCATCACGCAGGCGGCCGCCAGGACGATGAGCATCACCGCGCCGAGGATCACGGGTGCAGCCACGTCCGCATGCAGCGTCGCCGCGACGACCGCGCAGGCGACCAGGCCGGTCACGAGACGTGAGCAATACCCGACCAGGCGATCCCGTTGGTGCTTCACGGCCAAACAACGGCGCGGCGCGGCGCGAACTTGCCGAATGGGGTGCCGGCTCGCGCGCGCGGGAGCCGGCACCCGGCCGGCGTCAGGAGGCGATCACCGAGCCATACACCGTGCACACGTTCAGATGCGCGAGCGTGGTGGCGTTGTCGAATGCGTAGTTGACCGTCACGACCTGGCCGGTCGAGGACTCGAACATCACGGTGCCCGACGAGTTGAAATCGCCCGGGATCGCCGGCGACAGGCTCACCCCGGCGCTCTTGGACGTGAACGCGCTGTTCTTGATCGTGTGCTGGCGGCCGAGCCCGTCGAACATCCGGCCGAAGATGTCGGCGTTGCCTGCCGACGTGAACGCGAAGATCACCGGGTTGCCGCGAGCGTCACACCGGGCGTTGATCAGCAGCGAGTCGAGGTTGAACAGCGTCGTCGTCTTCGAGTTCGGCTTGCCGATGAACGAAAACGTCCTGCTGACCGGGCTCGAGGTGCCCACGGCGGTCGCGTGCGCCGTCCGGACCGTCGACGCCGAGTCCGGCGTCGCCGCGGCGGTGGCGGCGGTGACTGCGCCGGCGGCGAGCGCCACCGCTGCGAGTGCTGACAGGTTGCGTGTGCGCGAAGAACGCTTCATCTTCACTGCCTTTCTCGTGGCCTCGCCACGATCGATGTGTGCTGGTCTCCCCCTCATTGCTCGTCGAGCGCGCCGAAGTCGGCCCTCTGTCGCCGCGCCGAAGCGGTCCCATGTCGGCGGGTCGAAGCTCACTGCAGCCGGCGGAAGTCGAGCGGTCGCGCGACTATACCCGCCGCCCGCAAGCCGCTTACGCGGAGAGGTAGGCTCTCCCCGCTCGGGGTGAGCGGCGACGCTCTCCACCCGCGGCGTGAAGCAACCACGACCTGGAGGCCCAGCGATGGAGACGCAAGCAGCAGTCCTGTGGGAATACGGCGGCGACTGGGAGATCGACGAGTTGACGCTGGACGATCCGCGGGAAGGCGAGGTGCTGGTCCGGCTCGCCGCCTCGGGCCTGTGCCATTCCGACGAGCATGTTCGGGTCGGCGACCTGCCGATGGAGGCTCTGCCCGCGATCGGCGGGCACGAAGGCGCCGGCGTCGTCGAACAGGTGGGCCCGGGCGTGACCACGGTCGCCGAGGGCGATCACGTCGTGCTGAGCTTCGTTCCGGCCTGCGGGCGCTGCCACTGGTGCGCGATCGGCCGCGAGAACCTGTGCGATCTGGGGGCCGGGATCCAGGTCGGCCTCCAGCAGGACGGCACGAGCCGACACCACGTTCGCGGCCAGGACGCGCGGCTGATGTGCATGCTCGGCACGTTCGCGCCGGTCACCGTGGTCCACGAATACTCGGTGGTCAAGATCGACGACGACATCCCGCTCGACAAGGCGGCGTTGGTCGGCTGCGGCGTCACCACCGGCTTCGGGACCGCCGTGTACGGGGCGGAGGTGTCCGCCGGGGATACCGTCGTCGTGTTCGGCATCGGCGGCGTCGGCGCCAACGCCGTGCAGGGAGCGCGGATCGCGGGCGCCGCCCGGATCATCGCGATCGATCCGTCGCCGTTCAATCGCGAGCAGGCGGGGCGGTTCGGCGCCACCCACATGTTCGCGACCGCGGAGGAGGCGCTCGAACCGATCGCCGACATGACCCGCGGCATGATGGCCAACGCGGCGCTCGTGACCGTCGACGTCACCACCCCGAAGGTCGTCGGCGACGCCGTCTCGGTCGTCGGGAAGTTGGGCAAGGTGGCGCTCACCTCGCTGCCGCCGATGACGGCCGTCGGAGCCGACGTGTCGCTGTTCGAGGTGATCGCGTACGAGAAGCAGATCCGCGGCTGCCTGTTCGGGCATGCCAATCCGCGCGCGGACATCCCGAAGCTCCTGTCGCTGTATCGCGACGGCGTACTGATGATCGACGAGCTCGTGACGCGCACCTACACCCTCGAGCAGATCAACGACGGCTACGAGGACATGCGGACGCATCGCAACATCCGCGGCGTCGTCGAGTACGAGTAGCCCCACCGCGAGGGAGGAGATAGAACGTGTTCCGTGCAGAGGTCGTCGGCTCGATGCTGCGGCCCCCGTATCTGAGGGAGGCGCGCGCCGCGCTCGACGCCGGCGAGATGACGATTCAGCGGTTCAAGCGGATCGAGGATCGGGCCGTCGATCAGGTGATTGCCGTGCAGGAGGGAAGCGGAGTTGAAGTCGTGACCGATGGCGAGATGCGGCGGTTCCTGTTCACGGGGCCGATCACCGAGACGGTGGCGGGGATCGAGTTCGTCGAGCGCGGCACGGTGATGCCGTGGGCGTCGCCCGAAGGCGAGACCGAGTGGACGGCCCCGGCTGCGGTGACGTCGAAGCTCCAGAAGAAGCGCTCGATGGTGTGCGAGGAGTACAGCTACGCGCGTGCGCGAGCGCGGCTGCCGTTGAAGGTGACGGTTCCGAGTCCGCTCGTGCTGTACGGGTTCTGGAGCACCGAGTATTCGACCGGCGCGTACTCGGATCCGTTCGACATGTTCGCGGATGCCGCCGAGGTCGGCCGGTCGGAGATCGAGGAGCTGGTGTCGCTCGGTTGCGAGTACATCCAGATCGACGCGCCCGAGCTGGCGACGCTCGTCGACCCGCGGATCCGCGATTGGACGCAGGCTCAGGGCATGCCGGCGGAACGGATGCTGACCGACGGGATCGACCTCATCAACGGCATGGTCGCCGGGATCGGCGGCGTGCGCCTGGCCATCCACCTGTGCCGCGGGAACAACGCGGGGATGTGGATGGCGAGCGGCGGCTATGACTACATCGCCGGTGCGCTGTTCGAGCGCGCCACCGCGTTCGACGCGTTCCTGCTCGAGTACGACGATCCCCGCTCGGGCTCGTTCCAGCCATTGGCCAAGGCTCCGCAGGACAAGCAGGTCGTGCTCGGGCTGGTGTCGACCAAGAGCTCCCGCGTGGAGACGCCCGACGAGATCACCGCCCGGATCGACGAGGCCGCGCGGTCGTTCCCGCGCGACCAGCTCGGCGTGTCGACCCAGTGCGGGTTCGCCTCGGTCGCGTTCGGCAACCCGATCACCGAGGAGACCGAGGAACAGAAGCTGCGCCTCGTCGCCGACGTGGCCGAGGTCGCCTGGGGGTAGCGCCGCACGGCGCCGATCCGCAGTGCCATCGGTTGCGCCGTGGGCGGTCAACTCGAGCACGCCCGGAGCCGCGCCCTGCCGGTCCCGGTGATTCTCGGGATCTCCATGGTGGCCGCCGGATCGTCCACAACCGTCGTGTACGCGGCGGGCGCCTACCCATCAGCGGCAACACCACGGTCAGCAACGCGCCGCCCACGAGCGCCCGCAAACGTGGCGATCATGATCGGCGAGGCGTGGTGGTCGGTATCGGCGTCGGGACCCGAGCGCACGCGTCGAGCAGTACCTGGACGAAGCCGGGCGCGCAGCGTCCGGACCTGCGCGATCTGACAATGGAGCGCCTCGGTGCCCGGCGCCCGGGCGCCGGCGTCCGCGCCGGCAACGCCGCCTCGCGCCCACCCCGGCCGATCATGCGAGCGCGAGCAACGTCGTCGGGTCGGACATAACGCGCTCGATCGCGTGCATCGCGCCGCCCTGCGCCGCGGCGGTGAATCCGAGCGTCGAGGTGACCAGTTGTGGCGTGTGAGCGGCGCCGGCAAGCGTCCCCGACTCGAGCGCCTGCCGCGCCGCGGGCAAGATCCAGTCGCCGAGGTGGACGAAATACCCGCCGAGGATGATCACCTGCGGGTCGAACAGGTTGGCCAGGTTCGCCGCGCCGAGCCCGATCCATCCACCGAGCTCCGCCAACACGGCCAGGGTGCGTCCGTCCCCGGCCTGGGCCCTTTTGACGAGCGGCTCGATCTTCCGCTCCGGAGGCGTTTCGCCGCGCGGCCGGTGCCGCGCGGACTGCAGCACCGCGTTCAAGCCGATGCACGCCTCCCAGCAGCCGCGCCGCCCGCATCCGCACAGCGGCCCGCCGGGCATGACGTTCATGTGCCCGACCTCGCCGCCGTACCCGCGGGTGCCGAGCAGTGGCTGGCCGCCGACGATGATGCCGCCGCCGATCCCCACTTCGCCGGTGATATAGACCAGGTTCGGCGTGCCCGCCCACTCGCCGGACCGGTACTCGGCGATCGCCGCGAGGTTCGCGTCGTTCCCGACGTGGATCGGAGTGGCCCCGAATCGCAGCGCCCGACGCAGCGGAGCGGCCACCGCGACGTCTCGCCACCGCAGGTTGGGCGCCTCGGCGACCACCCCGGCGCCGACGTCGACGAGGCCCGGCACCGCGACGGTCAGCCCGGCCACGACCGGGGCCGGGCGCCCGCGGCGCGAGGCCAGGCGCCGGCGCGTTCGCCGGGACAGCGCGGCCAGCGCGGCGATGCAGGCGTCCGGCCCCACGCTGGCGTCGAACGTGCTGCGTTCGCGAAGCACCTCGCGGCCGGCGAGGTCGATCACCAGCACCGACAGGTAATCGACGTTCACCTCGGTCCCGATCGCGAGCACGCCGCTGCCCAGCTCCAGCCGGGTGCTCGGACGGCCGGCGCGCCCGTCTCCGCCGCGGCCGGTCTCCTGGACGACTCCGAGCGCGATCAGCTCTGCGACCAGTCGCGACACCGTCGCTCGGGTCAGCCCGGCGCGGGCGGCGATGGCGGCGCGGGAATCGGGGCCGACGGTCGCAAGGTGGCGGAGCACGAGCTCGAGGTTGTTGCGGCGGATGTCGTTGTGTCCCGCGCGGTGGGGGATCACGGACTCTCTTGACACCGGATATCGCGCTGGATATATGTTTTGCATCGAATCAAAACATTCTTGGCGAGGCCGCCCCAGTCTAATGCCGTGGCGGTCTGGCACAGAGAGGGTTCGGATGCTTGCGGGCAAGGCGGCTGCGGGCACCCGCCGGTCGCTTTCATCACCACAATGAGCACGCTGGAATACGCACCGAGCTCGGCGCCGCGACCGGCCCCGAGCGGTCGCGCGCGGACGATCGGGGTGCTCAGCCTCGATCGAACGGCATACGGCAAGGCGGCCGCGCTGACGTCGATTCAGCGCGCCACGCGCGACCGTGACCACTTCGTCAGCATCCTCAGCATTCCGGCCCGGGACCGCGGCTCGCTCCGCAGGGCGGTGGCGCGGCTGCGGCGACTCGGCGTCGACGGCATCCTCGTGGTCGCTCCACAGCGGGGCGCGATCGAGGTGCTCGACAAGCTATCGGGGGACATCCCGGTCGTGGCCGTGGCCTCCGGACGGCAGGAGCTCGTGTCGGCCGTGGCGATCGACCACTACTCGGGTGCCGTCGCCGCGACTCGCCATCTGCTGGAGCTCGGCCACCGCACCGTGTTTCACATCGCGGGGCCGCCCGACGGTCAGGATCCGGGGCGGCGCCTTGCCGGGTGGCGCGACACGCTCGTCGCCGCCGGCGTGGAGATCCCGCTGCCGATGGTCGGCGACTGGAGCCCCGGCGCGGGATACGAGCTCGGGTGTCGTCTCGCCCCGAGGACGGACGTGACGGCGATCTTCGTCGCCAACGATCAGATGGCACTGGGCGTCCTGCGCGCTCTCCACGAGGCGCGGCGACGCGTCCCGCGGGGCGTGAGCGTCGTCGGCTTCGGCGGCGGTCCCGAGGGAGAGTTCTTCAGCCCCCCGCTGACGACGGTCCGCGAGGACTACGCCGAGCTGGGCCGGCGCGGGCTCGAGCTGCTCCTTACCGAGGTCGATGTTGGCCGGCATGCCAGCGCGAACGACACGATCCCGGCGGAGCTGATCGTTCGCGCCAGCACCGCTCCGGCTCGCAGCCGGACGCTGCGCGCCCTCGTCTGAGGCCCCGCTCGGCCGGATCGCGAGCCAGGACGCGCGAATGCTCGGTGAATGGCCGCCGGAAGGCCGCCTCGGAGCTCGTACCGTGATGGTCGAGCCCCATGAACTGGCACGGGTCGGGGCGAGGTGCCGTTAGGCGGGTCCGTTGGCGAGCAGCCTCGGAGATGGGCCGCGTCGCCACCCCGTGCCACGACCGATCCGCTGCCGATCGGATGCGCTGCGCCGTCAGCGCCTTCCGAGCCCGGATTCTTACGGAGTTGTGTGGATTCCTCGAACTTCCTCTTCGGCGCCGGCGGCATTCTGTGTCCTCTCGGAAAGGAACCTCGCCATGACCACGATCCTTATCCTCAACGCAGCTTCATCCTTTCTGGCCCTGGTCGGCATCGCCGGCTTCGTCGCGCTTCGCGAGCGTCGGGCCCGTCGCCAGGGCGCAGTGCAGGTGCTTTACGTGACCACGGGGAGGGCGCGCCGGCTGCCGCACAGCTGAGCGACCGCTCGAGCCCACTCTCCGGCATGGGAAACGGCCGGAGCTGCCGGCACCGAGTTCGCCGGCACAGGACACGCCCAGGTCCGAGCGGAGGCGACGTTTGCCTCCGCTCGGACCGACCGCTTGGCGTTGCGCGGTAACCGAGCTTGGAGGTCGCTCCAAATGGCCCGCACGCGTCACCTGCCCGACGAACACGTGCATTTCACGTGGGATACGGGGAACGAGCCACGGGTCGTCGTCGACTCCGGTGACATCCCGCTCGAGCCGTCGCGGACTAAAGGCATTCGCCGCCCGATTCCATGCGGCGGCGCCCGACCCGGCGCCGACCGACACCGGCCTCGCTTCGGGTCACTCGCTGAGTTCGCCCTTCAAGGCTCTGGCAGAGTGGGGCGGGCGCTGACCGGGGGAGTCAGGACCTTGCGGGCGACGGCTCGAGCTGAGGGATGACGTCGGAGATCAGCAGCTCTAGCGTCCGCTTGGACTCTTCGAACGTCATGTCGCCGGTCGGGAACATGAAGCAGATGTAGTCCACCATTCCGTCGTCGAGCAGCGCCCCGACCCGCTCGACGATCTGCGGCGGGGTGCCCGACCCGATCTCGATCGCCGGCTCCATGTTGGCGTGGATCGCGCGCAGCGCGCCCTGCGCGTCGTAGCAATCCTGCTCGGACAGCTCGAGGTGGTCGAACCGGTGGGCATCGTGGGTGCCGGCGCACGAGCCCCTCCATGCCACGCCGGGCGACGTCGCGCGCCTCGGCCTCGGTCGGCGCGATCGACAGCAGCATGCTGTAGCCGACGCGGGGCTCGGACTTGGAATTCCCACCCACCCCGTCGAAGCGGATCGGGTCGCCCTTGTGGTCGTGCCATGCCCGGAGGTACTGCTCGTAGGCCTCCTCGCTGATCTCGCCGGGCCACATCAGGCTCATCCCGTGCCGGCCCGCGGTCTGCGGGCTCCCGGGGTACCAGAACGGGATCCGCTCCTGGAGCGGCTTGGTCGACATCGGCATCGTCGGGAAGTCGAAGAACGTGCTGCCCTCGCTCGAGATCTCGCCGGCGGCGAGCGCATGCCGGATGATCCCGAGCACGTCGGTGAAGCGGTCGCGGGACTCCCACCAGTCCCGGCTGAACCAGTAGTGCTCGATCGGCACGGCGCCGCGGCCTACGCCGTACTCGAGCCGGCCGCCCGTGAGCTGATCGAGCACGCACATGTCCTCGATGATGCGCACCGGGTGGTGCATCGGCAGCAGCTTCACCATCGGCCCGAGCCGGATGTTCCGGGTCACCTGGGAGGCGGCGGCGATGAACAGCTCCTGGCCTGGAGCCATGCACAGCCCGCTGCCGTGGTGCTCGGCCAGGTGGTAGCCGGCGAACCCGGCTTCGTCGGCCATCCTGATCAGCGTGAGGCGGTCCTTGAACAGCTGGCTGGTGGGCGTGCCAGGGATGTCCTCGATGTGGTCAAAGATCCCGAACTTCGCAGCGATCACCGGCGGGACCCTAACGGCTGGGCGCGGTCACGCGCTCCACCTATCTCGTCTGGGCTAAGGCGTGTGTGACTTCTACCGCAACCGGCGCCGGCGCCGAGGGCGGGCCATCCGTGCGCGCATCGGCCAGTCCGGAAGGCGATTGCCGGCGACCGCACCGCCCGCCACCGCCAGCCCACCCCACGACGCCTGACCCAGCCGATCAAGCCAC
>Ga0335078_10001767_pt1 | contig 32648 bp, 23 predicted proteins | sample Lox_Sample_32_FD_206711 | JGI IMG/M metagenome (GOLD analysis project Ga0335078, IMG submission 206711) | Soil microbial communities from Loxahatchee National Wildlife Refuge, Florida, United States - Lox_Sample_3.2 | ecosystem: Environmental > Terrestrial > Soil > Wetlands | place: USA... | reverse complement strand
CGAAAATCCCGTCGAACAACATCACGCCGAGCGCCTTCGCTTGTTGGCTCGGGTTCACGAGGCTCACGTTCTTCACGCTCGGAAAGAGCTTCGTGAGGCGCGTCGAGAGGATCATGTACGTCGCGACATCGCGCGAGAGGATCGCGTCGTAGACGGCGGGCAATCCGAGGCCGCGCTCGTCGACGAAGCGCATCGGCGCGCCTTCTGGAATCAGCGCGCTCGACTCGCGCAGCGCGTTCGGCTCGAAGTGGAGCACGTGGTGTCCGCCGAGCGCGTCGCGCGCTTCGTCGTCGACGTGGTGCTCGCTGAAGCCGCCGCGATCGCGCTGGACGATCGCGCCGCGCGCGTTGCCGTCGCTCGTTCGCACGCGCGCTTCGAGGATCGACGTCTGGTGCGCGTACATCGAGAACTCGCTCATCGTGACTTGCGGGTTTCGTTGCTGCGCGTACTTCGAGAGCGCGCGGAGCGCGCGGAGCACGGTGGTCTTTCCGCTGTCGCTCGGGCCGATGAGGGCGTGGATGGGCGTGAGCGCGATCGTCGCGTCCGTGATGCAGCCGAAGCCGCGGATGCGGATTTGATCGACGTACGCGCGCGTCACCGTCGCGAGCTTACTGACAATCGCGCGCGCGCACGAGCAGTCGCGGATGATACGATGACTTTCATGAGGTGGACGCTCGTCGTGCTCGCCGCCGCGTGTGCGTGCAAACGGCACCACGACGACGACATGATCACGTTCCCGCCGCCGCCCGATCCGCCGCCGAGCGCGTCGGTTTCGTCGGTCGCGGCGAGCGCGCCCACCGACACCGGCGTGACGCTCGCCACGAGCGCATCGATCGCGCCGGTCCCGAGCGGGAGCGCGCCGATGGCGATGCTCGCGGTGCTCGGCGGGATCGACGCGGGCTCGTCGGACGTTTTCGGCAGCGGCGGGCTCGGCGCGACGGGCACGGGGCCCGGCGGCGGAACGGGCGAAGGCATCGGGCTCGGCACGATCGGAACGCTCGGCCACGGTCGAAGCTCTGCGCACGTTCGACAAGGCGCGACGACGGTCAACGGGCGCCTTCCGCCCGAAGTGATCCAACGCATCGTGCGCCAACACTTCGGCGCGATGCGCGCGTGTTACGTCGACGGGCTGCGTCGAAATCCCACGCTCGCGGGCGCCGTGGTGACGCGCTTCATCATCGATCGACAAGGCAACGTCTCGAGCGCGTCGCGCGACGCTGGGACGACGATTGCGGATTCGACGGTCGCCTCGTGCATCACGCACGTGTTCTCGACGCTCGTATTTCCGGCACCCGAAGGAGGCATCGTGACGGTCGTCTATCCGATTCATTTCGACTCCGGGGATTCGCCGTGAGCGCGCGCGCGCGCGCGGGTGCTGCGCTCGCGATCGCCATCGCGATGGCGTGCGGCGGCGGCAATTCGAACAACCCGGACGGCGGCGCGCCGAACGACGGCGCGCCGAACGACGGCACGCCGAACGACGCGACGACGCCGAGCGACTCGGGCGAAAACGACACGGGAGGCCCCGCGCCGATCGCGGGCTTGCGTTTGTTCTTCTCCGATCTCGAGAGCGGACCGAACACGGGCGGCGAAAACGGGAAGGGCGCGTACGTCACGATTTGGGGAAACGGGTTCGGCGACTCGCAAGGATCGTCGACGGTGACGATCGGCGGCGGCGCGGCGGACAACTATCCCGTCTGGACGAGCACGAAGATCACGTTCCAACTCGGCCCAGCGGCCGCGTCGGGCGACGTCGTCGTGCACGTGTCGGGCAAAGGCGACAGCAACGCGCTTCCGTTCACCGTGCGCGCGGGCAACATCTACTTCGTCACGTCGACGGGAAGCGATCAGAACGACGGGAGCTTCGCGCACCCGTGGAAGACGATCCCGCAAGCGAAGAACGCGCAGCACGCGGGCGACGTCGCGTACATCGGGACGCACGCGGGCGACGCCGTCTCGCAGACGACCGTCGACTCGAGCTCCTCGTACAACTGCGCGCTCGGCATGTCGACCAACGACGGCTCGAACTCGGGCGCGGCGGGGATGCCGAAGGCGCTCGTCGCGTATCCGGGCGCGACCGCGACGATCGGCGTCGAAAATGGAATCGAGCACGGCATTCTCTCGCCGGGCATTACGGGCACGTTCGACTACTGGGTCTTCTCGCAGCTCGTCTTGCGCGGACAAAACGAAGCGATCGACATCGAGAACAGCGGAAGCTACTGGCGCATCATCGGCAACGACATCTCGTGTCCGAACGGAACGGGCGAGTCGGGCTGCGTGACCGGCGGGCAGAACGACAACACGACCGGGCTCAAGATGTTCGGCAACGTCGTGCACGACGCCGCGGCGAACGTCTCGACGATCACGAAGTACTACCACGCGGTGTACTGGGGCTCGGATCACATCGAGGTTGGGTGGAACGTCATCGAGAACGGCAAGACGTGCCGCGCGATCCAATTCCACGACACCGGCGGCGACAACGAATTCGATCTCTCCGTGCACGACAATTTGATCCACGACACCGTGTGCGACGGAATCAACTTCGCGACGGTGGACCCGTCGCAAGGCGCCGTGCTCGCGTACAACAACGTCATCTACAACGTGGGGCTCGGTCCGGATCCCGCCGACGGCGCGGCGGACTACGCGGGGATTTACGTCGCGAACGAGACCGAAGAAGGCTCGGCGGGAAGCGGCGCGGTGCAGATCTTCAACAACACGCTCTACAACTGCGGCTCGCGCGGCAACTCCGACTCGGGCGCGATCGCGTACGCGTCGGGCCCGGTGACGATCACGATGAACGACAATTTGATCGTCGCGACGGGATCCGACGCGTACTTCGCGGGCGACAAGACGAACATCTCTGGCTCGAACAACCTGCTCTTCGGCGCCGGAGCTCCGCCGCAATTTCTCACCGCGAGCGTGTCGAGCGATCCGATGCTTGCCTCGCCCACGACGTTCGACTTCCACTTGCAGAGCGGGAGCCCCGCGATCGACATGGGCATCACGACGGCCGCGACGACCGACTACGACGGCAACACGCGCCCGCAAGGCAACGCGTACGACATCGGCGCGTACGAATTCGTGAAGTGATGGCGCCCAAGCGGAAGATCGAGCAGACGGCCGCGCCGCTGCGCAACTTCACGATGACGACCTCCGAGCGCGTCAACGCGATCGTCACGGGTTTGCCCGCGTGGGCGCGTCGGCTCAAACGCATCGAAGATCTCGGCCCGCTGATCGTGGAGGCGCACCGCGCGGGGCGCGCGCTCGACGCGAAGAAGAAGCTCAAGGAGCTCGTCGAGCTCGTCGCGGCGCACAACGCGTACTACCCGATCGAAGCGAACCTGCCGCTCGATCCCGAGACGAGCCGGTTGATGGACAACGGCGAGCCGTGGCGTCCGATGCCGCGACCGACGCTCGATTCGCTCATCGCGACGCTCGACGCGCGCGACGAGGAGCCGCCCGCGTCCATCGCGCTCGCGTGGGCGGATCGCGACGGCGCGCTCTCGGTGAGCTTCGACTGCGACGACGAGCGCTACACGCTGCGACTCGACGACGAAGCGCTCACGTGCTCGACGCGCGCCGGCGAGATCGCGCGCGTGCCCACGTTCGAGGTCGAAGAGATCGCCGCGCGCGAGCACTTCGAGGTGATCACGAACGGCGCGCAGACCATCCGATTTCCATTTCGTCTCGACGCGGCGACGCTCCGACGCGTCACCGACGAGATGAGCGCGCGCCTCCGCACGCTGCGCACGGCGCGCTCGATTTATCGATGAGCCATCACCAGGTGCTCATTGCAGGTACACGTTCGCGCCCCATTGGTGCTCGTACGCGTTGCTGTTGATGGTCGCCTTGTTGTCGATGACGTAAGGCACCCACGTGAGCTGCGGCTTCGCGGTGAGCGTGATCGTGAGGTGCGCGGTCTGACCGTCGTTCATCGTCGTCTTGTCGAGCGAAAACGAGAGGACTTGCGACGTGCCGAAGATCGCGTTGCTCTCGTCGATCGCGGAGATGGTCCAGTCGTTCATCGCGCCGTCGGAGAAGCCGTCGAGCTCGATGGTCTCGCTCTGTCCGACGCTCAGGTAAATCGTCTGCTTGCCGCTCTCGACCGCGGTGTTGAAGTACGGATGGTCGCTCGGCGGAATGACGCACGGATCGTGGCCGGCGAGCGCGCTCACGTTGGACCATCCGCGCTGCACGTTGAACGGCGCGCCCGCGTCCGTGGTGACGCTCATCGAGTCGTACGACCATGTGTGATCGCAGAGATCGCCGACCTCGCAGCCGTAGCGACACCACGAGTCGTCTTGCATGATGTAGCCGGTCGTGAAATCGGTGTCGGTCGCGGCTTCGATGAGCTCGTGCGCGGCGACGAACGTGAGGTACGACTCGCCGTAGTTGCAGCGCGGCTCGATCGCGTACGCGCCGTCGACCATCGTGCCCGCGTCGTCGACCGCGAACTTCGCCGCGTAGTGATACGCGCCGAACGACGAGCAGCTCGTCTCGCCGTCGAGCGTGATGTTCGTGCCGCTCGGAAAATAAATCACGTAGATGGTCTGCGCGTCCGGCGGCGGAAACGCGCCGCTCGTGATGTGATCTTGGATGAACTGGACGATGGTCGAGTTCTGTCCGTTCTCGTGATCGACGTAGCTCGTCGCGGCGGTCTCGTTGAGCACGATGTGTCCGTCGCCCGTTCCGGGGCCGATGCACGGTCCGCTCGGCTGCTCGCAGTATTCGCTCGTCGCCGCCTGCCACCAATTGCTCGACGTGATCGTGTCGTCGAAATCCTGGAGGCGCCCGACGAGCGTCGTGTCGTCGCCCGCGAAGCTCACGGTGACGACCTTGATCGACGTGAGCAGTCGACCTCCGCCGTAGTCGACGATGGGCATGCGCGCGTACGGCGGGAGCGGCGCGACCCAGTTGTCGATCGGCACGTCGGGCGCGACGTCGACGGACGCGTCGCTCGCGTCGGCGCCCGTCGCGTCGATCGGCGCGTCTACGCTCGAGTCGCTCCCGCCGTCCGGCGACTCGCCGCTCCCGCTGCACGCAGCCGCGACCGTGACGACTCCCACGAGCACGCACGACGCAAACGCTCGCATGAGTCGATTCTAGCGCCGATTGTGATAGAGAAGCGCGCTTTCATGATCCGCCTCGACTCCGTCACCAAACAGCACGGCAAGCAAGTCCTCTTCCTCGACGCGTCGTGCTCGCTCGAGCGCGGAGAGAAGATCGGGCTCGTGGGACCCAACGGCGCGGGCAAATCGACGATCTTCCGCATGATCGTGAAAGAGGAGCAGCCGGACGCGGGATCGGTCGCGATCGATCGCGGCACGAGCATCGGTTATTTCAGCCAAGACGTCGGCGAGATGAGCGGCAAGACGGTGGTCGCCGCGACGATCGACGGCGCGGGCGAGGCGAGCGAGGCGGCGAAGAAGCTCCACGAGCTCGAGCACGCGATGGCCGATCCGGCGAACGCGGAGAAGATCACGGAGCTCGTCGAAGCGTTCGGTGAAGCACAAGCGCGCTTCGAAGAGCTCGGCGGCTACGCGCTCGAAGCGCGCGCGCGGGAGATCCTCGCGGGACTCGGGTTTTCGCAAGAGGTGATGGACGGCGACGTCGGCGCGCTGTCCGGCGGATGGAAGATGCGCGTCGCGCTCGCGCGGATTCTCTTGATGAAGCCCGACGCCATGCTCCTCGACGAGCCGACCAACCACCTCGACATCGAGTCGATCCTCTGGCTCGAAAATTTTTTGAAGCAGTACGACGGCGCGCTCATGATGACGTCGCACGATCGCGAGCTCATGAACCGCATCGTGTCGAAGATCGTCGAGATCGACGGCGGCGAGCTCACCGTGTTCTCGGGCAACTACGAGTTCTACGTGAAGCAGCGCGCGCTGCTCGACGCGCAGCAAGAGAGCGCGTTCGCGCGACAAGAGGCGATGCTCGCGAAGGAAGAAGCGTTCATCGCGCGCTTCAAGGCGCGCGCGTCGCACGCCGCGCAGGTGCAGTCGCGCGTGAAGAAGCTCGAGAAAATCGAGCGCGTCGATCCGCCGAAGAAACGAAAAAAACTGCGCTTCGATTTTCCGGAGTCACCGCGCTCGGGCGAAGACGTGGCCAAGTGCGCGGGCGTTTCAAAAGCGTACGGATCGCTCACGGTGCACCGCGATTTGGATTTCCTGATCCGACGCGGCGAGCGTTGGTGCGTGATGGGCGTGAACGGCGCGGGAAAATCCACGCTGCTCAAGCTCGTCGCGGGCGTGGTCGATCCCGACGCCGGGCGTGTCACGATCGGCGCGAGCGTCAAGATGGGTTACTTCGCGCAGCACGCGATGGAGCTCCTCGACGCGCAAAAGACGGTCTGGGAAGAGCTCGTGACGAAGTTCCCCCGCGCGTCGATCGGATCGCTCCGCACGCTCGCCGGCGTCTTCGGATTTTCAGGCGACGACGTCGAGAAGAAATGCCGCGTGCTCTCCGGCGGCGAGAAGGCGCGCCTCGTGCTCGCGCAGATGCTGTACGACCCGCCGAATTTCCTCGTGCTCGACGAACCGACGAACCACCTCGACATCGACACGAAAGAGATGCTCGTCGACGCGCTCGCGAAATACGAAGGCACGATGCTCTTCGTCTCGCACGATCGCCATTTTCTCGGCGCGCTCTCGAACCGCGTGCTCGAGCTCACCGAAAAAGGCGCGCACGCGTACGGCGGCGGATACCGCGAGTACGTGAGCGAGACGGGCGCCGAAGCGCCCGGCACGCGCTGATCAGTTGCCGACGATTCCTGCCCAGAAGTTGTGCGAGGCGCCGAGCTGCGAGTCGATGATGAACGCCTCGGCGCCGTACTGCGATTTCGCGACGGCCGTGATCGTGAGGTGGAGCTTCTCGCCGTTCTGACCCGTCGTGCGATCCCACGCGAACGAGAGCTCCGTGTTGCCTTGCTGCTCGCCGCCGAGATCGGTCGCGCTCACCGTCCACGGTCCGCTCGTGGGTGCGTCGCTGAAGAGATCGACCTCGATCGTCTTGCTTTGGCCGATCGGAATCGACACCCCCTGCGTCGTGCCGAGCCCGGTGATGGTGACCGAATCGGCGAGCACCGGCATCGCGTTGAAGTACGGCGTGCCGTTCGTCGGCACGCACGGGTTGTGTCCGGCCTTCGCGTTCGCGTTCGACCAAATGCGCTGCACGTCGGCGTTGATGTCCGTCGGTTGATAGAACGCGTTCTGCGCGGAGACGCACATGTCGCCGACCTCGCCGCCGCCACCGACGAGCTCGAAGATGATGTGGTTGTCGTCGACTTGCGCATACGCGGCGTCTTGTTCGGGGTGCGGATCGGTCGACGCTTCGATGAGCTCGTGGCTCGCCGCGCCGCTCACCGCGTTGATGCCGACGAGGCCGTTGAAGTTCGCGCAGCGCGGGACGACCGCGTACGTGATCGACGCCGAGTTCTGCGGGAACGCGTCGTGATAACCGCCGAACGACTGGCAGCTCGATTCGCCTTGCAACGTGACCGTGGTGCCCGTCGGGTAGAAGATCGCGAAGATCGTGTTCGGATCGTTCGCGTCGGCGGTCGGCCACGAAGGGTCGGTGACTTCGCTCGCGAGCCACGTGCGGATCGCGGTGTCGTCGATCGTCGTCGGCGCGTCGTCGGTGAGCTGCACGACCGGCTCGATCGTGATCGCGCCGACGCCGTACTCGGTTGCGACCGCGGGCCAATACGTCGACGCGGCGAGCTGATTCAAGAACGACGTGATGTTCCCCGTGAACGTCGTGTCGTCGTTGCCGAAATAAATCGGGACGACCTTCGGCGCGGTGAGGATCGCGCCGCCGTAGTTCTCGACTTGCGGCGCGTCGATCGTGAACGCGGGATACGTCGAGCTCGGCGAACCGTTGTCGACGTCGGGCGCGGTGTCGATCGCGGCGTCGGCTTGATCGCCGGTGTCGATCGCGGCGTCGTCGTCGCCTGCGTCGGGTTGCGCGGACGTCGTTCCGCCGCAGTGAACGAAGGCGAGTGAAGCAGTGAGTGCGAAGGTGAAGAGGGTGAGGACGCGCATGGGGGTCGCGAAATTTCTCACCTCGCAGCGTCCCGCACAACGACGCATAAAATTGCGGCGCTACTGCGTTCGCACGATCTTCGGTCCGCGAAATGTGCGCCGCGCGAAGACGAAATACGAAACGAAAATGACGCACAGCACCGAACCGATGACCTCGCCGTAGACGATGTTCGGAGGGAGCGCGAAGCACACGAGGACGAACGCGGCGTACGCGACGGCGACGATCGCCACGGGAATTCCCGCGCGTCCGAGGTTCCACGGACCGCGGTGCGTCCACTTGCCGCGAAGGCGCGCGATGACGCCGAGCGCAACGGGCGCGCCGTACGAGACGTAGAGCGCGGTGGTCGCGAGCGACGACGCCGCGTCAAAGACGCTGTCTCCGTTGCGAACGCGGCTCGTGATCGTGATGAGGAGCGCGGGGAGCACGGCGGCGAGCAGCGTCGCTTGCGGAGGGGTCTTGAAGCGCGGGCTCACGCGGCGAATGAAGCGCGAGAAGGGGAGACCGTCGTCGCGCGCGAACGCGTAGAACGTTCGCGACGCGGACGTGAGCGAAGACAAACCGCAGAACCACATCGCGACGATCGCCGCGCCCATCGCGACGCGTCCCGCGCGCTCGCCGAGCGCGCCGCGCAAAATCGCGAGCGCGGGATCGTCCTCCGCCGCGGTCGTCGGAAGATCCTTGATCGCGAGCGTGAGCGCGCAGAGGAGCGCGTAACCCGCGATCGCGCTCACCGCGACCGACGCGACGATGCCGCGCGGCGCGCGCACCTCCGGATCGTGCGTCTCTTCGCTCGCGTGCGCGGACGCATCGAAGCCGGTCATCGTCCACATGCCGAGCGTCAACGCGTTGAGAAAGCCGAGCGCGTAAGAGTGATCGTCGCGCGTGGTGAACGCGTGCGCGAGGAACGACACGGGCTGCGCGCGTCCGAACGCGGCGAGCAGCGCGACGAGCGCGAACACGCCGAGCACGTGAACCGTCGCGGAGAAATCGTTGAGCCGCGCGACGAGCGCGATCGACACGAGGTTGATGACGGCGTGCGACGCGACGATCACGTAAAAGAGCGGAAGGCGCGCGCCGTCGGAGAGGACGAGCGTCGACGCGATGGACTTCGCGCAGATGAAATCGATCGCCGCGACGATCGCGACTTGTCCGACGAGGTTCATGGCGGCGACCATCCAGCCCGCGGCGGGTCCGCCGAGCAGCGCGGACCAGTGGTAGAGCGCGCCCGCGGTCGGGAACGCGCTCGCGAGCTCCGCCATCGCCGCCGCGACGAACATCGTGCCGACGCACACGAGCGGCCACCCGATCCCCAATCCCGCGGGGCCTCCCGCTTGAATCGCGATCTTGTACGACGAGAACACGCCCGTCAGGACGCTGATGATCGAGAAGCTGATCGCGAAATTCGAGAAGCCGCTCATCGCGCGCGCGAGCTCTTGCGCGTAGCCGAAGCGCGCGAGCGACTTCGCGGCGCCTTCGTCGTCGTGACGAGCGCTCAGAAACGCGCCTCGAAGAGCGCGCCGCGACCGGACGCGCTGACGCGCGCGCGTCCGTTCGGCGAGACGATGAACAAGACGACACCCGCGACCAGCGCGACCGCGCCGCCGATGAAGAGACCGGTGCCGACGTCGGCGAGCGATTTGGCCGCGTTGCGATCGTCGACGCCTTTTTGCGTCGGGCATCCTGCGGCGACGCACGAGTCGGGCGCGCTCGACGTCGCGTTGAAATTCGATTGCGCGATCGCCCCGAAGACCGGCGAGAGTCCCATCGCGATCGCGCCCGCCGCGCCGACGGCGATGCCCGCGATTTTTCCGCCGCCGAGCCCGCTGCGCGCCGTGTCGGCCGGCGGCGCGAGAACCGTCGACGTCGCGGTGGGCGGTGGCGGCGCGATCGTCGCGCTGGGCGGCGGCGCGATCGTCGTCGCGGTCGGCGCGATCGTCACCGAGGCCGTCGCGTCCTCGAGCTTCGGGATGGTCACCGTGACGACGCCGCGCGACTCCGCGACGTCACCGCTCCACTCGAACGCGCGCTTGTTCGGCGCGGTCGCGACGATCGCGTGCTTGCCGCCGTCGATCGCGGACGCGAGACCGAGCTGGGCGCGCGCGACCGTCTCGCCGTCGCGCTTGATCTCGAGGCCAGGCACGTCCGCGCCGCTCGCGAGCACGATCGTGAGCTTGGACGGCGTGAGCCGGTCGGCGCGCTGGTTCGCGATCGTCACGCGCGAGTCGTGGCGTTGGTTCGCCATGTCGCCGGCTTGCTTGAACTCCGCCCACGCGCTCGCGATCTTCCCGCTGCGCTCGTAACACTCGGCAAGATAAAGCGCCGTGCCGATCGCGGGATCTTTTCGCTGGCTCTCGGCGAGCTTCGGACACGCGTCGGCGAAGTTGCCCGCGGCGAGCGCGCTCTTGCCCGCGTTGAAGAGGACCTCGGCGTCCGCTTTGTCTTGCGCGGATTGCGCGAGCACGATCGTCGGCGCGAGCACGCCGCACGCCGCGAGCGCGAGCGCGCCGCGTCGCATCAGTTTCGCCCTCCGAATCCGGTCGTGTCGACCGGCGCGGTCTTCTTCGCCGATGCCGTCGTCGGCGCGCGCGGGACGTACGCGTGCGTCGGCGCGACGGCGGGCGCGCTCGTCGCGGAGGCGCTCGCGGTCGCGGAGGCGCTCACGGACGCCGTCGCCACGGGAACGACCGCGGTCGCGACGGTGCCCGCGGCGCTCGTCGCGGTCTGCGCGGTGGTCGGCGTCGCGGGATCGGCCGAGGGGCTCGCGGGAGTCGCGCGATCGCGCGCCGCGACGAAGAAGACGATCGCGAGCACGCCGAGCGCCGCGAGCGCGGACCCGACGACGATGAGCGGCGTGCGCGATCGCCTCGGCTGCGCTTGCGTCGCCCACGTCGCCGCGGTCCCCGCTCCCACGGTCGGCGCCGCGATACCCGTCGGCTCCGTGGGCGCGCTCGTCAGCTCGGTTTGCCCGAGCGACGCGACGTCTTCTGCGCGCTGCCCGGCGGGCACGATCGAGATCGGCCCGCTCGACTCCGCGATCGAGATGGCCACCGGACGCGAGCCCGACGTCGCGCCGCTCAAGCGCACGATGCGCTCGACGGAGACCTTCACCGACGGCGGTCCGAACGGCTCGAGCGCGCGCGCGAGCTCCGCGATCGTCGCGAAGCGCTCCTCCGCGTTCTTGCGAAGGCACTTCGCGATGACGTCTTCGAGCCCTCGCGGCGCGCCGATGACGCCGAGCGGCGACGGCGGCGCGGTGAGCACGAGCGCGCAAAGCTCCGCGGTCGTGTTCGCGACGAACGACGGCAGCCCCGACACGAGCTCCTGCAAGATGACGCCGAGCGACCAGATGTCGGTGCGTCGATCGACGTTCTTCGACGCGCGCATTTGCTCCGGCGACATGTAGAGCGGCGAGCCGACAATCGCGGCGGTGTTGGTGACCGTTTGTTGATCGCCGCCGGTGAGCGACGTCATCTTCGAGATCCCGAAATCCAAAATCTTCACGCACGTCGATCCGTCGGCGCGGTTCGCCACGAACAAATTCGCCGGCTTCAAATCGCGGTGCACGACGCCCGCGGCGTGCGCCTCGGCGATCGCCTCGCACGCCTGAAGCAAGTACTCGACGGCCTCCTCGACCGGCAGCGTCTTGCGCTCGTTGAGGATGGACTGCAGGTCGCGGCCATCGAGATACTCCATCACCATGTACGGCGCGCCGGTGTCGAGCTTGCCGACGTCGTACACCTTCACCGCGTGCTCGCTCCGGATGCGCGCGGCAGCCTTCGCTTCGCGCGAGAAGCGCGCGACGATCTCGGAGTCCGCGGCAGCGTCGCGCAGCAGGAACTTGATCGCGACGCGTTGATCGAGCTCGTCGTGATACGCGACGACGACGACGCCCATCCCGCCTTGTCCGAGCACGCGCTCGACGCGGTACTTGCCCGCGATCGTGGACCCGATGGCGACCGGCGCGTTCATCCGAGCAGAGCGTATCAGCCTACGGGTACTTTTGCCCTCGCGCGCCGTTCGGGCCGTTCGGAGGGCCGCCCAATCCGCCACCGTCGGTCTCGACGACCATTTGCGTCGACGACGACGCGCTCACCGATGCGTCCCCGAGCTGAACGTAGAAATACGTGGGGCCTCCAGCTCCGCCGCCGCCTTGTCCGCCGCTCCCGCCTTGCGCGCCTTGTCCGCCCGCGCCGCCCTCGATCTCGAAGTCGGCGCAGCCGCCGTTGCATTTCAGTTGAGACGAGCAGCCGATCGAGGAGCCCGCGTTGCCTTGCGACCCATTGGCGCCCGCGCCGCCTCCGCCGCCTTGTCCACCGGCGCCGCCGTTGCCGACGAAGAGTCCGCCGTTCGTCATCACGACTTGCGTGTTCACCGCCATGAGCGCGATCGCGGCGCCGCCGCCTTGCCCGCCGCCGCCGCCGAGCCCGCCGAACCCTCCGCAACCCGGAGAGCCCATGCCCGAGCACGCGTCGACGATCTCGTCGGAGCACCCGTCTGATCCCGCGTCGAGGCCCCCGCCCTCCGGACCGCCACCCGCGTCGAGCCCCGCGTCGTCGAGCACGCTCGCAGGCGCGCGCGTGACGATGCTCGCGAACGCGGCGAACCCCGCGAGCACGGTCGTCATGGCGATCAGGATTTGCGTCGTGCGTTTCATGGCGTGAGGCAATCGCTGCTGCAAAGGGCGCAAGTGCCGAATGCGCCTTTCGACGAGCTTCCGCTCTGACCGCTCGTTCCCGCTTGGGCCGTCTCGGTGACGAACGCATTGCCGACGAACGTGCCCGGCGTGCCCGCTGCGCCGACGCTACCGTCCGCGCCGTTCGATCCGCCGGGCGTGCACCCGCTCGGCGTCGAGCCCGCGCTTCCCCACGCGCCCGCGCCGCCGTTTTGCGCGAGGAGCGAGCAGTTGTCGATCGTGAGCGTGCCCGCGTTCGTCGCGCGCACGGCGTAGACCGTCTCGCCCGTGCCCGCCGCGCCGTTCACCTTCGATTGAACCGTGAGCAGGCGCAGCGTCGCGTTCGCGCCGGTGATCTCGATCGCGACGGACGCGTCGTCGGGCGCTTGAATCGTCGTCAGGTTGCTCCGGCACACGGGCGTCCACCCCGCGTCGCGCTGAAAGCCGCCTTGCAGCGTGAGCGACGAGGTCGTGATCGCGACGGCCTCGTTGAACGTGGAGTCGTCGAGGTAAATCGCGTTGCGCCCGTCGAGGTTGGCGATCGCTTGCGCGATGGTCTTGCACGGCGTCGATTGATCACCGCACGACGACGAGTCGCTTCCCGCGCTCGCCGAGACCCACACGGCGGCGTCGCTCAGCGCGAATCCGCCGTCGCAGATCGCCGTGTTCACGTCGAGATCGATCGCGTCGTACGTGACGTAGTCGGGGACGACGTCGGACGCGGATCCGTCGCCGACGCTCCCGTCGAGGAGCTCACCGCCCGTCACGCCGAAGATGCTCGCGCACGCCGCGAGCGCGGCGGTCGCCGCGGCGCAACACACCCCCCCCCATCTCGAAGCGACCCTCCGCAAGACGACCCCGAACGACTATACCATCGGCCCACCCACGATGCTCGAGCTCCTCGTCTCGTTCGCTCTGCTCGCGTACGCGATCGTCGCCACGTTCGCGACGGTCGAAGCCGGCAAGCACCCGCGCGCGCTGTATTTCTTGTTCGGCGCCGAGATGTGGGAGCGCTTTTCCTACTACGGCATGCGCGCGCTGCTCGTTCTCTATTTGATCGAGCACCACGGCTGGCAGCCGCAAGACAGCTCCAGCGTCTACAAGTGGTACACGAGCCTCGTCTACCTCACGCCGCTCATCGGAGGATTTCTCGCCGATCAATTCCTCGGGCTGCGCGCGTCGATCGTGATCGGCGGAACGCTGATGGCGATCGGTCACTTCTTGATGGCGTTCGAGCCCATCCCGATTTTTTATCTCGCGCTCGCGTGCCTCATCGCGGGCAACGGGTTCTTCAAGCCGAACATGTCGACGCTCGTCGGCAAGATGTACAAGAAGGACGACGCGCGTCGCGACGGCGCGTTCACGATTTTCTACATGGGCATCAACGTCGGCGCGGGCGTCGCGCCGATTTGGTGCGCCGCGGTGCGCGAGCACTTTCACAGCTTCCACTACGGCTTCGCGCTCGCGGGCATCGGGATGATGCTCGGGTTGATCAATTTTTTGATCGGGCAAGGCGTCGTCACGCGCGCGGTGCAAGCCGCCGGAAACGATCTGCGCACGATGCGCGAAGTGCGACGCGACGAAGCGCGCGGCGCGACGACGAAGGAGGCCGAGCCCGCGAAAGAAGCCGGCTACCGCGAGAGCGCGGAGAAAGAAGCAGAGGCGAGCGACGATGACAAACCCGGCGCGACCGGCTTCGCTTCACTCGTCGCGCACGGTTATCCGTTCGTGCTCTTCGTCGTCGCGATCGTGATGCCTGCGTATTACGTGTTTCTCGTCGTTCGCGATCACGAGGCGCTGAAATCGGTCGTGATGCCGACCGCGTTCGGCGTCGTCTTCTTCGCGATGGGGATTCTCCTCCGACGCATTCGCGGCGCCGCGAAGGACAAGAGCGTCGTCATCTTCGTCGTGTTCGTGTTCGTCGTGCTCTTCTGGATGGCGTTCGAGCAAGCGGGGAACGCGCTCAACTTGTGGGCGGAGTTCTTCACCGATCGCCACGTCGGATCGTCTGCGTACAGCGCGGAGTCGTTCCAGTCGGCGAACCCGATCTTCATCTTGCTCTTCGCGCCGGTCTTCTCGGCCGCGTGGGTCATGCTCGCGAAGCGCGGTCTCGAGCCGCGCACGCCGACGAAGATTTTCATCGCGATGCTCCTGATGGCGGCGTCGTTCGGCGTGATGGTCGTCGGCGCGGCGCGCGAGAACGCGATCGAGACGACCGTCGCCGCGACGTTCGACGCGCCGAAGAACGTCGCGTTCGCGAAATACGACGCGGGCCGACTGCGCGCGCGTCAAACCGGCGCGCGCGTGACCGAGCTCACGGTGCGCGGCGTCCTCGCGCATTACGTCGTGCAACAGATGTTCGAAGACGCGGCGCCCGACGGGTACGTCGCGTCGATCAAAGCGCTCGACGACCGGACGACGAACGCGACCGCGTATGCGCCGGTTTCGCTGCAGGTCCCCGCGTCGTTCGCGCTGCCCGACGTGCCGAAAGACGCGGGCGTCGCGTTCGACGAATCGACGCGCACGCTCGCTTTCGCGCAGCACGTCTCGGCCGATACGCGCACGCTGCTCGCCGCGGCCGCCGCGCCGCCCGAGTTTCGCGCCGCGGTCACGAAGCTCGAGCACGAGAGCGAGCGCGCTCGCAACAGCGGCATTTGGCTTCTCCTCAGTTATCTCTTCGCGACGCTCGGCGAGCTTTGTTTGTCGCCCGTCGGACTCTCGATGGTCACGAAGCTCGCGCCGCGGAGGTTCGCGTCGCTCTTCATGGGCGTGTGGCTCCTCACGAGCTCGGTCGCGCAGTACGCGGGCGGGAGCATCGGCGAGGCGTGGGGCACGATCGCACCGACGACGTACTTCTGGCTCTTCGTGTGGTCGTCACTCGCGGGCGCGGCCGTGCTCGCGCTCCTCGTGCGTCCGCTCAAGCGGCTGATGCACGAAGTCCACTGAGCGCGACGAGCGCGCGCGTCATTTCACGCGCTCGAGGCGCGCGGCGACGCCGAAGCACGCCATGTGACCGCTCTCTTCGGCGACGTACACGTCGCAGCGCTCGTCGACGCGGAGCAAATCGGGGATCGCTTCGCACGGACCGACGACGCCGAGCGGCGTGCCGTCGTTCGGACGAAGCACGTGCACGTCGGTGTGCGGCACGTAGACCGCGCCGCCGCGCACGACGGGCTCGAGCCGTCGCGGCACGTCCGCCTCGAGCGTGCGGCCGAGCACGTGACGATAACGAAGCGAGCCGGTGCTCGCGTCGATCGCGACGAGCTCGCCGGTCGGCGTATTGCCGAGGACGAGATCGTCGATCGCGAGCCACGACGTTCCGCTCGGCGCGACGGTCGCGCGCGACGTCCACGCGAGCGCGCCGCGCTCGCGATCGAACCCCGCGAGCCGCACGCCTTCGCGATCGCGGATCGCGACGACGACGGTGCGTTCGCACACGAGCGGCGCGCCTTCGACGGTCGAGAGCGTGCCCGCGCGCACGTGCAAATCCCCGTGCTGATCGGGACCGGGGAGGGGAGACGAAAAGCGCACCGCGCCTTCGAACGCGTCGATCGCGTACAGCGTGCCCGCGCCGGACGCGCCGCCCGCGATCGCGAAGACGACGTCGTGAGCCGCTTGCGGCGTGCCGCAGAAACGCAATCGATCGCGCACGCGCCACACGATCGCGCCGCTCTGCACGTCGAGCGCGGAGATCGCGGTGTCGCCACTTGTATAATACAACAATTTCCCGAGGCGCTTGAGGCGCAGCACGTTCCCCGTGCCCCACGCCGCGCGCCAACGCGGCTCGCCCGTGAGCAAGTCGATCGCGACGAAGTGGCGCTCGCCTTCGGTCACGACGAGCAGCTTGGGCAAACCCGGCGCGCCGACCACCGCGCCCGCGGAGGGACCCGCGGTTCGCGCGCGGAGCTTCGTGCGAAAGCGCGTCTCGCCCGAGTGGAGGTCGAGCACGGTGAGCTCGCCGTCGTTGTGGAGTCGCGCGATGCCGAACGGCGTCGGCACGCACGGCGCGCGGCGCGTTCCGACGCGCCAGTGGACCTCACCGGTCGTCCGATCGAGGCAGAACGTTTCGTGGGCGCCGCCGATGATCAAGCGATCACCGCAGAGGAACGTCGCGCGCAGATCGATGCCGGGCACGAGGGCGCGCCAGCGCGACGTGTAGCGGAGGCGCGAGCCAAACGCGCGCGCGGAGGCGCTCGGCGGACGCGCCGTGATCTCGTGCTCCGCGGCGCGCGGGAGCGCGTACGCGCGATACGCTTCGGGTCGCGGGTTCGTCTTCGCGTCGCCGAGGCTCGCGGATCGAACGTGATCCTGCGTCTCGCGGAGCGAGCGGCGGAACGCGACGAGCCGGAGGTTGTGCGACTGCGCGCGATCGCGCCGCACGATGGCGCGCGTGAGCGAGCGACCGAACGCGAGCGCGGCGAACACCGCGTCGGACACGGCGAGCGACGGGAACGTGTGGTGCGCGAACGTGAGCGCCACGTCGCCGTGCGGACCGAGGCGCACGCCGAAGCGCACGTTGCCCGCGGTCTCGCGGAGCTGCAGCGAACGGCCTTGTTCGAACGCGGACTGCACGCGCTGCATCGCGGCGAGGAGTCGCTCCGCGAACAAGAACGGGAACGCGTCACCGAGCTCGACGACGCGACCGCGGACCATCGCGCGAACGCGACCGCGAAAGAGGAGGCCGTGGAGATCTGTGCGCTCGATCGCCGCGACGAGATCCCCGTCGAAGCCCGCGCGCAGCGCGAAGTCCGCGGCGAAGGCGACGGGCGCGCCTTCTTCGAGATCGACCGACACCGGGCTCGGCTCGGAGTCGGGCGCGAGGGGCTCCCCGAGCGGCGCGTCGCACTCGGCGAGTCGCTTCTCCGCTTCGCGGAGCTCCGCCGCGACGACGAACGGCGGGCGCGCCGCGAGCGCGCTCTTCACGGCGTCGAGCGCGCTCGCGACGACGTCGGAGAACGGAACGCGCGCGTCGTAGACGACGACCTCCGGCGCTTCACCCGCGCGGTACACGCTGAGCGAGGCGACGCCGCCGAGGCGCTCGACGCACATCTCCCACGGCGCGTCGTAGAAGCGCACGAGCGCTTTGCCGCGCGGCGCGGTCGCGAGCGTTGCGATCGATCGCGCGAGCTCGCCGAGCACGCTCATCGCGGCGCCCTCCGCGTTTCCGGTTGCGCGCGCCGTGACGTTCGCGCCGTTGACGAAGACATCGAGGATTTGACGCGCCGGGGTCGCTTGGTCGCGACTCTCGCCGACGAAGATTTCGAAAGCACGCATGCTCGAGCGGATCGTATGAAGCTCCGCCCCACCGAAACGAATTTCCGGCGCGCTTCGCCGCGCATTGGACAAGCGCGCCGGGGCCTGGTAGCGGCGCGGGATGCGCGCGCGAGACACGCTGGGACCTGCCGCGCTGGCGCTCGCGTCGATACTCGCCGCGTTCGCGATGTGGGGATTCACCGTCGACGACGCGCTCATCTCGATTCGTTATGCGCGTCACCTCGCGAGCGGAGTCGGGTATCGCTTCAACGCGGGCGGTCCGTCGACCGACGGCGTGACGCCGCTCCCGTGGCCGTTCGTCGTGTTCCTCTTCGCGCACGCGCCGCCGCTCGTCGTGCTCTCGCGCCTCAAGGCGCTCGGCGTCGCGCTCCACGCGCTCGCCGTCTCGATCGCTGCGCTCCCCGCGCGCGGCGCGCCGCTCCGCGCGTGGATCACCGCGTCGCTCGCGCTCGTCGCGTGCCTCCCGTTCGCCGCGTACGGCGCGAGTGGGATGGAGACGCCGCTCGCGACGATCCTGTGCGCGTTATCGATGTGCTTCATGAAGGACACGCGCGCGGCGATTTTCGCGGGGCTCGCGGCGTCGGTGCGGCCCGAGCTTCTTCCGTGGGCGATCGCGATCGCCATCGGTCTCGCGATCGCACGGCGCGCGTCGCCGCGCGCGATCGCCGCGAGCGTCGCCGTGGCGATCGCGCCGTTCGCAGCGTGCGCGCTCGTGCGCCTCGCCGCCTTCGGCCGCGCGACGCCGCTCGCGCTCCTCGCGAAGCCGAGCGACGCCGAGCACGGCGTCTTCTACGCGCTCTCCGCGCTCCTCGCGTGCGGCGTGCCGGCGCTCCTCATCGCGCGACGCGCGACGCCCGCCGCGCGCGCGATCGCGATCGCGTTCGGCGTGCACGTCGCGTCCGTGATCGCGGTCGGTGGAGACTCGATGCCGTACGCGCGTTTGTTCGTCCCGCTCGTGCCCACCGTGCTCGCGGCGCACTTGCATTCTGCAAGCATCGCGCGCGGGCCTCTCTTTTGGCTGCGATCCGCGATCGCGATTGGGCTCGCTGCGTTCGCGTTCGGTGCGGCAGGTCCCCGTGGGAGGCACGTGGGCGCGTCGCGCGCGGACCTCGTCGCGCGCGCGGCGCCGCACTTCGCCGGCGCGTCGCGCGTCGCGGCGGTCGACATCGGTTGGGTCTCGGCCGCATACGAAGGACCGATCTTCGATCTCGCGGGCCTCACCGACCCGGAGATCGCCGCGCTTCCCGGCGGGCACACGTCGAAGCACGTCGACGCGTCGATGTTGCTCGATCGCGAAGTCGACGTCGTCGTGCTCTACACCGAGCACGATCTCTACGCGCACGGCGTGGCTGTGCGTCTCGCGAGCGATCCGCTGTTCCGAGAGCGGTACGTCGAGAACGCGAGTCTTCCGCTCGGCGACGGCGCGGGCTACGTGCTGTTCACGCGTCGAGCTCTTGCTTCGCTTGCGCGCGGAGCATCAGCGCGATGACGACGATCGGCAACGCGGACGCGACGACGACGCTCACGGCTTCCGAGACGTACGTGATGAGCTCGAACTCGCGCATGCCGTGGAGCGGGCCCATCATGCGCGGTTGAACCACCAGGATGTTCACCGCCGCGCCCGTGAACGTGACGAAGAGCGAGAGCCCCGCGTACGCGAGCGCGAGCACGCGCGCCCATTTCTTCGCGCGAAAAATCCCGAAGCCCGAAGTCGCGAGCATCACGCCGGTGACGATCGCCATCGCGCTGCGCGCGCTGCCGAAGATCAACACCTCGCTCCCGTAGATCCCCGACTTCGCGTACGACCCGACGAACACGAGCGATCCGATCGACACGAACGCCCAGAGAACGCCCGCGAGGCCGAGACACGACATCACGATGCCGAGCGCTTTGTAGAGCCCCGACGGCTTCGACGGCGGCGCCGGCGGCTGCGCGCCGTAATACGGCATCGCTCCGCCATATCCGTGCGGCGGCGGTTGCAGCGGCGTCCATTTCGGCGGCGGAGGTTGCGGATTCACGTCAACGCTTCTTCCAGAGGATCGCGGTCGCGCATTTCATCCCGAGGGCGGACGCGGCGGCTTCGAGATCGCTCGCGTGGTGCGCGAAGAGCTCTTTCGTGTCCGCTTTGTCCGCGTAGGCGTCGCGGAGGAGGCGCGCGAAGCTTCGCCGCCAGCCGTCCCAATGCGTCGTCGTGAGGACGTCTTCGACCCATTGCATCGCCGCGTGATCGCGCGCGCTCGCGTCGCCCGTCTCGGGCATCGTCGCGCGCGCGTACGCGTTGCAGAGGTTGTCCACGTCGGCCTTCTCGTCCGCGATCATCGTGAACGCATCGAGCACGACGGGACCCTTCGCGGGATCTTTGTTTCCGTTCGGCTTGAGCACGTAGACGCTCGCGGTCGTGCACAAGTGCGCGCGCACGACGTCGAACACGGAGTCTCGCGGCCCGCTGAAGTCGCCGGACCACGCCGTTCCGTTCGTGGGCGTCACTGCGATCTTCGCGAGCGTGCGCGTGTAGTCGCCGTCGACGCGGACGGTGCCCGCGGGCGTCGCGTGTGCGGGCGTGAACGCGTCGCTCACGGCGTGCACCGTGCACGCGGGGAGCGGCGCGTCCGTCGTTTCGTAGACGAGCTTCGTCGACGTCACCGACGACGCGGGCGGCGGCGCGCTTTGCGAGATGTCTTCGCTGCGGCACGCCGCGAGCGCGATCGTCGCGAGGAGCGCGCTCCGCAGCGTCATCGGTCGCGGCGCGGCGGTCCGCGGCGGTCGCCGCGTCCACCACCGTCGCGACGCGGCGGACGATCTCCACCCTCGCGCGCTGCCTTGAGGCGCTCCTTCGCGCGCTCGCCCTCTTCGCCCTCGGGGAACGGAATCATCTCGCGACGCGAGAGACGGATTTTTCCGTCGCGATCGGCGCTGATCACCTTCACCTCGATCACGTCGCCCTCTTTGAGCACGTCCGACACCTTCGCGATGCGCGTGTGCGCGATTTCGGAGATGTGGAGGAGCGCCTCCGAGCCCGGCAGGATCTCCACGAACGCGCCGAGGTCCTCACGGATGCCTTTGACGGTTCCTTTGTAGACCGCGCCGACTTCGGGCTCGGTCGTGAGGCCCTTGATGATTTCGATCGCCTTCTTCACGGCGTCGCTGTCGCTCGACGCGACGTTCACCGTGCCGTCGTCCTCGACGTCGATCGCGACGCCCGTCTGATCGATGATGCCTTTGATCGTCTTGCCGCCCGGCCCGATGATGATGCGGATCTGATCCGGCTTCACCTTGAGCGTCGTGATGCGCGGCGCGTGCGGCGAGAGCTCGGTGCGCGGGTGGCTGAGCGTCTCGAGCATCTTGCCGAGGATGTGCATGCGGCCCTCGCGCGCTTGCTCGAGCGCCTTCGCGAGGATTTCGCGGGAGAGGCCCGCGATTTTGATGTCCATCTGGATCGCGGTGATGCCTTTCGCGGTGCCGCAGACTTTGAAGTCCATGTCGCCGAGGTGATCCTCGTCGCCGAGGATGTCGCTCAAAATCGCGACGCGCGTGTTGTCGGTGATGAGGCCCATCGCGATGCCCGCGACCGGCGCCTTGATCGGAACGCCCGCGTCCATGAGCGAGAGGGATCCGCCGCACACGGCCGCCATCGACGAGCTTCCGTTCGACTCGAGCGTCTCGGAGACGACGCGGAGCGTGTACGGGAATTTCTCCTGCTCGGGAATCATCCGGAGGAGCGCGCGCTCGGCGAGCGCGCCGTGGCCGATCTCGCGGCGCCCGGGGCCGCGGAGCGGCTTGGTCTCACCCGTCGAGAACGGCGGGAAGTTGTAGTGGAGCATGAAGCGCTTCCAGCGTTCGCCGGTGAGCGCGTCGATCTTCTGTTCGTCCGTCGACGTCCCGAGCGTCGCGGCGACGAGCGCCTGCGTCTCACCGCGCTGAAAGAGCGCCGAGCCGTGCACGCGCGGAAGCAAACCGACCTCGGTCGCGATCGAACGGATCTGGTTCATGTCGCGCCCGTCGATGCGCTTGTTCTTCGAGAGCACGTATTCGCGGACGACGTTGTACTTGCGCTCCTCGAACTCTTCTTTGATGAGCTTCTCGTTCTCGGCGAATTTCTCCGCGCCGAGCTCCGCGGTGAGCGTCTCGACCATCGCGGTCTTCGCGGTTTTGTAGCCGCCGTAACGGAGCGCCTTGTCCTTGATGAGCGAGCTCTCGAGGATCTTCGCGTCGACGAGCGCGGGGATCTTCGCCTTGATCGCGGGGTCGAGCTTCTTCGGCTCGAACGCGCGCTTCGGCTTGCCCACGGCCGCGCGGATCTTCTCGATGACTTCGAGGATCGGCTGCGCCGCTTTGTGCGCGAACATGAGCGCGTCGATCACCGCCGCTTCGCTCGCTTCCGCCGCGCCGCCCTCGACCATCACGATCGCGTCTTTGCTGCACGCGACGACCATGTCGATGTCGGCGGCGGCTTGCTCCTCGAACGTCGGGAATACTTTGAGCTCGCCGTTCACGCGCGCGACGCGCGTGCCGACGATCGGGCCGCTCCACGGAATGTCCGAGATGTGGAGCGCGGCGCTCGCGCCGGTCAGCGCGAGGACGTCGGTCGGGTTCGACTTGTCGCTCGAGAGGACCGTCGCGATGATCTGCGTGTCGCCCTTGTAGCCTTCCGGAAAGAGCGGGCGGCACGGGCGATCGATGAGGCGCGACGTGAGGATCTCGTCGTCACGAAGGCGTCCTTCGCGCTTGAAGAAGCCGCCGGGGATTTTTCCCGCGGCGAACGTCTTCTCTTGGTACTCGCAGGTCAGCGGGAAAAAATCCAAGCCGGGGCGTTCGTCGCCCGACACCGCCGTGACGAGCACGACGCTCTCGCCGTACGAGACGAGGACCGCGCCGTGAGCTTGTTTGGCGAGCCGGCCGGTTTCGAACGTGAGCGGCTTGCCGTTGATGAGGATCGATTCGCGGACAAAAGGCATGAGACTTCTCTGGCTTTCTCACCGCCAGAGAGCCCCGTTCCTCGGTTTCTACCCGCGAGCGCCGCTCGCGGACACAAATCGAAGAGCGCGTGGTCTCGGCGATGTTGAGGTTTCGGCCGTGCCGGTGCACGGCCGATGAAACTATTTGCGGAGGTTGAGCGACGAGACGACTTTGCGATAGCGGTCGAGGCTCGTGCGCTTGAGGTAATCGAGCAACCGGCGGCGCTTCGAGACGAGCTTGAGCAAACCGCGGCGCGAGTGGTGATCTTTCACGTGGGTCTTGAAGTGCTCCGTGAGGTAGCCGATGCGCTCCGAAAGGAGGGCGATCTGAACTTCGGGAGATCCCGTGTCGCTCGGATGGGTACGGAACTTGTCGATCAGCTCCGCTTTGCGTTCGATGAGGAGGGACATCTTTCTTCTTGCCCACGGCATGGGGCCGCGAGGGCGCGCGGAATATAACGGATGATGCTGCGCGGTCAATCGGATTCCCGTATGCTGGTCTTCGGTGGCGAACGAGCCCGCACGCGACGACGGTGATCCGCCGACCCCCGAGCCGACCACTGGCGTAGCCCGAAAGACCCCCGCGCAGCTCACAGCGCCGCAGCCGACGTCCGCCGTCAGCCCGATCGCGGCCAGCGTGTTTCCCGACGCGATGTCGCAAACCGCGCCCCTTCCGCCGAGCTTCGCGCAACCGCGTCCGTCGGCGGCTTCGCTCAGCGGCGTCGCGGCCGATCCGTCGCTCCCGAAGATTTGCTCCACGTGTCAGAGCCGTTATCCGCTCGACTTCCTCGTCTGCCCGCGCGACGCGACTCCGCTCACGGTCGAGGGCAAAGAGGGCGTCGATCCGCTCATCGGGAAGGTGCTCGGCGAGGCGTACCAAATCGTGCGGCTCGTCGGCGAAGGCGGGATGGGCCGCGTCTACGAGGCGCGCCACCTCCGCCTCAAGGAGCGGCGGTTCGCGATCAAGGTGCTGCATCCCGACCTCGCGCGCGATCCGGAGATCGTCGCGCGCTTCCAGCGCGAAGCGGAGTCGGCGAGCGCGATCGGGCACCCGAACGTCATCGACGTCTACGACGTCCACAAAACGCACGACGGCGTCCCCTACATCGTCGGGGAGTTCCTCGAGGGGCAAGAGTTCGGCGGGCAAATCGAGAAGAACGGTCGCGTCGACGTACCAACCGCGGTCCACGTCGCGCGCCAAGTGTGCCGCGCGCTCTCCGCGGCGCACAAACGCGGCATCGTTCACCGTGACATGAAGCCGGAGAACGTGTTCCTCGTGGAGCACGACGGCGTCGTCACGGTGAAGGTGATCGACTTCGGCATCAGCAAGGTCGGTCAAGCGGGCCAAGGAACGAAACGGACGAACCTCACGAAGACCGGGATGATCATGGGCACGCCGAGCTACATGGCGCCCGAGCAAGCGCGCGGCGACAAAGTCGATCATCGCGCGGACGTCTACGCCGTCGGCGCGATGCTCTATCACGCGCTCACGGGCAAGAAGCCGTTCGACACCGACGATCCCGCGTCGACGCTCTCGCTCGTGCTCACCGAGGAGCCCGATCGCCCGCGCAAGGTGAACGCGGAGATCCCCGAGGGGCTCGAGCTCGTCGTTCAGCGCGCGATGGCGAAAGAGGTCGCCGATCGTTACGCGACGATGGAGGAGCTCGACGCCGCGCTCGCGCCGTTCGACTCGCAGGGCGGGCTCGCGATGATTCAACGCGCGACGCCGAGCGGCTCGCCGCTCCCGACGATGATCTCGCCGAAGGCCGATCCCACCGCGCGCACGATGATGGCGCAGTCGCAGAGCACGTCCGACGCGAAGCTCTCGCGTCCGACGATCGTGCTCACGGGCCTCGGTCTCGTCCTTTGGCTCGTCGCGGGGTTGATCGACACGGCGGGCGGCGTGCTTCGCCACGTGCGACACGACGGCGACCTCACGTTCACCGAGAGCGTTCTCCTCATCATCGGATGCGCGCTCATCGCGCTCACGCCGGTCATCTTCTTCGTGCTCGGCGTGCGCAAGTCGTCGTGGAACAACAGCGTACGCGCGCTGGAGCTCGCGGGCGATTTGCGCCGAACGTTCTTCGCGGCCGCGGCGACCTACGGGCTCGTGTCGCTCGGCGTGCGCGTCGCGTTCGCCGTCGTGCTGCGACAATCGGTGACGCTCTCGAGCGGCTCGTGGGACGTGCTCGCGTTCGTGGTGAGCTTCGTCGTCGGCGCCATCACGTGGAGCTCCGCGTCGATCGCTCGGTCGTTTCGCAAACGTCGCCGCGCGTGAACGACGCGTAAAATCTTTTTGGCGACTCTTGCGCGCGCCGACGGCGCGACGAACAATCGTTCGCATGCAACCCGACGATCCTCGAAAGTCGCCAGCCAGCGACATCCTCGTGTGGGAGCTCGTCAGCGTCCGCTGCGGTCTCGCGCAAACGACCGACGAAAACGTGCGGCGCGCGCTGCGCCACAAGGAGCGCGCGCTCGTCGGCGCGCTGCTGGATCTCGGCGTGCTGCGCGATGCGCACGTCGCGCCCGCGCCGACCGCCGTGCCGGACGCGCAAGCACCGACGTATTGACGCGCTCAGTAGCGCGCTTGCAGCGACAACGCGAACCCGAGGCGCCACGGATCCTGGAACACGCGCAACGACGCCGTGCCTTCGTTCGGATCCGTCACGACGAGCGTCGCGTTGTTGTCGTAGATCACCTGCACCCACGCGATCGCCGAGAGGATGCGCGAGAGATCCCAGCGGAGCGACGCGCGCGCTTGCACGATCGGACGACGACCTTGCCCGTACGGAAGAATGGATTCGTCGCCTTGTGAGCGCACGACGATCGTGCGCGACGACGCGCCGAGACCCGTCACGTCGATGTCGCTCTTGAACGTCGCGGGGAGCTGCACGCCGCCGCCCACACCGGGCGTGAGGTGGAGCTGCGGGATGTAATAGTCGACGGCGCCCGCGCCGAAGAGCTCGAAGTCCGTTTGCGCGTCGGCCGGCATCGACTGGAACGGAATGAACCCCGGCACGTTGCGCACGACGAACTCGAGGTTGCGCATGATGCCCGTCAAGCTCGCGCGGAGGTACCCGCTCTCGACGACGGCTTGCGCCGCGAACGCGTAACCGAGCTCGTCTTTCGTCTTGCCTTCGACGTCGTAGTTCTTGAGGTGCTGACCGAGCATGTCGCTCTCGAGGCTCACGCTCCACTTCGTCTGGTCGGGTTTGTAGACGGGCAGCGCGAAGAGCGTCATCGGCGCGTTCGGATCGTTGCGGTAGAGGAGCAAGTCGACCGACTGCGGAACGGGCATGTTGTGGTGGACGACGACGCGCGCCGCGCCGCCGTACGTGAAGACGGGCAAGCCGCGCACGTCCTCGAGGTCGAAGCGGCCTTGCTGGAAGTAACCGCCGCTCGCGTCGACGTGGAGGTGATCGGTGATGTCCGCGCCGACGCCGCCGAGGAAGCCGTAGTTCGACTCGCCGACGTTCACCGTCTCGACGTCGTTCTCGCCGCCCGGGTTGATGACCTGCTGCGGCTGCACGATCGTCGCCGTCTTGAACGCGCCGAAGGCGTAGAAGCGCTTGTTTTCGTATTGCAGCTTCGCGCCCGGCGCCGAGCCTTGGAGGCTCGGGAAGATCGATTGGTTGATGTACGACGCGCTGCCGCCCCACGTGATGTCGTAGAGGTAACCGACGCGCACGCGGTCGGCGTCGAGCGGGAGGAACGTCGCGCTCACGCCTTCGGGTTTTCTCTCCGTGCCGCCTATCTTGTAGAATACACGGATGTACGAGCCCGAGTCGTAGAGCGCCTGGTTCAAGTTGCCGGTGTTCGCGGCGAGCGCGCTCAAGTCGAAGCGCAAGACGACCGCGGCCTCCGTCGTGAGGTTTTTGATGAACCCCGGCATCTTCTTGTAGAGCACGAGGTGCGTCAGGTTCTCGCGTCCCGCGAAGCGCGAGTTCAGCGAGTCGAAGAAGAGCTTGTATTGCGAGCGGTCGCCGATGTTGAAGCTCGGCGAGAGCGGAATGAGCTCGCCCGTCGGGTGGAGCACGTCGTCGTCGCCGAACGTCCACGTGAGGCGCGTGTCCATGAAGTTCGAGTAGTTCACGCCGGTCGGCGCGAAGCCCACCGCGCGCGCGCCCGCGGTTCCCGTGATCATCTCGTCGGTGTCCGCGCCAATTTGCGGTTTGTCGTTCGCGGTCCCCGCGTTGTTCGCGTCGGGTGCGACCGCGGGCTGCGCGTTCACCGAGTTCGGGTTCGTGGGCGCGGGCTGAGGCTGCAGTTGCGGCGGAGGAGGGGCGGTGGTCGCGGCGGTGGTCGACGCGCTCGGCAACGGCGGGAGACCCGCGTCGGCCTCCGTTTGTTGAGCGAACGACACGCGCGACGCGAACAGCACGCACACGACGGAGACAACGACGGATAGGGAGCGAGCGATCATCGGGTTCTCATGACGGTTCCTCGACCGCGCATGCTCGCGCGGTCGACGTGACTAATTCTGTTGGTCCGGGTTGTTTCCGTTTTGGTTCACGCACGAGTGGTACGAGTCGAGCGGCTGCTGGTTGTCGGCGTTGTAGCCGCGGACGTCGTCGTCGCAGCGCGCTTGAATCGTGAATTGGCTTCCGCCGGAGAAATACGTGAGGTTGCCGGTGAACGACGTGAGCGTCGCGATCGTGTTCGTCGCGTTGGCCTGCGCCACGTACGCGACCGGATCGAAGCTCGTCGCCGCCGCAGCTTGAACCGACGCCTTCGCCGCGGGCGGCGTGTTGTTGCTCACGACCACGGTGAAGTTTCCTTCGGACAAGTACGCCGAGTATTCGCTGCACTCGATGTCGCTCGTGCAAGCGTCCGAGCACGCCGACTCGTTCGGATCGGTGAAGTCGACCTTCCCGTTGCCGTTGAAGTCGCAGTTCGTCGCGTCGTTCGTCGGCGTGAACGTCGGCGCCGCGGGCTTGTTCGGACCGAAGTGTGCGCCGACGTGGAGCGTCGTGTTCGTCGACGAGTCCGCGAGCACGCGCACGAGGCTAGCCTCCGACTTGAAGAGCAGCGACGTGTTCGACAAGTCGCCGGGCGCGAGCACGACCGGATCCGGGACGAGGCACGGCCGCGCGTTCGGATCCCAATACTCGACCGACCAGGTCGGAAAATTGAGCTCGGTGTAGCCGTAGAAATCGGCCGACGTGCCTTGGAGCAGGCGCAGGCGATCGCACACGCCGATCTTCGTCGGCGCGGAGAACGTGTACGCGAAGAGGCCTCCGTAGCCGAGGCCGGTTTGCGGATCGCTCGGGAGCTCGTCTTGCAAATCCGTCGCGAAGAATCCAGAAGACGAGAGGCCCGTCACGATCGTGTCCCACTTGAACCCGCCGTTCACGCTGAGGTTCGGGTTCGTGTCGGGGTTGTCGTCGTAGCCCGTGTCGATGTCGACTTGTTCGTTCGGGAACGGCGTGCCGGTGCCGTTGTCCGTGAACGCGCCGCGCACGTCTGCGATGCGCGGCAGCGCGTAGTAGATGATGTCGCTCACGCCGGTCGCGCCGGTTCCGGAGCCTTCGTCGTCGTCGTTCGGCGCGTAGCACCCGGGATCCGCCGGGTAATCGATGAGGCCGTTGTTGTTGTCGTCGATGTTGTTCGCGCACTCGGGGACCTGCCCGCTCGTCGGATCGACGGGGACGTAGCCGAGGTCTTGCGCCCAAATGCGCGTCTGACCGAACGAGGCGATGATCACGACGCCGACGCCGTCCGCGACGCCGTTCACGAGCTTGATGTTGCGTCCCGAGATGAGCGTCGGATCGCTCATCGACACCGAGTACACGGTGCCGGGCTTGCTCGAGATGCGCACCCACGAGTTGAACGACGTGTCGATCGCGCCGGTCGCGTCGTGCATCTCGAGGTGCACGGTGAACGCGTCGGTGGGATCGAAGTTGATCGCGTTCGGCGCTTCGGGCGTGCCGACGTTGCCGCCGGTGATCGTCACGACGATGACGTCGCCGTCCGCCTGTTCTTGGAGTCCCTTGCTCTGCGAGCAGCTCGCGACCGCGAGCAGCACCGTGAGGAACGCGAGGCCCGTGCGCGAGCTCACTGCCCCTCCATCACGATTCGGTTGTCGGTGATCGCGTCGAGCGAGTCGTCGACGCACGAGATGATCTGGCAAATCTGGCTCGACGCGTCGCACGGCGAGACCGCGGCTTGGCAATCGGCGGCGCTGCTCGGCGGCGCGTTCGCGCAGCGCGTCTCGCGATACTCCGCGACTTGATCGCGGCAGGTCGAGAGGATGCAGTAACCGCTGTTGCCGGCGCACGTCGTCGACCCACACGTGAGCGTCGAGCCGGTGCCGTTCACGCTCGATCCCGCGCAGCCGCACACGAAGCCGCCCGTTCCGACGTTCGCGCAGTCGTTGTCCGTCGTGCACGGCGTGAGGCCCGTCGAGTCGACGCTCGGCGTCGTCTGCGGGTTTTGCCATCCGCATGGAACGCCTTGGCGCATGAAGTCGAGCATCGCGTCGCGCTGGTTGATGCCCGAGTTGATCTGCGTCGTGTTGCGCTGGAGAACGCGGAAGCCGGAGCCGCCGGCGGCGAGGTAGTTCGACGTCGCGAGCTCGTAGACGTTCGTCAGCTCGATCGGCGTGAGGCAGATCCCCGCTTGTCCGTTCGGCTGTTTCGAGCACGCGTTCGGGAGCGCGTTGCCGCTCGGGTCGGGGCAGTCGTCGTCGCTCTGACACACGCACGTGTTTCCGCCGGTGCCGCTCGCCGGCGGTTGACACGCGCCGACCGTGACCGGCGCCCCGTTCGCGCGCGGACAGTCGCTGTCTTGCTTGCACGAGACCGCGCTGTTGCCGATGTAGACGTTCTCGGCGCACGCTTGGTACGCGCACGGGTGCTCGCCGTCGGGGAGCGTCCGCGTGAGGTCGCACGTGCCGAGCGTGTCGACGGGCGGGCAATCGGAATCCTGCATGCACTCGTCGATGCCGACGGTGCGGTTGCAACCCGCGCAGTTGATGCGAACGCGCGAGCCTGCGATCTGCGCCTGCGACACGCACCCGCGACTCGCGGAGCGGCGCGCGACGAAGTCGTAGAGCTGGTAGACCTCCTCGCCCGACAGGTACATCGTCGTGATCGTGTTATCGAACGGGAAGATGTCGTACGCCTCGTCGATCGTGACGGGCCCCGGCAGGAGATCTTGGCGAAGGCCCGTCGTGTTCGTCAGCGCGAAGTCGGTCTGAATTCCGAGGCGGAGCCAGTTCGACGCGGCCACCAAGTTGCCGAGCGGCGAGTCGCCGTTCGCGGGCGCGGTGCGCTTCGCGCCGTTCGGAGAGAATCCCGCGATCGTCGTGAGGTCGGCGAGCTGCTGGAGCTGGAGTTGGTAGGGCTCGAGCATCTGCTTGACGACCGGGTCCTCCGGCACTTGGTCGGTGATCGGAAAAACTTGGTACTTGTTCGACAGCATCTCGAAGCCGTCGCGCGGGTTGTAGTCGCTCGGGTTGCCGGTGCGCGACGCGATGATGTCGGCGGGGTTGTTCGAGAAGACGAGATCGAGCCGCCCGACGTATTTCGCGAACGCGCCCGAGTGCGCGAGCACCACCGGACGCGGCGTGCAGAGCTCGTGAATTTCGTACGGATGGTTCGCGGGATCGAGCTGATACGAGCCGCAGTTCGGGGACGGACCGACGACGTCGCTCGTTCCCGTCGTGTCGATGCACTTCGTCGACGTTCCGCTCGGCGGCGGCGCGTTCTCGTTCACTTCGAGGTCCGGGTCCGCGACCCAGATGAACCCCGGGTTCTGCGGATCGGCGGAGCAATCCGAGATCACCTCGGGCGGGTTGATGACGATGTGGTTGTGAGAGCCGAGCCACACGTCGACGCCGCTCGTCTCCGTGATGACGCGCTGATCGACCTCGAGCCCGAGGTGCGAATCGATGACGACGACGTCGACGAGCGGGCGAAGCAAGTCGACGTAGAACTGAACGACCTCGTCCGAGTTCAGCGGCTTGATGCCGAAGCTGTTCGGCGAGTTGAAGATCGACGTGAGGCTCGAGAGGTTGCCCATGCCGATCACGGCGACCTTGAGCCCACCCGCGTTGAGCACGGTGAACGGATGGATCACGCCGTCGAGATCGTTGCTCGAGGGGAGCGACGGATCGGAGAAGTCGTAGTTCGCGGCGAGCACGGGGAAGTCCGCCCACTTTTGGATTTGTCGCGCGACGTTCACCGCGCCGCGATCGAACTCGTGGTTCGCGAGGGTCATCGCGTCGACGCCGAGCTCCGCTTGCGTGCGCATCTCGGGCTCGCCGTTGAAGAAGTTGAAGATGGGCGCGCCCTCGAACACGTCGCCGCCGGAAATGTGGAGCACGCGGTTCGATTTCGCGCGCTCGCGCTTGAGCACGTAACCGAGACGCGCGGCGCCGCCGACGTTCACCGTGTCGCCGATCGTTCCGAGGCCGAGGTTGCCGTCGACCTGCGTGATGAGGAGATCGTACGGCAAGAGACGCGAGTGGATGTCGGCGGTGTGGAGGAGCGTGAGCGTGACTTGGCATTGGCCCGGCGTGCCGTCGGGGTTCGGCGGACACGCAGTCTCTCCAGCGTTGGCGGTCTGAAGTTGACACGCGGGTGTGCCGCTCATCGCGAGCGAGGCGGCAGCCCACACGAAGAGTCCGCTCGAGATCGCGCGTGAGAAAAGTGCGGCTAGGCGCATGGACGCGCGCGCACCTTAATCGAGCGCTTGCCGCCTTGGAAGCACGATTGCGCGTTGAAAACTTCCAGCAACGTTTTGGCCCCAGTCACGATGGTGGTATTAACCGCGCAAGCCTGCGCGGCCGAGGAACGCGGAGCCCGCGCGAGGGTGCGCGGGCGAGGAACGCACTGACATGTTCGCGCGGCGCGCGATCGATCACGTCAGTCGCCGGTGCCGCTCAGGAGATCTTGAAAGAGCTCGCCGAGCTCGTCGACGAGGATTTCGTCGATCTCGCCGACCGTATGCGCTTCGAGCGCGCGCACCGCGATCTTCTCGCACTGCGCGACGGTGACGCGCGCGAGCGCCGCCTTGATTTCGGGAATCGCCGCCGCTTCCATCGAGAGCTCGCGCAGACCGAGCCCGACGAGCAGCGGCACCGCGAGGAGATCGCTCGCGACCGCGCCGCACACGGCGAGCGGGATGGTGGCGTCCTTCGCCGCTCTCGCGACCGATCGCACCAACCGAAGAATCGACGGGTGCACCGCGGACGCGAGCTCCGCGAGGGGTCGGCTCGTTCGATCCACCGCGAGCGAGTACTGCACGAGATCGTTCGTCCCGAGCGAGAAGAACTCCGCCTCGCGCGCGAACACGTCGGCCATGACCGCCGCAGACGGCACCTCGATCATCATGCCGAGCGCGATTTTCGGCGCGCGCGGCTGACCGCGCTCGTCGACTTCTCGCAGCGCGTGGTCGAGCAGATCGCGCACCGCGCGGATCTCGTCGACGCTCGCGACCATCGGCACCATGATGCGCACGTCGCCGTGCGCGCTCGCGCGCACCATCGCGCGGAGCTGGACGAGGAAGACCTCCGGCCGCCGCAGCGCGAGTCGCACCGCGCGCAAGCCGAGCGCCGGGTTCATCTCGGCGGGCAATTGGAAGCTCGACGCGAACTTGTCGCCGCCGATGTCGAACGTGCGCAAGACGACCGGGCGCGGCGCGACGGTCTGCACGATCGCGCGGTACACGTCGTACTGTTCGTCTTCGCTCGGGAGCGTCTC
>Ga0335078_10001766_pt1 | contig 32665 bp, 24 predicted proteins | sample Lox_Sample_32_FD_206711 | JGI IMG/M metagenome (GOLD analysis project Ga0335078, IMG submission 206711) | Soil microbial communities from Loxahatchee National Wildlife Refuge, Florida, United States - Lox_Sample_3.2 | ecosystem: Environmental > Terrestrial > Soil > Wetlands | place: USA... | reverse complement strand
GAAGCGCCCGTGGACCCGTGCGTCATTACCTCGCTGGGGGCGCCCCGGCGATCCAGGTGCTCCCGCCGTCACGGTGCGCCTGATGCTGCCCGCGGCAGGGTCCGGCGACGATCCTGCCACCACCCGGGATGAAACGAAGCCGCGGGAACCGCATGACCCAAGGTATGGTTCAATTTGGTGGTCGTAGTTTCTGTGTACGTGGCTGGTGCCGCGCTCGCGGATGTACGTGCGGGCAGGCGCCGAAGCGGTGCAACTGCTGCCCGCAGCGGCTGCTCCGCACGGTGCGGGGACATATTCATCTCCGGAAAGGGGATACGCCATGGCACAGGGGACTGTGAAGTGGTTCAACGCCGACAAGGGATTCGGCTTCATCAGCAACGATGACAGCAGCGAGGATGTTTTCGTTCACTTCTCCGCAATCGAGTCCAGCGGCTACCGAAGCCTGAACGAAGACCAGCGGGTCCAATTCGACATCACCCAGGGCCCGAAGGGCCCGCAGGCCGAGCGAGTCCGGCCTCTCTAAGCCCGATTACTGAGGGAAAGTGGCATCTGGTCGAGACGAATGCCCGTGACCTGGGTGTCCCTGTGCCGCTTTGCGGCCGGGGACACCACCCCTCCTCCACATGGCGACCGACGATGAACGACACGATGGTGAGGCGCTGCGAGCAAAGCGCGCCGGTCGCACGCTGCTCTCTAGCGAGCTGGTTTTCCACGGACGTGGCGGCCCTTCATGCGGCCACCCGATTCCAGGAGAAGCTCGTATGACTGTTCTGCCTGCCGAACGCTCAGCCGCCGCGCACCGCGGCCGCCCCCGCGGTAAACCCGCCACGCCCCTGATCATCTTCGCCTCCGCGGGCGTGCCGCCGCACCCGCTGACCGTCAACGTCACCCCGCGACCCGCGCTGCTACGCTCCGACGACCCCGTAGCGCCCGCGCGGCCGCCGGCGCCTTCCGCCAGGCGCACGGCCGCCCCAGCCATCCAGGCCACCGGCCGCGGCGGCCGCGGCGCTGTCAGCCAGCTTCCGCGGCCGCCGGTGACGCCGCCGAAGGCGTCCGGCACCGCGTCGGCGAGCATAGTGGGGGGCAGCGATGGCTGACCGTTCCAGGCCCCGGCGTTTCGTCGCCGGGAGCCCGTTCAACAGGTCGCCCGAGCCGGAGCCGCCTGCCGAGCAGTACGCCGTGCAGGACCGGGTGACTCACGACCGGTACGGCCTCGGCCGGGTCGTTGCCGTGGAGGACGACACCGCCCTGGTCGTTGACTTCGGCTCGCGGGTAATGCGGATCCGGATGCCATGTCCCAGAATGACCAAATTGTGACACCGCTCCATCTCACTCGTTTACCGGGGCCCAGGACGTGCGGTGGCACCGGCGGACCGATGGCGCCGGGGCTGATCCACGGCGGAGGATCGCCCCGATGTACCGGAGAACGATCACCATCATGAGTGACTTTTACGGATTGAGCCGGGTGCCATCCCGGGCTTCGCCGAAGCCGGTCCCGGGCAGTTCAGGAGCGTGGCGGGAGGGGAAAGCGGACCCTCGCGAGAACCCGGCCCCCTGACAGTCCACTCACAGGACGGCGCCGCGCGGAGCCACCTCCAGGGTGGCAACCCCCCGGCTGTAGAGCACGATGAGCCGGCCACCGTGCCTGCAGCGGAGGATGCCGTCAGCGTCCGCCAGGGCCGAGATGACGTGCTCCACGATCTCGTCCGGTGCCCCTCCCGGCTCGTCATAGGAGACGTCCAGGTGCTCGCCGCCGATGAGGCGGACGCGCAGCACGATCTCTGCCATGATCACGCACCCTAGACCCTCACCGGCCAGCGGCCAAGGGCGCCGCGGTGACCGCACCGAGCCGGTCAGCTCTTTGGCTGACCCGCCTGTAGCGCTGCCTATACGGCGAGCCCGAGGCCGCACTCCGGCCGGCTGCCCGGCACCGGGCCCAGGCCATGGACCTGTACGATCAGTGGGTCCGGGAGGGCTGCCAGCCGGACAGCAGGCTGCTTCCCCTGGAGCGCGCGGCCCTGGTCCGTACCTACGCCGCCCTGCTCGCCGCCGTCCATCACCAACCCGTGTGTTCCTGGCGACCGGTGAATCCGTCAGCCGGATCGGCGCAGACCGTCGCCCACCGCCCGGCCCGAGGACCTCCGGGCCGGCACCCGGCACGGCGCGGCTGGCAGCCCACGTCCGCCTGATCCGCGCCACCGCGGACCTGCTCGAGCAGGCCGGCATCGCGGCCTGTCCGTGTGGCCGGCCCGGACGTCATGATCAGGCGAGGTCGAACCGGTCGGCGTTCATTACCTTGACCCACGCGGATACGAAGTCGCTGACAAACTTCTCCTTCGCGTCATCGCTCGCGTAGACCTCCGCGAGCGCGCGCAGCTCGGAATTCGACCCGAAGACAAGGTCGGCCCGGCTGCCGGTCCACTTGAGTTCTCCGGTGGCGGCGTCGCGGCCCTCGAACGTGCTCGCGTCCCCGGCCGTCGCTTGCCACGTCGTGCCCATGTCGAGCAGGTTGACGAAGAAGTCGTTGGTCAGCGACCCGGGGCTGGCGGTCAGGACGCCGAGCTTCGAGCGGTCGTAGTTGGCAGCCAGCACCCGGAGGCCGCCGAGCAGGACCGTCATCTCGGGGGCGCTCAGGTTGAGCAGGTTCGCCTTGTCGATCAGCAGGTACTCGGCCGGCAGCCGGTTGCCCTTCCCGACATAGTTGCGGAACCCGTCCGCCTTCGGCTCAAGGTTCGCGAACGACTCCACGTCGGTCTGCTCCTGCGAGGCGTCGGCGCGTCCCGGCGTGAAGGGGACCTCGACGCTCAAGCCGGCGTCCCGGGCGGCCTGCTCGACGCCCACCCCGCCGGCGAGCACGATCAGGTCGGCCAGCGAGATCTTCGTGCCGCCGGCCTGGGCAGCGTTGAAGGACTCCTGGATCCCGGTCAGGGTGCGCAGCACCATGGCCAGCTCGTCGGGGTTGTTGACCTCCCAGCCGTTCTGCGGCTCGAGCCGCACCCGCGCGCCGTTGGCGCCGCCGCGCTTGTCACTGCCGCGGAACGAGGAGGCCGACGCCCAGGCCGCCGAGACGAGCTGGGTCACCGACAGGCCCGCGCCGCGGATCTGGTCCTTGAGCGCGGCGATGTCCGCGGCGCCGACCAGTTCGTGGGCCACCGCCGGCACGGGGTCCTGCCAGATCAGCGTCTCGGACGGCACCTCCGGCCCCAGGTAGCGCACGACGGGGCCCATGTCGCGGTGGGTCAGCTTGAACCACGCGCGGGCGAAGGCGTCCGCGAACTGGTCGGGGTTTTCCAGGAAGCGCCGGGAGATCGGCTCGTAGATCGGGTCGAACCGGAGCGATAGGTCGGTGGTCAGCATGGTCGGGGGGCGGCGACGCGAGGGGTCCTGGGGGTCGGGGACGGTACCCTCACCCGCGCCGTCCTTCGGCTTCCACTGGTACGCGTCGGCCGGGCTCTTGGTCAGCTCCCACTCGTAACCGAACAGGATCTCGAAGAAGCTGCTGTCCCACTTGGTCGGCGTCGGGGTCCAGGTGACCTCGATACCGCTGGTGATCGTGTCGCGGCCACTGCCGGTGCCGTAGGTGCTCTTCCAGCCCAGGCCCTGCTGCTCCAGCGGGGCCGCCTCGGGATCGGGGCCGACCGCGTCCGCGGGGCCCGCGCCGTGCGTCTTGCCGAAGGTGTGACCGCCCGCGATCAGGGCGACCGTCTCCTCGTCGTTCATGGCCATCCGGCGGAACGTCTCGCGGATGTCGCGGGCCGCGGCGAGCGGGTCCGGGTTACCGTTCGGGCCCTCCGGGTTGACATAGATGAGACCCATCTGGACCGCGGCCAGCGGCTCCTCGAGTTCGCGGTTGCCGGTGTAGCGCTGGTCGTCGAGCCACTCGGTCTCCGGGCCCCAGTAAACGTCGTCGTCCGGTTCCCAGGCGTCGACGCGGCCGCCGCCGAACCCGAACGTCGTGAAGCCCATGGACTCCAGGGCGACGTTGCCGGTCAGGATCATCAGGTCGCCCCACGAGAGCTTCTGGCCGTACTTCTTCTTCACCGGCCACAGCAGGCGGCGGGCCTTGTCCAGGCTGACGTTGTCCGGCCAGCTGTTGAGCGGCGCGAACCGCTGCTGCCCGGACCCGGCGCCACCGCGGCCGTCGTTGATGCGATAGGTGCCCGCGGCGTGCCACGCCATCCGGATCATGAGCGGGCCGTAGTGGCCGAAGTCAGCCGGCCACCAGCCCTGCGAGGTCGTCAGCACCTCGGCGATGTCACGCTTCACGGCGGCCAGATCGAGGGTCTTGAACGCCGCGGCGTAGGTGAACCCGGCACCGAGCGGGTTGGCCACGGCGGGATTCTTGGCCAGGATCTTCAGGTTGAGCTTGTTCGGCCACCACTCTTGGTTGGCGTCCCCCTGGGTGGGGTGCGTGAGACCGTGCGCGACCGGGCATCCTCCGCTCTCCGGGGTCGCGTCTTCGACGACTACTGGATCGTGGTTCTCAGACTCAGTCATGGGAATCCTTCCGGGCTAGACGGATCACGATGGTCAGGAACGGGAGGCGGTGGAACAGGCGGGGCACAGGCCCCAGTAAATGACTTCGGCCTCGTCGATCGCGAAGGCGTGGTCGTCGGAAGGGGTCAGGCAGGGCGCCTCGCCGACCGCGCAGTCGACGTCGGCGACGACACCGCACGAACGGCACACGACGTGATGATGATTGTCGCCGACGCGTCCTTCGAACCGGACCCGGCCGTCCGGCGGCTCGATGCGGCGTATGAGCCCGGCCGCGGTGAGCGCGTGGAGAGCCTCATACACCGCTTGCAGGGAGACGTGGCCGATGCGCTCACGCACCCCGGAGGCAACCCCCTCGACGCCGAGATGGTCGCCGTCCCGGATGGTCTCGAGCAGCGCGACGCGGGCGGCCGTCACCCGCAGGCCGGCACCGCGCAGCTCGCTGGCGGTGGACGGAGACTGGGATGCGGTCACGTTGCCAACTTACCGTCGTAAACGCGAACGATTCAAGACAGCGAATAATCCAGCTTTGATACGGTGCCAGGAACGCGCTGTCATCATCACTGCGCAGCGCGGTGTAGGGATGGCGGCCCGGGGAGCCTCACGCAGCCTGCCGCCGGCCCGCCTGGAGCCTGCTGACCGGCCCCCCGCCTGGCCGTCAGTCCTGCGACCGCTCGTAGACGCTGATGTGGCGCCAGCTGGCGGCTGTGAAGGGTTCCCCGTTCCAGCCGCCCCACCGTTCGCGCAGCCCGAGCCCGGCGATACGGGCCATGAGGTCGAACTCGGGCGGGTAAGCGAGGCGGAGCCGGATCGGCGACAGGATGATGCCGACGGCGCTGATGCGGACATGATTGTTGTCGAGCACCCGCGTCACGCAGGTCCTACTGGCACGCCTGGCCGCCGACGTCGGCGCGGGGGAAGCCGCCCCGCCCTGGGCCGGCCTGGCCGGCCGGGAATAGTTCCGTCCGGCGGGGCAGCCATCAGGCCAGGGCCAGGACAATGGCGTGCAGGGCCAGCCCCACGCCCGCCCCCACCACCGTGCCGTTGATGCGGATGAACTGAAGATCGCGGCCGAGGAGCAGTTCGAGCTGGCTGGAGGTCTCGGCGGCATCCCACCGTTCGATCGTCCCGCTGACCAGCCCGGCGAGGTCGTCGTGGAAACGGTCGGCGAGGGCCCGGGCGCCCGACTCGACCATCCGCTCGAGGCCGTCCTGGAGGCGGCGATCCGACCCGAGGCGCCGGCCGGCCGCCATCAGCGCATCGGCCAGCCGACGGCGCAGCTCAGACTCCGGGTCGGCGGCCTGGGCCCGCAGAGCCTCCTTGGCGTTCTGCCACAGCGACGACGACCAGTCCCGCAGCAGGGTGCTGCCGAGAACGTCACGCTTGAGCTGTTCCCCGCGCTCGCGCAGGTCCGGGGATGTCTCGAGGCGGCCGGGGAGCTCGGCGATCCACTCGTCGAACTGATGCCGGGTCTGGTCGTCAGGGTCGGCGGCCATGGCCGCCAGACGCTGGCGCAGCCGGCTATAGAGGCGGTCGAAGACCCGCCGGTACACCGCGTCCGGCAGCCAGCGGGGTGACTCGGCCCCGAACAGCTCACAGAGCTCCTCGTAGTGCCCGGCGACGTAGCGGTCGGCGGCGGCCAGCAGGGCATTGAACAGCTCGGCGTGATGGCCGCCCGCGATGATGACCCGCAGGGCCCGCCCGGCCAGCGGTGCCACCTCGATCGCGTCGGCCGCCCGGGTCAGCTCCGCGGTGAGCACGCGCTGGACATCCTCGTCGCGGAGCGCCTCGGACACCGTGACCACCACATCCGCGGCGTGGCCGGCGAGGCGGGCGGCATTGGCCTCATCGGCCAGCCAGGCGGCCAGGCGCGGGATGATGCCGGCCGAGCGGATCCGCTCGCCGAGCACGTCGGCGTTGAGGAAGTTCTCCTGCACGAAGCGGCCCAGCGTGACGGCGAACTGGTCCTTCCGTTCGACGATCAGCGCGGTGTGCGGGATCGGCAGGCCGAGGGGACGGCGGAAGAGGGCGGTCACCGCGAACCAGTCCGCGACGCCGCCGACCATGGAGGCCTCCGCGCCGGCCTGCACATAGCCGAGCAGAGTCCCGTGCACGCCGATTGCGGTCACGACGATGAACAGGACCGCCACCGCGGCGAGGAGAGCGGTGGCCCGCCGGCGCGCGGCGGCCAGCCGCTGCACCCGCACGGCCACCGGCTCGTATTCGGCCGTGGATACCGGCGCAGCGGGCACCGGTGCGGAAGGTTCCATCGAGCAGGCCCCCGGTCGGTCCGCGGTGCAGGGCGGAAACGGCAATCCGATCCCGCCCACCCTATTGGCCGCGTGCACGGGCCAGCCGTCCGGCACACGTGCCTGGACCAGGCCGCTTCCCTCAGGGGAGGTAACCGTGCCGTTGCCAGACGGCGGCGGCACCCGGGTGCATCGGCACGTCCAGGGGCGTGACCGGTGATTCCCGCACCATCCGTTCAAGCGGCAGGGGCGGCTGGCCGGCGTCCCCGATGTCCCACACGATGCCATCACGCCGGCTGACCAGGGCTTCGCAGAACAGCTCCACGAGGACGCCGGGTGTGTCGGTGCGGCAGTAGATGGGCCAGCCGCTGTAGTCGACCGCCGGGACGTCATGCGTATTGCCTGATGCCCACGGTCATGCCAGCGATGCTGGCACACCGGCGAACCGTTCCCGCCGCCCGCACCGCCGGGCGGCGGGCCCGCGCCCCGGCCGCTGGCGTTACCGGCCCGGGCTCATCCAAGATGAGCAGATGGCAGCCACACGGGAGGACCACGGCCCCGCAGCGCTTCAGCAGCCAGGATGGCCGGACCCTGACCAGCTCGCCGCGGTGACCGGCAGGCTGGAGGCGCTCCCGCCGCTCGTCTTCCCGGGGGAATGCGACCAGCTCAGGCAGCGGCTGAGCGCGGTCGCCCGCGGCGAAGCGTTCCTGCTGCACGGCGGGGACTGCGCGGAGACCTTCGCCGGCACGACCCAGGCCAGCATCCGCGGCAAGTTCGAGACGCTGCTGCAGATGGCGGTGGTGCTGACCTACGCCGCCAGCGTGCCGGTGGTGAAGGTCGGCCGGATGGCGGGCCAGTTCGGCAAGCCCCGCTCGTCGGCGACCGAGACGCGGGACGGCGTGACGCTCCCGGCCTACCGCGGCGACGCGGTCAACGGGCCGGAGTTCACTGCCGCGGCCCGCAGGCCCGACCCGGCCAGGCTGCTGGAGGCCTACCAGTACTCGTCCGTGACGCTGAACCTGTGCCGGGGGTTCGCTCGCGGCGGGGACGCCGACCTGTGGCAGGTGCACGCCTGGAACCAGGACTTTGTGGCCGGCAGCCCGGCCGGGCAGCGCTACGAACGGCTGGCCGCCGAGATCGACCGGGCGCTCGCCTTCATGCGCGCGTGCGGCGCGGATCCGAAGGAGTTCCGCGAGGTGGAGTTCTACTCCAGCCACGAGGCGTTGCTGCTGGACTATGAGAACGCGCTGACCAGGACGGATCCCCGGACCGGGGGCAGCTACGACCTGTCGGCTCATCTGCTGTGGATCGGGGAGCGCACCCGGTCGCCCGGCGGGGCGCACGCCGGCTTCGCGACCCGGATCCGCAACCCGGTCGCGGTCAAGCTCGGCCCGGCGGCGAGCCCGGAGGACGTGCTCACCCTGATCGAGACGCTCGACCCGGACCGCATACCCGGCCGGCTCACGCTGATCACCCGGATGGGCGCGGCGCGCGTCCGGCACGCGCTGCCGCCGCTGGTGGCCAGCGCCGCCGCCAGCGGGGCCACGGTGGCCTGGGTCTGCGACCCCATGCACGGCAACACGGTCGAGGCCGGCGGAGGGCGCAAGACACGCCACTTCGACGACGTGCTCGACGAGGTCACCGGCTTCTTCGAGGTGCACCGCGCGCTGGGCACGCATCCGGGCGGCATCCACATCGAGTTCACCGGCGACGACGTCACCGAATGCGTCGGCGGCGGGCAGCAGATCGCGGAAAGTGACCTGCTGGACCGGTACGAGACCGCCTGCGACCCGCGGCTGAACCGCAGCCAGTCTCTCGACCTGGCCTTTCTCGTCGCCGAGCTGTACCGCCGGCACAGCGGTTCGGGCGCCCCGGCTGGGCCGGGTGACCGGGCGGCCGGGTAGCCTCCCCCGGCGGACGGGGGGTGCGGCCTGACCGGCGAAGCGCGAAGATTGTCCGGGCTCGGTGACTACGAGTTCGGCAGTGAACAGCATCACGGCACCCGAACCAGCGCAAAGAGGCCTTCGATCTGGGTTACAACTCCGGGGACATGGCACACTGCACGCTGGACCTCCCGCAGACCCTGCCCATGTAAGGCCCGCATCCGGGCCTTACATGGGACCCACCGGCTTCGCGGGCGCATCGGATCATGCCGTGACAACCAGGAGAACCGTCATGCTGAATGCGTCAGACGCCGGCGAAGAACTGCTCGAACTGGTGGACGGCGCCGGCCGTCACGCCGGGACCATGGGCAAGCTGGCGGCGCATCGGGCTCCTGGAACGCGGCACCGGGCGTTTTCTGTCTTTCTTTTCGACGCGCAGGGGCGGATGCTGCTTCAGCGCCGGGCGGTGAGCAAGTACCACTCCCCGGGCGTATGGTCCAACAGTTGCTGCGGCCATCCGCGGCCGGGGGAAACGCCGCTGGCGGCGGCGGGGCGCCGGGTACGGGAGGAACTCGGCGTGACACCGCAGGGCCTGGCCGAGGCGGGCACGGCCGTCTACCGGCTCACCGACCCGCTGTCCGGCCTGGTCGAGCACGAATACAACCACACCTACGTCGGCCGGGTGCTCACGCCGCCCCGGCCCGACCCCGCCGAGGTGGCGGACGTGACGATGGTGAGCGCGGCGGAACTGCGCCGGATGCTGGCCCGTGAGCAGTTCTCGGTATGGTTCCGCGCCGTGGCTGAGATCGCGCTGGCCGGCGCGCCGGCCCGGCTGGCCGGGCTGGGCGGCTGGAGCGCGCAGGCCATTGTGGCCGCCACGGGTGAGCAGGCGTGATCGTGCACGCGCCGGAATCGGAATGACGGGACCGCGGGGCCCTGGCCCCCGCCGTCGCGGCCGGGAATAGCCGCCAGCGCACCCTCGTTGCACAGCAAGTAAAATTTCTTGCCGTGAAAAGTTTCAGCGAGTGAACCATGACAGTTGACACCACGGCCCTGGCCGCGGACCCACGCGCCTCGCTGCGCGAGCGCAAGAAGCTCGCCACGCGCCGGCTGCTGCGCCGGATCGCCCTCGACCTGGTCGCCGAGCGCGGCTTCGCCAACGTCACCGTGGAGGACATCGCGGCGGCGGCAGACGTGTCCGCGCGCACCTTCTTCAACTACTTCACGTCCAAGGAAGCGGCGCTGTTCGGCACGGAACCGGACCGGCTCGCGGTGCTGCGCGAGCGCCTCGCCCATGACCTGCCCGGCGAGCCGGTGCTGGATGCCCTGCGCGCCGTCATGGCCAGTGACGCGCAGACGGTGGCCGAAGAGCTCAGGGCGCTGGGCGGCGACCCTGCGGACTGGGTGCGCCGGATGAAGGAGGCCCACGCCGACCCGCACCTGCGTGCGGCCCGCGCCGCGCAGATGGCCATGGTCGAGCGGGCCATCACCGAAGGGCTGGCGGAGCGGCTCGGCACCGACCCGGAGCGGGATCCCTACCCCGGGCTGCTGGCCGCCACGGCGGCCGGCGTGTTCCGCACCAGCATGTCGTTCTGGGCGGGATCCGGCGGCACGGCCCCGCTGGACCTGCTGATCACCCTCGCGTTCCAGGCGCTCGCCGGCGGGCTGCCGCAAGACTGCGCACTGCGTCACGTCACGGGCGGCATGACGGACAGGAAGGACAACCACTGATGGCAACTGCCACTCCCGCACCCGCCGGCGGAGCCCGCCCGGCCGCGGTCACCAGCGACGGCTCCATGCCCGGATTCGGCCGCCGCCGCATCCTGCTCATCATCGGCGCGCTCATGCTCGGCATGCTGCTCGCCGCGCTCGACCAGACGATCGTGTCCACGGCGCTGCCGACGATCGTCGGTGACCTCAAGGGCGGCTCGCACATCGCCTGGGTGATCACCGCCTACCTGCTGGCCACGACGGTGTCCACGCCGCTGTGGGGCAAGCTGGGTGACCAGTACGGCCGGAAGATCTTCTTCCAGGCCGCGATCGTCATCTTCCTCATCGGCTCGGTCCTGTCTGGGCTGAGCAACTCGATGATCATGCTCATCGCGTTCCGCGCGGTGCAGGGGCTCGGCAGCGGCGGCCTGATGGTCGGCGCGCAGGCCATCGTCGGCGATATCGTCTCGCCCCGGGAACGCGGCCGCTACGTGGGCCTGTTCGGCGCCGTCTTCGGCCTGGCCAGCGTGATCGGCCCGCTGCTCGGCGGCGTCTTCGTCGACAACCTGTCCTGGCGCTGGATCTTCTACATCAACGTGCCGATCGGCGTGATCGCGCTGGCCGTGGTGGCCAGCCAGGTGCCCGGCCACCTCCGCCGGGTGCATCACACCATCGACTACCTCGGCACGCTGGTGCTGGCGCTGGCCGCGACCGCGCTGATCCTGCTGACCAGCCTGGGCGGCACCACCTACCCGTGGCGGTCAGCGCCCATCTACATCCTCGGCGCGGCCGGCGTCGTGCTCATCGCCCTGTTCGTCCTGGTCGAGCGGCGGGCGGCCGAGCCGGTCCTGCCGCTGCACCTGTTCCGGCTCCGGACCTTCTCGGTGACCAGCGTCGTCGGCTTCATCGTCGGCTTCGCGATGTTCGGCGCGATCACCTACCTGCCCGCGTTCTTCCAGGTCGTCCGGGGTATATCGCCGACCATCTCCGGGGTGTACCTGCTGCCGCTGATGGCCGGGCTGCTCGCGGTCTCCATCGGTTCCGGCCAGATCATCTCGAAGACCGGCAAGTACCGGTTCTTCCCGATCGCCGGGTCCGCGGTGATGGCGCTCGGCCTGTACCTGCTGTCGCTGATGGGCGTCGGCTCGTCAACGTTCCAGGACGCCGCGTACATGCTCGTGCTGGGCATGGGCATCGGCGGGGTCATGCAGGTGCTGGTCATCATCGTGCAGAACGGCGTGCCGCACAGCGAGCTGGGCGTCGCGACCTCCGGTGCCACGTTCTTCCGGTCCATCGGCGGGTCGTTCGGCACCGCGATCTTCGGCGCGATCTTCTCCAACGTGCTGATCGGTAACCTGGCCAGGCACCTGCACGGGGTTACCCTGCCGCACAATTTCAGCAGCGCTGACATCACCCCGGCGCTGCTTGGCCGGCTGCCCGCCGCCGTGCACCAGGGCTTCGTGGCCGGCTACGCCGAGTCGATCCAGACCGTGTTCCTCGTCGCGGTCCCGATCGCCGCGCTCGCCTTCCTGGCCAGCTGGCTGATCCCGCAGGTGGAACTCAAGCAGTGGCCCGAGGCCGACGCGGCGGCGACGGGGCCGGAGGCGCCGCCGGCCGCGGTGGAAGCGGAGACCGCGCCCAGCGCGTGACGCTGCGGTGCCGGCCGGGCGGCGGGAAGAGCGCCGGAGCCGCCCGGCCGGCCAGCCGGTCGGGGGCCGGCGCGATCCGCTCAGCGTCCGCCGCGTCCGGTCACTGACGGCCCGCCCGCCCGGGGGGTGCCGTACCCGCCGCCGCCCGGCGTCTCGATCACGAAGAGGTCACCGGCGGCGAGGGGCACCGAATCGCATCCGCGCATGGCGGTGACCGAACCGCCGGCGCGCTCCACCCAGTGCCGCCCGAGCGCGCCCGGATAGCCGCCCGCCATGCCGTACGGCGCAACCCGGCGGTGGCCGCTCAGCGTGGTGACCGTCATCGGCTCCAGGAAGCGCAGCTCGCGGTGGCCGCCGTTGCCGCCCGCCCAGCGCCCCGCCCCGCCGCTGCCGTCCCGGATCGCATACCGCTCCACCCGGACCGGGTACCGCCATTCGAGTACCTCGGGGTCGGTCAGCCGGGAGTTCGTCATGTGCGTCTGCACGACGTCGGTGCCGGCGAAGCCCGGCCCGGCTCCCGATCCGCTGGCCACCGTCTCGTAGTACTGATAGCGCTCGTTACCAAAGGTGACGTTGTTCATCGTGCCTGATCCCTCGGCCATTACCGACAGTGCCGCGTATAGCGCCCCGGTGACCGCCTGCGAGGTCTCGACGTTCCCGGCCGCCACGGCCGCCGGGTATTCCGGCGCCAGCATGCACCCGGCCGGGATGATCACCCGCACCGGCTTGAGGCAGCCGGAGTTGAGCGGAATGTCGTCGGCCACCAGGGTACGGAACACGTAGAGCACCGCGGCCATGGCCACCGAGGAGGGCGCGTTGAAGTTCCCCGGAAGCTGCGCCGAGGTCCCGGTGAAGTCGACCTCCGCCGACCGGTCCCGGTGGCTGACCCGGACCGCCACCCGGATGATGGCCCCGTTGTCGAGCTCGTAGGTGCAGTCGCCGTCGCCCAGCGCGCTGATGACCCGCCGGACGGCTTCCTCGGCGTTGTCCTGGACGTGCCCCATATAGGCGCGGACCACGTCCAGCCCGAAGTGCGCGACCATCTGGCGCAGCTCCTGCACCCCCTTCTCGTTGGCGGCGATCTGCGCGCGAAGGTCGGCCAGGTTCACTTCCGGGTTCCGGGAGGGATAGGCGGCCGAGCGCAGCAGGTCCAGGGTCTGCGTTTCCCGCAGCACCCCGCCGCGCACCAGCAGCCAGTTGTCGATCAGCACCCCCTCCTCCTCGACCCGGGTGCTGAAGGCGGGCATCGAGCCCGGCGTGATGCCCCCGACCTCCGCATGGTGGCCGCGGGCGGCCACGTAGAACAGGATCTCCCGGCCGGCGTCGTCGCACACCGGGGTGACCACGGTGATGTCGGGCAGGTGGGTGCCGCCGTGGTAGGGGTCGTTGATCGCATAGACGTCGCCGGGCCTGATCCGGCCCGCATTGCGCCGGGCGACAATCTTGATGCTCTCGCCCATCGAGCCCAGATGCACCGGGATGTGCGGGGCGTTGGCGATGAGGTTGCCGCGCGCGTCGAAGATGGCGCAGGAGAAGTCCAGCCGTTCCTTGATGTTCACCGAGTGCGCGGTGCTGCGCAGCCGCACCCCCATCTGCTCGGCGACGGACATGAACAGGTTGTTGAAGATCTCCAGCATGACCGGGTCCACCGCGGTCCCGCCGACGGCCGTCTCCGGCCGCGCCGCCGCGCGGGCAAGCAGCAGGTCGCCGGAGCCGGTCACCTCAGCCTGCCATCCGGGCTCGGTCACCGTGGTGGCGAACTCCTCCGCGATCAGCGCCGGGCCGGTCACCCGGTGGCCGGGCCGCAGGTCCCGCCGCCGGACCAGGGGCACGTCCGCCCATGCGCCCGCCGCGTACATCCGGACCGTCGCCGGCGGCCCGTCATCGGCCTGGGACGGCCCCGCGCCGCCTCCCCCGGGCCAAGGCTGCGGGGCCGTCCCGGCGCCGGGGGCGATCACCTCCACCGACACCGCCTCCACCAGGATGGCCTTGTCCGGCATGAGGAACGAGAAGTGCTGCCGGTAGCCCCGCTCGAAGCTTTCTGTCATCTCGGCGGCGCCGCCGAGCGGCACGGGCAGCGCGGTGTCGGTCCCCTCGTAGCGCAGGTGAGCGCGGTGCTGCGCGCGGGTCAGGCCAGGCTCGATCCCCTGACCCGTCAGTTCCGCCACCCCGTCGGCCGCCAGGCGGGCAGTCACCCGGCCGAGCTCCGGCAGCAGGCTGGCGGTCAGCGGCGCCTCTACCGCGGCCTCGCGCATCGCGGTGACGTCGGCCAGTCCCATCCCGTAGGCGGACAGCACCCCGGCCAGCGGGTGGATCAGCACGCGGGTGATGCCGAGCGCGTCGGCCACCCGGCAGGCGTGCTGGCCGCCGGCCCCGCCGAACGTCGCCAGCACGTACCGGGTCACGTCATAGCCGCGCTGCACGGAGATCTTCTTGATCGCATTGGCCATGTTCGCCACCGCGATGTCCAGGAAGCCCGCCGCGACCTGTTCCGGATCTGCGCGGCCGGTGGCCGCGCCGATCCGGCGGGCCAGCGCGGTGAACTGCTCCCGGACGATCCTGGTGTCGAGCGGCTGGTCGCCGCGCTTACCGAACACCTTCGGGAAGTGGGCCGGCTGGATCCGGCCGAGCATGATGTTGGCGTCGGTGACCGTGAGCGGCCCACCCCGCCGGTAGCACGCCGGCCCGGGGTCCGCCCCGGCCGAGTCCGGCCCGACCCGGTACCGGCTGCCGTCGAAATGGAGGATCGAGCCGCCGCCCGCGGCGACCGTGTGGATGCTCAGCATGGGCGCCCGCATCCGCACGCCGGCGACCTGCGTCTCGTATTGCCGCTCGAATTCACCGGCGTAATGCGACACGTCCGTCGAGGTGCCGCCCATGTCGAACCCGATGACCCGGCCGAAGCCCGCGGCCTGCGCGGTGCGCGCCACGCCGACGATCCCGCCCGCCGGGCCGGACAGGATGGAGTCCTTGCCGCGGAACAGCCGCGCATCGGTGAGGCCGCCGTTGGACTGCATGAACTGAAGCCGGACACCGCGCAGCTCGCTCGCGACCTGGTCCACGTAGCGGTTCAGAATGGGCGACAGGTACGCGTCCACCAGCGTGGTGTCGCCCCGGGAGACCAGCTTCATCAGCGGGCTCGTCGCGTGGGACATGGACACCTGGGTAAAGCCGGCCGCGCGGGCGATCTCCCCGATCCGGATCTCGTGCGCCGGGTACCGGTAGCCGTGCAGGCACACTACGGCCGCCGCGCGCAGGCCCTCGCCGTAGGCGGCTTCCAGGTCGGGGCGCAGGGCCTGCTCGTCGAGGGCCTGGATGACCTCACCGTGCGCCCCGATCCGCTCGGTGGCCTCGATGACGCGCGCGTACACCATCTCCGGCCGGATGATCTGCCGGTCGAAGATCCGGGGCCGGTCCTGGTAGGCGATCCGCAGCGCATCCCGGAAGCCGCGGGTGATCACCAGGACGGCGGGCTCGCCCGTGCGCTCCAGCAGGGCATTGGTCGCGACCGTGGTGCCGAGCCGGACCACCGAGATCTGCCCGGCCGGGATGGGTGCGCCCTCGGCCACGCCGAGGATGCGCCGGATCCCCGCCACCGCGGGGTCGGCGTACCGGCCCGGATCCTCCGACAGCAGCTTGAGCACCGCCAGCGTGCCGTCCGGCCGACGCGCGACCACATCGGTGAACGTGCCGCCGCGATCGATCCAGAATTCCCAGCCGCGCTGCATAGGCACATCATGGCCGGCGTCAGCCGCGGTCACCGCGCGGGTGTGCCGGGCAGGTGGTTCACCGCCTGCGCGATCCCGGTGTTGCGCCACAGCAGGTAGGCGAGGCCCCCCAGGAGCAGGGTTGAGACGATCCAGTGCTCGGCGAACCGGCCGGTGGTGATCTGGAGCCGGCGCGGCAGCAGGTGATACCGCCGCCGGCTGACCGGCCAGGCGAGCGGGCATCCGCCGTGGGTGAGCTCGTCCCCGGCGATGTGCGCCGCCGCGCCCAGCGCGATGCACAGCGGGACCAGCGAGAGCCCGGCGTGCCAGTAAACGGCCGCAGCCGCTCCGGCCAGCCCGATGACGTCACCGTGGTGGCCGCCGATCCGCAGCGCCCGCACGCCCGCGGCCAGGATCAGGCCCAGGATGACCCCCAGGATGATCTTCCCGGCGAGGCTGCCGGCGTGCGTGACGGCCAGCCAGGCCGCGAACGTGAACGCGGCGGCGCCGAGCACGCTGTGGGTCCCCTTACGGTGGCCGCCGCTAATCCGGTGCACGATCCACGACACCGCTTCGGTGAAGAAGCCCAGGGTCCGGGAGATGGTCGAGCCGGGCTCGTCGATGTCGGGGGCGGTCGCCGCGCCGGCGGTGAACACCGCGCCGGCCAGCAGGGCCGGCCCGCTGACATGCAGCAGCGGCGCGGCCGCGGTGAACGCGAGCGCACCGCTCAGAGCATGATCACGCGCCAGCACCGGTGTCCTTTCCGGCCGCCGCACGGGCAGGCCCATCCACCCGACACTGGCACGGTAACCGCCACCTCCGCGCGATGCCCCGAGGCGCGTCCGGGCCGGGCCGGTTTTTTCCTCCGGCCCGGTTCGTGACCGGCTGGCCGACGGCGCGGCGGCGCCCGGCTAGGTTAGGGCCATGCCGACGCGCCTGGTGCATCTCGTGGTGGATGCCAACGATCCGGCCCGGCTGGCCCGCTTCTGGGCCGGCGCATTGGGCTGGCAGATAGCCGACGAGACCGCCGAGGAGGTCGACGTGTGGCCGGCGGGCTACAGCTACCCCGATCCGTCCGCCCTGCCGCTGGTTTTCGTCCCCGTGCCCGAGCCGAAGACCGGCAAGAACCGCGTCCACCTCGATCTGGCCAGCACGTCGGCCGCGCACCAGGCCGAACTGGTCAGCCGCCTGCGTGATCTCGGGGCCAGCCCGGCCGACGTCGGGCAGGGCGAAGTGCCCCGGGCGGTGCTCACCGACCCCGAGGGCAACGAGCTGTGCGTGCTGGAACCGCGGGATCTCTGCCTGGACACCGGCCCGGTCGCCGCGGTTCTCACCGACTGCGCCGATCCCGCGGGCCTGGCCCCGTTCTGGGCGGACGCGGCCGGCTGGCAGATCAGCTACGCCGAGGACCACATCGTCGGGCTCCGATCCCCGCAGCGGGCCGGGCCCTACCTGGAACTTCTGCGGGTTCCGGATCGCAGGCAGGTCAAGAACCGGATCCATCCCGACATCGCGCCCTTCCGCGGCGACGATCCCGCCGCCGAGGTCACCCGGCTGCGGGGCCGCGGCGCGGTCCCGGCCGACGTCGGCCAGCGCGGCGACGAGTCCTGGACGGTGCTGGCCGACCCCGAAGGCAACGAGTTCTGCGTGCTGTCACCGAGATAGGCACGGTCACCGGCTGACCCGGGGCAGGGCTTCCGCCTGGGCCGGTGGCACGGGCATCGCCAGCAGGTAGCCCTGGCCGAACTGGCAGCCCATCGAGAGCAGCAGGCTCCGCTGCACCTCCGTCTCGATGCCCTCGGCGATGACGGCGAGGTGCAGCGTCCCGGCGATGCCGATGATGCCCTCCACCAGCGCCTGCCGCTGCTCGGAGACGGTGATCCCGTCGACGAACGACTTGTCTATCTTGAGCACGTCGATCGGCAGCTCCCGCAGGTAACTCAGCGACGAGTACCCGGTGCCGAAATCGTCGATGGCCAGCTTCACGCCGATGGCCTTCAGCTCCCCGAGGTCGGCCTGAATCCGCTCGTCCCGGCGCAGCAGCACGCTCTCGGTGAGTTCCAGCATCAGCGCCGAGGGCGCCAGGCCGGACTCCGCGAGAACACCGCGCACGCCCTCGACGAAGCCAGGGTCGCGGAACTGGCGTGCCGAGACGTTCACGCTGACGTACAGCGGCGTCTCACGCGGCAGCCGGCCCCGCCAGGTGACGACCTCGGCCGCCGCCTGCCTGAGCACCCACGACCCGAGCGGGACGATGTGACCGGTTTCCTCGGCCACCTCGATGAACTGCCCGGGCTGCATCATGCCCCACTGCGGATGCGGCCACCGCACCAGGGCCTCAAATCCCGCGATCTCGCCGCTGCCCAGGGCCACGACCGGCTGATATACCAGGGTGAACGCGGAGCTCCTGAGTGCTTCCTCCAGCGCGGCCTGCAGCTCACGGCGGCGGATCATCCCCGCGCTCAGTACCGGCTGGTAGCGCCGGAACTGCCTCTTTCCGGCCGTCTTCGCGGCGTACAGCGCCAGGTCCGCGTGCCGGAGCAGATCGTCTACGTCGGCGCTGTCCTCCGTCGTGGCCACGCCCACCGTCGCCGTGGTGATGACCGCCCCGCCGGACAGCGTGAACGGCACGCCGAACGCCGCGACCACGCGCTCGGCGAACGCCTCGACCGCGGCCGGGCCGGCCGCCTGCTCGATCAGGACCGCGAACTCATCGCCGCCGAGCCGCGCCACCGTATCCGACTCGCGCACCACGGCCGACAGCCGTAGCCCGGCCGCCGCCAGCAGCTCATCCCCGACGCCGTGGCCCATCGTGTCGTTGGTGACCTTGAAGTCGTCCAGGTCTACGAACAGCACCCCGGTCGTCGTCCCGTCCCGCCGGGCGTGCGCCAGCGCGTGCGCCGCCCGGTCCTGGAACAGCAGGCGGTTCGGCAGCCCGGTCAGCGCGTCGTGGAAGGCACGGTGCTCCAGCTCGCTCTCCAGTTGCCGCTGCGCGGTCACGTCGCGCAGCGTGAGCACTAGGCCGCCGACGGTGCCATCGCCGCGCAGGTCGCTGCACCGCACCTGAACCTGCACGCGCCGCTTGTCCCGCCGGGTGATCCGCCAGTCCTCGTAATAGGAACCGTGCCCCACGTAGGTCCGCATCCGGGACAGCGCGCTGACGACCTCCGCACGCCCGCTGTCCAGAACCAGGTCCCACACGAGCGCCCCCTCCACGCGGATGTCACCGAAGATGTTCCGGGCCGAGGGCGTGGCGTAGCGGACCCGGCCGTCGTCGCCGACGATCAGGATGGCATCCGACGTGTCCTGGACGAGCGTGCGGAAGTAGGCCTCGCTGCGCTGGCGGATGACCTCCTGGCTGAGCGTGACGCGCTCGACCGCGAGCGCGGCCTGATGCGCGAGGACCTCGAACGTCACCGACAGGCCGGCCAGGGTGCGCCGGGGGCCGAACACTGCCAGGACGCCGATGAGCGGGTCACCGAACGGGCGGTCCCGCAGCGTCAGCGGGCAGAGCAGGGTGTCGCCACCCGGCAGCAGCGCCCTGGCCCGCTCGCCGAGCTGCGCCGGCGGCACGAAGAGCGGGACCGACCCGCTGAGCAGCGGCAGCCACGCGCCGGCCAGTTCGCCGAGGCGGCTCGTCGTGGCGGGATCGCGGTAGGTGCCGGCGACCGCGTGGAACGTGCCGTCCGTGCGGACCAGGAGCAGCGCCTCGCCCGGCGAGTCCGGGCCGAGCAGGCTGCCCGCGGTCCGGCGCACCGCGGCCGCCGCCTGTTCCACCGTGGTGGCGGCGGCGAGGGAGGCCCCGGCCAGCCGCAGCGCGCGTTCACGGCCGAGCGCCCGGCGGTGCGACGCCGCCACATCCCAGAGCCGGGAAAGCACGAGCAGGAACAGCACGGCGGAAAAGACCGCGATCACGCCGATGTCGCGGTAACGGCCCCGGACCGACTGGATGAACAGCACGGCGGGGGCGATGAGCGACGCGAGCATGAGCACGGTCAGCCGGACGGGCGAGGTCTGGGCCTGCTGCCGCGATACCGGCTGGGTCAGCTCCCACATCGTCGGGTGCAGCGCGGCAGCGCCCCATGCCCCGTAGAGGACCGCCCAGCCGAGGTCGGCGACGGTCCCGATGCGGAACGACCCGTAGAGCTGGGTCAGCCCGAACAGCACGTCGGACGTCAGCATGCCGACGGAGCCGAGGGTCAGCAGCTGGACGGACCGGGCGCGCGCGGTGCCGGGCGCGAGAAGCCGGGCCAGCATGGCCAGGACCAGCACGTCGCCGAGCGGATAGGCGATCGCCACGCACTTCTGCAGCCACGACAGCGACAGGTTATGCACGTACGGCAGGATCAGGTAGATCCACGACAGCAGGGCCAGCCCGACGGTCAGGGTCAGGGCGTCGATCAGGCTGCGCCGGTCCCCGTCCGGGGTGCGCCACCAGATGAAGATCAGCAGGCCGGCCGCGTACAGCGGATACGTGAGCAGGTACAGGATGTCCGCGAACGACGGAAAGGGAACCTTGGCCGCCACGATCCGCGTCAGCACGAGAAAACTGACCTGGCCGGCGATGAAACTGAGGTTCGCGCCGGCCAGCAGCAGCCACGGCGCGATGCGGGCGGGACGGTTGATGACGACGCCTGCCACGATGGCACCGACCCCACTCAGGCCGATGAGCCCCCAGGTCCCGGGGCGCAGGCCGGGCAGTGCGTAATACGCCCCGATGAGCAGCGCCATCCAGGTGGCATAGCCCGCCAGCACATGCCGCAGCGATCTCAAAACAATTCCCCCACCGCTTTCTGCCCTGGCGCGCGTATTCCGCCAGCACGCCGTTTCCGTCAGTATTATCTTTCCCCCGGCCGGCCGGTGCATACCCGGGTGTGCCGCCGCACCCGGCAAGACCGATAATTCGTATATGTAACAATTGCCCGCGCCAGGCCCGGCACCTGCTTCGATAGAATTGCGCCTATCCTGTTAACGATGGACAGGAAACGTGCGCACAAGCGAAACCGCCAGGCATGGGCACAAGGAATGAAACGGATATCGCCGAAGGCCGTGGAATAACGAATTCATCGGGGGCGGCCGGTTTTGCCGTCGTCGCCAACGACGCCGGCCAGCACGCGGTCTGGCCGGCGGATCTGCCGCTCCCGGCCGGCTGGCGGCCGCGATCGGGCGCGATGCCCGCCGGCGCGGCCGCCGCGGCGGCCGCCGCCTGGTGGCCGGACATCACCCCGGCCGCAGCTCGCGCCGGGGACGCGGGCGCGCCGCCAGCCGTCCGGATGCCGCATCCAGGACACGGCCGCTACGTGCACGACCAGGTCAGCGCGCAGGCGGCGCGGCGGCCGGACGCGATCGCGATCGTCTGCGGGCGTGCGCGGATGACCTACGGCCAGCTCGACCGGTCCGCGGAGCGGCTGGCCGGTCTGCTGCGGGACATGGGGGCCGGCCCGGAGACACTGGTCGGGGTGTGCGTGGAGCGCGGCCCCGGCGCCATCCGCGGCCTGCTCGCCGTGCTGAGGTCGGGCGCGGCGTACCTGCCGCTCGATCCGTCGCACCCGGCGGCGCGCCTGGCTGAGCTGTGCGAGACGGCTCACCCCGCGCTGATCCTGGCCAGCCGCGCGGACGCCGCCCTGCTCCCGCGAACGGGCGCCCGGGTGCTGGTGACCGGCGCGCCGTCACCGGCCGGGCGCACGGCCGGTGAGCCGGGCCCGATCGCCGCCCTGCACCCGGACAACCTCGCCTACACCATCCACACGTCGGGTTCCACCGGCCACCCGAAGATCGTCGCCGTCAGCCACGGCTCGCTGGCCTGCGTGATCAGCGACCTGTCGCGCCATTACCGGATCTCGCCGGCGGACCGGGTCCTGCAACTGGCCTCCCTCGGCTTCGATACATCGCTGGAGCAGATCTTCGTGACGCTGACGGCCGGGGCGACGCTGATGCTGCCGGCCGCGGGCATTCCGGCACCCGCCGATCTTCTTGACTACCTGGCCGGGATGCAGGTCACCGTGGCCGATCTGACCCCCGCGTACTGGCATCAGCTGCTCGCGATGGCCCGGCCCGGCGACGAACGGCTGCGCAGCATCCGGCTCATGATCACCGGCGGCGAGGCGGCCCAGCCCGCGGACTGCGAGGCGGCCCTGCGCGCCGCGCCCGCCGCCACGCTGCTCAACGCCTACGGGCTGACCGAGACCACGATCACCTCGGCCCTGGCGGACGTGGCCGAGGACCTGAGCCGCGGACAGGCGCCGGGCCGGATCGCCGTGGGCCGCCCGCTGCCGCACGCCCAGATCCTTGTCCTCGACCCGCGGCTGGCCCCGGTGCCCGTGGGGGCGGTGGGTGAGATCTACATCGGCGGCTGCGGTGTCGCCCGGGGCTTCCTGGGGCAGCCGGCGCTCACGGCCCGGCGTTTCCTGCCCAACCCCTACGGCCCGGTGCCCGGGGGCAGGATGTACCGCACCGGGGACCTGGGACGGTGGCGTGCGGGCCAGTGCCTGGAGTTCATCGGGCGCACGGACCGCCGACTGAAGGTGCGCGGCTTCCGCGTCGAGCCGGGCGAGATCGAAGCCGCCCTCACCCGTCATCCCGGCGTGCACGATGCGGCCGTCGTCGCCCGCGACACCATCCCGGGCCACCGCCAGCTCGTTGCGTACTACACCCGCCCGGCCGGCCCGGCGCGGGACGCGGCACCGGGCGCGGGCCTGCGGGAGTACCTCGCCGCCCGCCTGCCGGGCTTCATGGTCCCCGGGTTGTTCGTCGAGGTCGCCCGGATACCCCGGGCATCCGACGGGACCGCCGACCGGTCTGCCCTGCCGGATCCCCTCACCACGGCCAGCGGGCCGGACGGCCACCTCCGCACGCCGGCCGAGGCAGGCCTGGCGCACGTGTGGTCCCGGATCCTGGACACCGGGCCGGTCGGCCCCGGCGACGACTTCTTTCTGCTGGGCGGCGACTCACTGCGGGCCGCGGAAATGCTCGCGGATGCGCGGGTCATGTTCGGCGTCAGCCCCGACCGGATCCGCCCGCTCACCCGCTGCCTGCTTCGCGAGCCGACGCTGCGCGGCTTCGCGCGGGCGGTGCAGGCCGCCCGGTCCGGGACACTGACCGAAGGCGCCGGCCAGCACCTGGACGTCGCGCGCGAGGCCCGGCTGACTGATGCCATCCACCGGCACGCCGGGCCACCGCCGCGGTGGCGGCGGCCACGCGAGGTCCTGCTGACCGGGGCGACCGGCTTCCTCGGCAGTCACCTGCTGCGCGAGCTGCTGGCGTCGACCAGGGCACGGATCCACTGCCTGGTCCGGGCCGACGACGCCGCCCATGCCCGGCAGCGGATCGCGCAGACGGCGGCGCGGTATGAGATGGGCGACCTCGGCGGCGGCCGCGTCGTGGCGGTGCCGGGAGATCTCGCCGAGCCGGGCCTGGGCCTGCCGGCCGGCGAGTTCCGCTCGCTCGCGCAGTCCGTCGATGTCATCTACCACGCCGGCGCGGTCGTCAACTTCATCTATCCCTACGAGGAGCTGCGCGCCGCCAATGTGTTCGGAACCCAGGAACTGATCCGCCTGGCGGGGCTGTCGCGGGGCATACCGGTGCACTACATCTCCAGCACGGCCGTGCTGGCCGGCTTCGGCGCGGCGGGCGTGCGCGAAGTGACCGAAGACACCCCGCTCGCTCACGCCGGGCAGCTGTGCGTAGGCTATCTGGAAACCAAGTTCGTCGCCGAGGAAATGCTGCGCAACGCCGCCCGGGCCGGCTTGCCGGTCACCATCTATCGCCCCCTCGACATCGCCGGGGATCAGCGCACCGGCGCGTGGAACACCGGCACCGAAATGTGCGCGCTGATCAAGTTCATCACCGACGCGGGCGCCGCCCCGGATATCGACCTGCCACTGGATTTCGTGCCCGCCGATACCTGCGCGGCGGCCATTGTTTACATCGCCGGCCATCGCGCGGCCGCCGGGCACACCTACCACCTGGCCAGCCAGCGCCGCGCGGAGCTGGGCTCCCTGGTCGGCCGGCTGCGCACCCGCGGCTTCGCCATCCGCGTGATCCCCTACCCGGAATGGGTGGCGGAGCTGCTGAGGTACGCCGCGGATCATCCCGGCCACCCGATGACCGCCTTCGTGCCGCTCTTCGTGGATCGCTGCCCGGGGACGGCCCTCACCGTGGCGGAGATGTACCTGGGGCACATCTTCCCGTCCTACGCCCGGTCCCGCACCGAGCACGCCTTGCGCGGCAGCGGCATCGTTTTCCCCGCCGTGGGCGGCCGGCTGCTGGATCTCACCATCGACCGCCTTATCGCCACCGGCTACCTGCGCGATCCCGGTGCCGCGGATGTCCCGCCGCACCGGGGCCACGACCGCCGGCGCGACTGACCGGTGACCGTCCGCCGCTCGCCCAGCTGGGACTCGTTCACCATCATGCCGTCCGCGGCGGACGGCCCCGTCGCCTTCTGCGCCGATCTGAGCCCGGCCAGCGTGCTGGGCGCGTACCAGCGGGGGATCTTCCCCCTCCCGGCGGCCGATGAATACGCCCGGACCATCAATGAAATCCGGTACGAGGATCGGGTCGCCGCGGGTGTCATCGGCGTGGTGGGCCCCGCATCTCAGGATCCGTACCGGGTGGCGTGGTGGTCGCCGGACCCCAGGCCGGTGATCGGGGTGGCCGGCCTCCACGTCGGCCGCAACGCCAGGAAGCAGCTACGGCGCGGGCGCGCCTGGACGACGGCCGATCACGCCTTCGCGCGGGTCGCGGAGGAATGCCGCACCGGGCGTGAGCCGCGCTGGCTCACCGACGCGCTGCTGGCCGCCATGTCCGGGCTGCACGCCCGGGGCTGGGCGCACAGCATCGAGGTGTGGCAGGACGATGAGCTGATCGGCGGCGCCATCGGTGTCGGCATTGGCGCCGTGCTCAGCGGCGACTCGCTGTTCAGCCGCCGCCCGGGCGCCGCGCGGATCGCGGTCGCGGACATGGCGGCGCGGCTGGCCGAGGCGGGCGGTGAGCTGATCGACGCGCAATGGGACAGCCCATTTCTGCGGTCGCTGGGCGCCCTGCCGATGGCCCGGGGCGACTACCTTGCCCGGCTGGACCGGGCGGCCGGGCGCCTCGCGCTGCCCGGCGAGCGGCTGCCCGCGCGCCGGCTGATCGAGCCGCCGTAAAGCTGCTACGGTTGGCTCTCGCCGGCGGGATCGGGTTCGTCGGCCGCGGCGCTTATCGCCTGCCGGTCAAGCGCCCGGTCGGCGCGAGCCTGATGGCAGTACGGGCATCCTGGGCCGAAGGCGCTGTGCAGATAGGCGCAATTAGCGGGCCGGGCGGTCATGATAAGCTACCTCGCTCTTCACCGGCGCCGGTAAGATCGGGCTGCCTCACGGAGCCGGCAAAATGTGGTTTCCCTGACAAACCCGTTTGAACCCTGACCAGGCCTGGTGAATACGCGCGATCTGAGCTTGCATGGAATCGGCGGAACGGAAGGGGCCAGCGATGAGTTCACCGAGCGAATCTGTTCTCAGCGGAGCAGAAGTGGACCTGGATCGTCTGGTCGGCGGGCAGCATCATGATCCGCACCACGTACTGGGCGCGCACCTGGTGCGCGACCATGATGACCGCGAACAGGTGGTCATCCGCGGCTGGCGGCCCGGCGCGGCCAGCATGACCATCGTCGCCGGGGACCGGCGGATCCCGACGCACTGTGTGCATCCGGCGGGCGTCTTCGCCGGCGTGCTGGACGGTCCCGCCGTCCCGGACTACCTCCTGGAGGTGGCCTACCCCGGCGGCAGCGTGGTCACCATCGATGATCCGTACCGGTTCTGGCCCACCCTCGGGCCGCTGGACCTGCACCTGCTGGCCGAGGGCCGGCACGAGGGGCTATGGCGCCACCTCGGCGCGCAGGTGCGCGTGCACCAGGGCACCGCGGGCACGTCCTTCGCAGTGTGGGCGCCCGGCGCCCGGGCGGTCCGGGTCGTGGGCGACTTCAATGGCTGGGACGGCCGCCTGAACCCGATGCGCGTGCTGGGCAGCTCCGGGGTCTGGGAAGTCTTCCTGCCCGGGGTGGGGCCTGGGGAGCGGTACAAGTTTGAGGTGGTCAGCCAGCTCGGCCAGCTCAGCCTGCGGGCGGATCCGTTCGCCTTCGCCACCGAGATGCCGCCGGCCACGGCCAGCATCGTCACCCGCAGCGAGTACGCATGGCACGACGCGGCGTGGTTCGCCGAGCGGGCGACCGTCGACGTGCTGCACACCCCGGTGTCGATCTATGAGTGCCATCTGGGCTCGTGGCGGTCGATCCAGGACGGTGACCGGTGGCGCCCGATGACCTACCGCGAGATAGCCGACGTGCTGCCCGGGTACCTCACCGACCTGGGGTTTACGCACGTCGAGTTGCTGCCGGTCGCGGAGCACCCGTTCTCCGGCTCGTGGGGTTACCAGGTGACCGGCTACTACGCGCCGACGGCACGGTTCGGGTCGCCCGATGATTTCCGCTACCTGGTCGACCGGCTGCACCAGGCCGGCATCGGTGTCGTCGTCGACTGGGTGGTCGGGCACTTCCCCAAGGATGACTGGGCGCTGGCGCGCTTCGACGGCACGGCGCTGTACGAGCACGCCGACCCGCGGCTGGGCGAGCATCCGGACTGGGGCACCCTGGTCTTCAACTACGGCCGCCACGAGGTGCGGAACTTCCTGCTCGCGAACGCGCTGTTCTGGATCGAGGAGTTCCACGTCGACGGGCTGCGGGTGGACGCGGTCGCCTCCATGCTCTACCTGGACTACTCACGCCGGGAAGGCGAGTGGATCACCAACCGGTTCGGGGGCCGGGAGAACCTGGAGGCCATCAGCTTCATCCGGGAGTTCAACGAGGTCGTGTACCGCCATCACCCCTCGGTCATGCTGGTGGCCGAGGAGTCCACGTCCTGGCCCGCGGTGTCCCGGCCCACCTATCTGGGCGGCCTCGGCTTCGGCTTCAAGTGGAACATGGGGTGGATGAATGACACCCTGGTGTATTTCACCAAGGATCCGGTGTACCGGCGCTACCACCACCACGAGCTGACGTTCGCGCTGCTGTACGCGTTCACCGAGAACTTCATCCTGCCGCTGAGCCACGACGAGGTGGTGCACGGCAAGGGATCGCTGCTCAGCAAGATGCCGGGGGACCGCTGGCAGCAGTTCGCCAACCTGCGTGCCCTGCTGGCCTGGATGTGGGCCCATCCGGGCCGCCCGCTGCTGTTCATGGGCGGTGAGATCGGCCAGAACGACGAGTGGCGGCACGAGGTCAGCGTGGACTGGCACCTGCTGGAGTATCCCGAGCACGCCGGGGTGCAGGCCATGGTCCGCGCGCTCAACACCATTTACCGGCGCGAGCCTGCCCTGTGGGAGCAGGATTTCGACTGGACCGGCTTCCGCTGGATCGACCCGAACGACGCCGACAACAGTGTGCTGTCGTTCCTCCGGTTCCCGGCGTCCGCCGGGCGCCCCGTGGCGTGCGTGGCGAACCTCACCCCGGTGCTGCGGCACGGCTACCGCGTCGGGCTCCCCCAGCCCGGGCGCTGGGTGGAGATCTTCAACTCCGACAGCGCGGAGTTCGGCGGCAGCAACGCCACGGCCGGCGCGGTCACGGCCGAGCCGGCGGCCTGGAACGACCTGGAGTACTCCGTCGAGCTGACGCTGCCGCCGCTGGGTGTCGTGTGGCTGGCCCCCGAGCCCGAACCTGAGACCGGCCCCGGGAAGCCGGGCGAGGCCGGCGAATCCCGGGAGCCGGAGGCAGGTTAGCCGGGCGCCGGGCGTCAGACCCGGACGGTGTCGATCCGGTACTCCTCGAGCAGCCGGCGCCCGACGATCATCTTCTGGATCTCCGCGGTGCCCTCACCGATCAGCAGCATCGGGGCCTCCCGGTACAGCCGCTCGATCTCGTACTCCTTGGAGAAGCCGTAGCCGCCGTGGATGCGGAACGAATCCTCCACGACCTCCTTGGCGTACTCGGACGCGAGGTACTTGGCCATCCCGGCTTCCAGGTCGTTGCGCTGGCCGGAGTCCTTCCTGCGGGCGGCCATGACCATCATCTGGTGCGCCGCCTCGACCTTGGTCGCCATCTCGGCCAGCTTGAACTGGATGGCCTGATGCTCCGCGATCGGCTTGCCGAAGGTGTACCGCTGCTGCGCGTAGCCGATCCCGAGCTCGAAGGCGCGCAGGGCCACCCCGCAGCCGCGCGCGGCGACGTTGACCCGGCCGACCTCGACCCCGTCCATCATCTGGTAGAAGCCCTGCCCGGTACGGCCGCCGAGCACCCGGCTGGCCGGGACGCGGACGCCGGCCAGGACCAGCTCGGTGGTGTCGACGCCCTTGTACCCCATCTTGTCGATCTTCCCGGGCACGGTCAGGCCCGGGACCGCGGGGTTCGCGCCGAAACCCGGCTCCTTCTCGATCAGGAACGTGGTCATGTTGCGGTGCGGGGCCTCGTGGCCGTCGTCGGTCCGGCACAGCACGGCCACCAGGTTGGAGGTGCCGCCGTTGGTCAGCCACATCTTCTGGCCGTTGATCACGTAGTCGTCGCCGTCACGGGCGGCCCTGGTGGTGATCGCCGAGACATCCGACCCGAGGCCGGGCTCGGACATGGAGAAGGCGCCGCGCACCTCGCCGGCCGCCATCCGGGGCAGGAAGTACTGTTTCTGCTCCTCGGTACCGTGCCGGGCGATCATGTGAGCGACGATGAAGTGGGTGTTGATGATCCCGGACACCGACATCCAGCCGCGCGCGATCTCCTCCACCACCAGCGCGTAGATGAGCAGCGAGGCGCCGAGGCCGCCGTACTCCTCGGGAATGGTCAGCCCGAACAGGCCGATCTGCTTCATCCCCTCTACGATCTGGGCGGGGTACTCGTCCCGGTGCTCGAGGTCGGTCGCGACCGGGATGATCTCCTTGGTGACGAAGTCCCGCACCGTGGCGAGGACGTCCTGCTCGAACTCGGTCAGGCCTTCGGTCTGTGCTAGGCGGCCCATGGCGCGGCTCCGTATCTGCTGGCGGTTCTGACGGGTGTGCGGCGAGCCGGTCAGGAGGCCGGAGCGGCCGGCTCGGGACGGCCGGGCTGCTCGCCGCCGCGTTCTTTGATGTAGGTCTCGGTCGGCACCATCACCTTGCGGCGGAACACGCACACCAGCGTGCCGTCCTGCTTGTAGCCGCGCGTTTCGACCTCGACGATGCCCCGGTCGCTCTTTGACGTGGACGGCTTCTTGCCCAGGACGGTGGTCTCGCCGTAGATGGTGTCACCGTGGAAGGTCGGCGCCACGTGCCGGAGCGAGCTGATCTCCAGGTTGGCGATGGCCTTGCCCGAGACGTCGGGTACCGACATGCCGAGCAGCAGCGAGTAGATGTAGTTGCCGACCACGACATTCCTGCCGAAGTCGGTGGTCTCCCCGGCGTAGTGGGCGTCCAGGTGGAGCGGATGGTGGTTCATGGTGAGCAGGCAGAACAGATGGTCGTCGTATTCGGTGACCGTCTTTCCGGGCCAGTGCTTGTAGACCGCGCCGACCTCGAACTCCTCGTACGTTCTTCCGAACTGCATGGCTGGCTGTCCTTCTCCGCGTCAGGATTCGGGGGGCTCGAACTTGGAGGTGCGCTGCATCCCCGCGGCCCGGCCCTTGCCCGCGATGACCAGCGCCATCTTGCGGGAGGCCTCGTCGATCATCTCGTCGCCGAGCATCGCCGATCCCTTGGCGCCGCCCACCTCCGAGGTGCACCAGTCGTAGGCGTCGAGGATCAGCTCCGCGTGGTCGTAGTCCTCCTGCGAGGGCGAGAAGATCTCGTTGGCGGCGGCGATCTGGTCCGGATGCAGCACCCATTTGCCGTCGAACCCCAGGGCCGCGGCCCGCCGTGCGACCTCCCGGTAGCCGTCGGCGTTCCGGATTTGCAGGTAAGGCCCGTCAACGGCCTGCAGGTCGTTGGCGCGGGCGGCCATCAGGATGCGCATGAGGATGTAATGGTAGGCGTCCGCGGGGTAACCCGGCGGCTGCTCCCCGACCACCAGCGACTTCATGTTGATCGAGGCCATGAAGTCGGCGGGGCCGAAGATGATGGTCTCCAGCCGCGGTGAGGCCTCCGCGATCGCGTCAACGTTGACCAGCCCGCGCGCGTTCTCGATCTGGGCCTCGATACCGATCCGGCCCACCTCGAAGCCCATCGTCTTCTCGATCTGGGTGATCAGCAGGTCCAGCGCCTTGACCTGCTGAGCGTCCTGCACCTTGGGCAGCATGATGCAGTCCAGGTTGGGGCCGGCGCCCTCGACGACCGTGATCACGTCCCGGTAGGTCCAGTGCGTGGTCCAGTCGTTGACCCGGACGACACGGATCTGGCCGCTCCAGTTACCCTGGTTGAGGGCCTCCACGATGTGATGCCGCGCGCCTTCCTTCACCAGCGGCGCGCAGGCGTCCTCGAGGTCGAGGAACACCTGGTCGGCGGGCAGGCTCTGGGCCTTCTCCAGGAAGCGCGGGCTGCTGCCGGGCACGGCCAGGCAGGATCGGCGCGGGCGCTGGCGGTCGGTCACGGGAGCGGGTTCGGTCGTCATGTGGGTCGTCTCATCCTTCGGTTGTCGCCCCGGCGAGGGCGCCCGGCCGGCTTGGCCATGGCTGGAGCTTATGGGCGCGGCGTATCTCATCGACGATGCCGCTGATAATGGCGGTAATTTCGAAATCCTTTGGGGTGAAGACGGCGGATACTCCCTGGGCCCGCAGGGCCTCGGCGTCGGCGGCCGGGATGATCCCGCCGACCACCACCGGGATATCCCCCGCGCCCGACTCCCGCAGCCGGCGCAGCACCTCGGGCACCAGCTCGGCGTGCCCGCCGGACAGGATGGACACCCCCACGCAGTGCACGTCCTCCGCGACCGCGGCCGCCACGATCTGCTCGGGGGTGAGCCGGATGCCCTGGTAGATCACCTCGAACCCGGCGTCGCGGGCGCGGACCGCGATCTGTTCGGCGCCGTTGGAGTGGCCGTCCAGGCCCGGCTTGCCGAGCAGCAGGCGCAGCCTGCCCGCCCCGATCTCCGCGGCCGTGCCGGCCACCTCCGCGCGGGCGGCGGCCAGGTCGCTGCCCGCCCCGGTGTCCGCCGTCACCGGCGCGCCGCCGATCCCGGTGGGGGCGCGGTACTCGCCGAACACCTCGCGCAGCGCGAGGGACCATTCGCCGGTGGTCACCCCCGCCCGCGCGCAGGCTAGGGTCGCCTCCATCAGGTTGACGTCGTCCCGGGCCGCGTCGGCCCGCAGCCGGCCCAGGGCGTCGCGTACCGCCGCCGCGTCCCGCTGCCCGCGCCAGGCCCGCAGGTCGGCCAGCACTTCCTGCTCGTAGGCCGGGTCCACGAAGTGGACCGCGGTGTCGGTGTCCGCGGTGAGCGGGCTCGGCTCGGTGGCCTGGAAGCAGTTGACCCCGACGACCTTGTCCTCGCCGGATTCCATCCGGGTGCGCCGGGCCGCATGCGAGGCGACGAGCTGCGCCTTCAGGTACCCGGACTCCACGGCCGGTATCACCCCGCCCATCGCCTGGACGACGGCGATCTCCGCCGCGGCCCCGGCGGCCAGCTCGGCGGTCCTGGCCTCGACCACGTGCGAGCCGCTGAACAGGTCGCCGTACTCCAGCAGGTCCGACTCGTACGCCAGCACCTGCTGAATGCGCAGGCTCCATTGCTGGTCCCAGGGCCGCGGCAGGCCGAGGGCCTCGTTCCAGGCGGGCAGCTGGACGGCCCGGGCCCGGGCGTCCCTGGACAGCGTGACGGCCAGCATCTCCAGCACGATCCGCTGCACGTTGTTCTCCGGCTGCGCCTCGGTCAGGCCCAGCGAGTTGACCTGGACGCCGTACCGGAAGCGGCGGAGGGCGGGATCCTCGATGCCGTACCGCTCCCGGGTGATCGTGTCCCAGAGCCGGGAGAACGCGCGCAGCTTGCACATCTCCTCGACGAAGCGGATGCCCGCGTTGACGAAGAACGAGATCCGCCCGACCACCTCGCCCATCCGCTCTGCGGGCAGCTGCCCGGAATCGCGCACCGCGTCCAGCACGGCGATCGCGGTGCACATCGCGTAGGCGATCTCCTGGACCGGGGTCGCTCCCGCCTCCTGGAGGTGGTAACTGCATACGTTGATCGGGTTCCACTTGGGCATCCGGGCCACCGTGTACGCGATCACGTCGGTGGTCAGCCGCAGCGAGGGGCCCGGCGGGAAGATGTACGTCCCGCGGGACAGGTACTCCTTGACGATGTCGTTCTGCGTGGTCCCGGTCACCGCCGTGATGTCGGCGCCCTGCTCCTCCGCGACGACCTGGTAAAGCGCCAGCAGCCACATGGCCGGGGCGTTTATCGTCATGGACGTGTTGGTCCGGTCCAGCGGGATGCCCGCGAACAGGGCCCGCATGTCGCCGACGTGCCCGACCGGCACGCCGACCCGCCCGACCTCGCCGCGGGCCAGGACGTGATCGGCGTCGTATCCGGTCTGGGTGGGCAGGTCGAACGCGACGGACAGGCCGGTCTGACCCTTGGCGAGGTTGCGGCGGTAGAGCGCGTTGGATTCCCTCGCGGTCGAGTACCCCGCGTAGGTCCGCATCAGCCACGGGCGGTCCTTGGCGGGCAGCTGGGCCCGCGGGACCGGCGGCGGCTCGTTCGGCTGGGTCATTCCGGCCTCATCCTAATTCGTTCTTATTCTCTTATTCTTTACGGAACCGGTTGATCTCCGGAAGGTGCTTGGCGCGCAGTTCGGGGTTGCGCACGCCCAGGCCCTCCTGCGGCGACAGGCACAGCACCCCCACCTTGCCGTGGTGCAGGTTGTGGTGCACGTCCACGGCGGCCTGACCGGTCTGCTCCAGCGGATATACCGCCGACATCGTCGGATGAATCATGCCCTTGGAGATCAGCCGGTTGGCCTGCCACGCCTCGCGGTAGTTGGCGAAGTGCGAGCCGATGATGCGCTTGAGGCTCATCCACAGGTAGCGGTTGTCGTACTCGTGCATGAACCCCG
>Ga0335078_10001765_pt1 | contig 32695 bp, 29 predicted proteins | sample Lox_Sample_32_FD_206711 | JGI IMG/M metagenome (GOLD analysis project Ga0335078, IMG submission 206711) | Soil microbial communities from Loxahatchee National Wildlife Refuge, Florida, United States - Lox_Sample_3.2 | ecosystem: Environmental > Terrestrial > Soil > Wetlands | place: USA... | reverse complement strand
CCGGTGCGTGGCGATCCCCCAGCTTGAGGACCCCGGCCGGGTGCCTGCCAAGGCCAGGGTCTCCGCCTTCGCCGCGCAGGAGCGGTACGGCCTGATCTGGGTCGCGCTCGAACAGCCGCGGTGGGCGCTGCCTGAGGTGCCAGAGCTCGAGGACGGCGGGTGGCGGGTGGTGCGGGCCGGACCGTACCGGTGGCGCTGCGACGCGGCCAGGCAGGTGGAGAACTTCACCGACTTCGGGCACTTCCCGTGGGTGCACCCCGGGCTGCTCGGCGACCCCGATCGGCCGGTGGTGCCGAGGCACGAGGTCAGCACCGAGGGCAACGTCCTGCACTACTCGGTCGTCCGCCCGGAGGCGCCGAACAGCGACGACTTCCCCGTCTTCGGCAACGAGGACTCAGGCCCGCCGACCCGGCGCAGCCGTTACGAGCTGCACCTGCCCTACACGATCGCGCTCCGGCTCGGCTGGGGCGGCGAGCACGGCATGGTGTACTTCTTCGCCTCGCAGCCGACCGGGATCCACAGCTGCGCCGGATACGTGGTCATCGGCCGGAACTACAACTTCGGGCAGGACGATCGCGTGCTCGCAGAGTTCGAGGACACCATCTTCGGCCAGGACCAGATCGTGGTGGAATCGCAGCGCCCCGAGCGGGTTCCTTTCGACCTGGCTGACGAGCTGCACCTGAAGTTCGACGCGGTGGCGGTGGCCTACCGCAAGGCCATGCGTGCCCTTGGGCTTGCCGCTTCGGCGCCGGTCGGACCTGACTGACCGGACGGAACCTGCGCCCGCCTCAGGCCGCGTGGGCCGGGGGCGAGTGACTATGTCGGGCGCACGATCCGTCCGGGCTGGTCATGGTGGTCGTGCCGTCCGCGTTCAGCGCGATCGTCCAGCCCCACTGGTGCAGGCCGCCGTTGTACCTGTCAGGCCGGCCGGCTCGGACTCGCCGGCTCGGCATGCGCCTTCACCGGCGGCCGGCCGATCAGCTCGATCAGGCCGAGCCCGACCACGAGAACGACCGCGATCAGCAGCACGACCAGGCCGGTCGGATCGGTCCAGAACACGAACACGAGCCCGGCCAGCACCACGGCTGCGACGCGTAGCGCGGTGCGGTACCGGTAGACCCAACTGCCGACCGGCCCGGTGCTGAGGCCGGCCCGCTCCCCCGTTCCCCGCACCCAGCCGAATGCCGCCTTGAACCCGTCTCTGGTCCGCACGGCCGTCACCGACGGCCCGGTGAAGAAGCCTGCCACGGCGACGACCAGGCCGAGTACGAGCAGCACCCGCAGGCCCTGCTTGATGAACCGCACCAGCGTGTCGAACACCACCGCGGCCGCGTCGGCGGGCAGCACGCTGCTCGGCACCTTGTTGAGGTAGATGGCCCTGGCGATGGCGAGGCCAAGGCCGAGCACGATCATCGAGGCGGCCAGGCCGAGGCCCGCGCCGACCAGGGCCCGTCGGTGGCGGCGCGCCACGTAGATCCCGGCGGCCAGCAGGATCAGCGTCAGCAGCGGGAGCGCCCACTTCAGCGTGGTCAGCAGGCGGTACATCGACTGCGCATGGACCAGGTACTTCGCCGAGAAAAGCGGGAACGTCGGGTTGATCGGCGGGAGGCTGTTGACCAGGGTCAGGCCGTGCGCCGCGAGCCGGTGCTTGACCTTGTCGATGATCGGCCCGAGGCCGATCACGACCTTGCCGTTGGACACGCTGAGCGCGCTCTTCTGCCCCGACAGCGCCTTGACGAGCTGGGTATGCGCCAGCCGGTTGGCGTGCACCCACAGCCTGGCGACCAGCGGGTTGCTGATGATCTTGGCGACGGTGCTGTGGATCAGGCCGTCCACGCCGCTCGCGATCGAGCCAGAGAAATTCGAGATCAGCGCGCCAAGCCTGGTCAGGCCCCGGCTGGAGAGCTCGGCGGCCGCCTTCTTGGCGACGCCCTGCACGTCGATCTGCGCGCTGACCGCGTTGCTGATCTTGTCGGTGAGAGCGTTCTTAACGGCGGGCTGAGTGATCAGCGGCGAGACGTTGGCGACGTACTTGCTGGTATCGGAGACCTGGTTGGCCGTCCACACCCCGAGCACAGAGACCGGCGCGAGAACGCAGCCGAGCACGATCAGCAGCGCGGAGACCGGCCCGCGCCAGCCGACCCGCCGCCGGGCACCGCGGTCACGGCCCTTGCCGGTGCCGGCGGCCTGCTGCCTAGCCTGCGTGAGCTGGGTCTTGAGCTCGCTGACCTCGGCGCGGAGCTGGTCAAGCTCGGCGTCGCGGTCGCTGCCCGCGCCTGCGTGAGTAGCCAGCGTCTCCCCCATCGGATCGTCCCTGCTGGCTGATCCTGACCCCGGGGCGCCCGGCTGACATCACCCGGCGAGGGTGACTGACCGCGGTTCGGAGCGGGAAGGGTTAGCGACTGAGCACGAGCAGACATCGGGGGAGACAATGACGAGCACTCGGTCACCCATGACCGGCATCCAGATGAGTTCCACCAATTCCAAGGCCATGATCGCCGGCTTCGCGCTGGTGGCGACCGGCGGACTGGTGACGCTGAGCGGCATGGCCCTCAGCGGCACCGCGATCTTCAACGCCATCCGGCGCTGGATGATCGCGCAGCAGGAGCCGCCGAGCGCGATCATGCGGCGCAAGGTCGCCCAGGCCAAGGCCGCCACCCAAGCCGGCGCCACCGCCTGGCAGAACGGGATGGCCACGTCGTCACGTTCGCACTGACGGCGATCGCGCGGCGCGCTGACTGAGCGCGCGAGCCGGGGCCGGGTCGGGACGATCTCGATCCGGCCCCGTCGCATGCCGACCGGTCCGGCCAGTAAGTCAATTTATCGATAATCGGAGGGAATGCGCGCGGTCGAGCGCCCGCGTCCGGCCGGCGCTAGATTCCGGTGAGGTGTGCGGGTGACCGGAGGTGGCGGATGACGGGCGCGGAGATCCTCGGGTACTGCCTGGCCAAGCCTGGCGCGTGGCAGGACGAGCCGTGGGAGGGCGACGTGGTGGTCAAGGTCGCCGGCAAGATCTTCGCGTTCTTCGGCGCCGACCCGTGGTCATCGATCGGGCTCAAGTGCGGCCAGGGACGCGAGGCGGCCGACGAGTGGCTGGCCCGCTACCCGGGCGAGGTGTGCGTGATGGCCTATATCGGCCGCTCCGGCTGGAACACGCTGCGCATCGGCGGCGCGATCCCCGACGACGAGTTGCTCGACGCGGTCGACGCGTCCTACGAGATGGTGGTCGCCAAGCTGCCCAGGAAGCTGCGGCCCGCGTGAAGACCGCGACCTTCAGGCTGCGGACCGGCGGCGGTCAGACCATCATCGACATCACCGGGCGGTGCGCCGACTTCGCGCGCGAGGCGGCAGCCGGCGGCGACGGGCTGCTGCACGTGTTCGTGCCGCACGCGACCGCCGGCGTCGTGGTGATAGAACTCGGCGCCGGCAGCGATCACGACCTGCTCGCGGTCCTAGCCGACCTGCTGCCGGCCGACGACCGGTGGCGGCACAGGCACGGGTCGCGCGGTCACGGCAGGTCGCACGTGCTGCCGGCGTTCGTGCCGCCGTTCGCGACGCTCCCGGTGGTCTCCGGCTCGCTCGCGCTCGGCACCTGGCAGTCCGTCGCGCTCGTCGACCTCAACGCTGACAATCCAGAGCGCACGGTCAGGCTGTCGTTTCTTTCTTAACCAACCCGTCCGCGTGCTCGGCGTGCTCATATGTGCTCTTGCTCGCTGCCCTTCACCTCGAAGATGCTGATCGCGATCAGGCCGGCCACGAACACGGCCACCATCGCGATCAGCAGCCCGAGCTCGGTGTGGTTGGGCTGCTCCGGCTGGCTGAGCAGCAGCAGGATCCGCCTGATCACCGCCACCAGGCCGACCACCACGAAGGGCTGGGCGATCAGCCGGTGCGCCTGGAGCGAGAGCACGACCGTGTGCACGATCTCGATCAGGATCAGGACGAACAGCGCGCGGTCAAGCAGGGTCCCTGCCGCCGTCAGCACCGGGGTCCCGGCCGAGGTCTGCCGCACGAACTCGTCGATTCCCGAGATGAGCAGTGCCACCGACAGGAACAGCAGCACCGCGCCGATCAGCACCGTCACGATGTCCTGGGTGTGTTCAAGCGCCCAGATCGAGGCCGCCATGCCCCGCGATGGCTTGTGGCTGCCGTTGCCGGCTCCGTGCGCGGGCGGGCCTGCTCCGTGCGCGGGCGGTCCTGCTCCGTGCGCGGGCGACACAGCCTCGGCCGCCGGGGCGGGCTCGCGATCCGGTGAAGTGGACATCGCGCCGCCATTCCGCTCATGTAGCTCATGCCTGACTCAGGGCATGGTAACGGTCTTCTACCCAGCTAACATCCGGCCTTGTGCAGGTTGGGCCGCGCCCTCCCGGGTAGGGTGATTTCTCGGTGCCCCGACTCCCGACAGGATCTGCGTACGGCTTCTTATGGCAAGACATGGGCGAGCGCGTCACGCGCGTATCCAAGGTGGGCCAAGCCGTCGGGCAACGACACTGCGAGCGTGCGCCGTCGGGCTGGCGCTTGCCGTCTGCGTCGTCGGCAGCTTCAAGCTGTTCTCCTCGGCAACAAGCGCGGCCGACAACACCCCCGCGTCGCTGCGCGGCGCGCGGCATGCGGGGCTGCGGCCGGTCAGCATCGGCGTGGCGAGCAGACCGTCCCCCGGCCCGAGCAGCTCGCCATCGCCCGCCGTGCGCAGGCAGGTGTCCGGCGGCGAGGTGACCGCGGTCGGCGATTCGGTGATGGTGGCGTCCACGCCCGCGCTGGACCAGGCGTTGCCGGGGATCGAGATCAACGCCATGGTGGGACGGCAGTTCTCCACTGGCCTGCAGGTGATCGCCGCGCTGAAGGCCAGCGGTGAGCTGCGGCCGATCGTGGTGGTCGCGCTCGGCACCAACGGCACGGTCACCACCGGCGAGATCGACCAGCTGTACGCCGAGATCGGCCCGCACCGGCTGCTCGTCCTGGTCAACACCTTCGAGGCCAGGCCCTGGGAGCAGGAGGTCAACACCACGCTCGCCGCGGCGGCACGCGACCACCCGGGCACCGTGCTCGCCAACTGGTACACCACGATCGAGCACCGGACCAACTTGCTCTGGCCGGACGGGATCCATCCGCAGCCGGCCGGCGGGATCGTCTACGCCGCGATGCTGAAGGCCGCGCTGGACAGGCTGATCAACCTGCCAGGCTGAGCGCGTCCGGGCACCGCCCCGTGCGCTCAGCGGGTGATCGCGTACCGCAGTGGCCGGCGCGTGAGCCACTGCCAGAACGTGCGGCGCGGCGGGCGGGCCACGATGGTGCCGCTGCCGACCTTGCCGGAAATGGTCACGGTCAGTTCCGGCCGCACGTCGCTGCCCCAGGGCGCCTTGACCCGCACGTTGCCGCTGCGCACGACCACGTCGTCGGCATCGACCACGACCCCGGGCCTGGTGATCAGGCGCAGGCTCCCGCTGCGCACCTCGGCGTCGATCTCCAGCGCGCGCTGCTCGAAGACCGCCTGGGTGAAGTCCAGCTTGACGCCCCCGCTGGTGACCCTGACCTCGATGCGGCGCGGCACCACCCAGCGCCCGTCCCGCCTCGCGTTGCCGCTGCGGCAGTCGATCCTGACCACGTTCTTGGCCGACGGCGATGCCGCGAGCGCAGCGACCGGCTGGCCGACGACGGGCAGGTCGGCGGTCAGCAGCGCGAGCTCGCCGTAGGTGCGGGCGGAGAACGCGATCTCGATCCGCTCGTCGAGTTCCTCGGCGGTCAGCCGCCCGTCGCCGGCCGCGACCCGCAGCAGTTCGATCACCCGGTCCCGGTCCTCATGCGACGCGCGCAGCCGCTCGGGCGCGGGCCGGTCAGGCAGGGGTGATATGTCGCCCGTCATGGACCGACTGTAACCTCCGGGCGGCCGCGCTCAGTGCTGCGTTCCCCGCAGCGACCTGATCGCGGGCACCGCGATTACGGCGCAGGCGAGGGCCGCGGCGAGCAGTCCGAGGTAGGCGCCGATCTCCCAGCTCAGCAGGGTCGGCTTGAACAGGAACGCGATCACTACGAAGAACAACTGCACGACGGTACCGATGAGCAGCAGCGGCGCGTGCGCGATCGGCAGCCGGAACGGCAGGTTGTCCCAGCCCGACCGCAGCACCAGGTAGCCGATCATCACCAATGACGCGATCAGCGCGATCGCAAGGAAACTGTGCCTGGACATGCCGCTGATCGCGAAGCCCGGGTACCCGAACCACGGCAGGAACAGCGAGATGAATACCACCACGCTCGCGCCGCCGATGATCAGGTCGGTGGTCTTCAGCCGCCCCAGGCTGAACTGGTAGGACGGGGTCGACTTGCGCACCTGGCCGGGCTGCCCGAACGCCTGCGGCTGCTGGCCGAACTGCTGCGGGTGCTGGCCAAACTGCTGCGGCTGCTGACCGTACTGGGGCTGGCCGAACTGCTGGGGCTGCTGGGCGTACTGCTGGGGCGCCTGAGGCTGCCCGTACTGCGCCTGCTGCGTGGACGCCGAGGCACGGCTCAGCGCGGCGCCGCAGTTGGTGCAGAAGTCGGCGTCGGGCCGGACGGGCGCCTGGCACTGTGGGCACATCGAGATGCCTCCGTAGCAACGTGGGCCAGCTCGGGTGACCCTACGCGGGCGATCGGCCAGCCTCGGGCACTCACCGGTCCTTAGCTGGTACGTAGGACAGCACGTTATTGTTCGCATCCGCGGCGACGCAAGTTCTCACTGCCGGGCAGCTCAGCGCATTGAAGGTGTTATTGCCGTCGATCTTTATCGGCGCGGTCCAGCTGCCGTGCTGGTAGAGCACGAATCCGCCGTTGCCGTCCACGGCGACGCAGTAGCCGTCCAGCGGGCAGGAGACGGCTCTGGCGTTGGTCCCTACCGTGCCCTGTGTCCACTGGTGCTTGGCGTAGGCCGCGTATCCGCCGTTGCCGTCCACGGCCACGCAGAACGCCGCGCTCGAGCAGGACACCTGGGTGAACCCGCTGCTCGAGTCCACCTGGGTGGCCGGACTCCAGGTGCCGCCCGAGTAGGTGTAGGCGTTGCCCGAGTCGTCGACCGCGGCGCAGAACTTCGCGCTCGGGCAGGAGACCGAGGTCAGCTCGTTATAGCTGGAGATGCTCGCCTTGCTCCAGTGCGTCTGGGCGCCGGTGAAGGTAAGGGCGTTGCCGCTGCCGTCGACGGCGACGCAGAACGTCGCGCTCGGGCACGAGATCGCATTGAGCGAGCTGTCCGGGTCGACCGCGATCGGGTCGCTCCAGGTGCCGTTGCTGAGGATCACCACGTTGCCCTGCCCGTCGGCACCCGCGCAGAAGGACGTCGTCGGGCACGAGATCGCCCGCAGTCCGCCTGAGCCGTCGGTGTCCACCACCGCCCACGATGTCCTGGCGTTCGCCTGGAGTATGTTGCCCTCGCTGTCGACGCCGTAACACTGGGCGGCCGACCGGCAGGACAGCCCCTGGATGGTGGCGTCGTCGTCGGTGAAGGCAGGCTGGTCGACCGGCAGCGGATAGGTCCAGCCCGCAGCGCCCGTGGCGGTCGCCGACGACGACGGCGACGCGCTGGCCGACGGTGAGGCGCTCGGCGAGGTGCTCACCGCCGACGGGGTCGGGGTGAGCGGGGGCGTGGAGTGCGTGACCGGATGCTTGTTCGAGGCGACCGAGTTGTTGCTGCTCTTGCCGAGCAACAGGTAGGCTGCACCGCCGCCGGCCAGCAGGATGACGACGATCGCGACGATGAGCCACATCCGGCCGCGGCGGCGCCGCGGGCCCGCGGGTGTCGGTCCGCCGCCCGCGCCATTGCCGTAGGCGGGCCCGACCGGGCCGGTGCCCACGCCGGGCAGCACGCTCGTGCGCCCGGTGTCGGCTCGACCTGGCTCGGTGCGTCCTGGGTCGATGCCGTACGCCTGGGTCGGCAGCCCGCCGGTGTCGTAACCCTGGGCCGCATGGCCGTAGGACGCGGGCGCCTGGGCCGGCCCGAGACCGGCGCGCTCGTCGGGCGAGAGCAGCAGCGGGGTCGCGCTCGGCGGATACGTGCTCATCGGGACGCCGCAGGTCTGGCAGGACAGCGCCCCTGGCTGATTCGGATGCCCCTGATAACAGCGCGGGCGCATATCGGCGCCGCACGTTCCGCAGAACGCTTCAGCGGGCGAAATGGAATGTCCATTGACGCATTTAGGCACACTGGCCACAGCTAGATCCCAATCTCTCCCCTGGCTTGGTCGGTGCATGCTAGGGCAATGACGACCGACCCTGCAACCGGGGTAACCGAGGTGTTAAGCGCGCCCGGCACCGCATTGAGTGCAGAACGCATTACCGGGGGCGATCGACCCGCCGCACTTCCCGCAGAAGCCCGACGGGCCTGGGTCGCTGGCCGGTAGCTGCGGTGCCTGCTGTACCTGCTGGGCTTGCTTGGCCGGCGCGAACCCGCCGGGGCGCTGCTGCGCGATCGCGGGGGCCTCGATCGTCGAGCCGCACTTCGCGCAGAACCTGTCGTTCGGCAGCGCGCCGTAGCCGCACGTAGCGCAGGTCCAGCCGGTCTGCAGGAACTTGGCCACGCGGGCCATCAGCCCGGCGCCCGCCTGGGCGGGCCGCTGGCCGCCTGGGGCGGGCCAGGCGGCGGGAGCGGCCGGGCGGCCGCCGCCCCTGGCGGCCTGAGCCTGGGCTCGCTGCTGGTCGTAGCGCTGGCGCTGCGCGTCGCCGGAGAGCATGTCCTGCTTGATCGCGCGGACCTGGTCGCGCAGCAGCCGCGACCGCTCGGGAGCGGTCACCGACAGCGCGGTGGCCTGCCTGCTCATCCGCTCCACGGCGGCCGAGATCTGGTCACCGGTGGCCGTGGCCGGCAGGCCGAGCGCCGCGTACCAGTCCGGCGGCTCGGCAGGCAGTCCCGCGTGGTACATCGCGCCGCTACTTCACGTCCATGGCCCTGACCGCCTCGTCGGCGGTCAGGTCAGCCTGCTGGTACGCGTGCACGATGGTCGTGCTTGCTGCCATCCCGGTCTCCACGTCGGCTGCGGACACTTGCAGTATGCCGTCCTTGTCCAGCCGCATGGTCACCTGGACCTGCTGGTGCGCCGGCCGGCCAGGAGGCAGCCCGTCGATCACCACCTCGCCGATCCTGCGGCAGAACTGCGGGTCGGAGTGCTCGCCCTCGAGCACCGGCACGACGATCCGCCGCTCGTCGGCCCGCGCGGTCAGCAGGGTCCGCTTGGCCTCCACCGGCAGGGTGGTGTTGCGCGGCAGCAGCGCCTGCATCACCTGCCTGCCCGGCGCGGTGGGCAAGCCGTCGGCCTGGCCGCCGTCGATGACGGTCACGCCGACGGTGTGCGCCGCGACGTCGGTGATCGTGAGCTTCTCCAGGTACTCGCGCGCCGATGCCTCAAGCTCGGGTGCGCCGCCGTACTCGATCTGCTGCCGGGCGGCGAACAGGGCCGCGCCGAGCGCGACTGCCTCGTCGGGCGGTACCGAGGTATCGGGCGCCGTTCCGAAGATGGCGGCGATCCGCTCGCGGACCGCGGGGACCCTGGTCGACCCGCCGGCCGCGAGCACGAACGAGACGTCCTTGGCGGCCACGCCCGCGTCGGCCAGCACGTCGGTGATCTTCTCGCTCACCTCGTCGAGCAGCGGCGCGCTCCTGGCGATGAAGGTCTCCCTGCTGACCTCCACCCGCAGCAGCAGGCCGGCCGCCTGGAGCGCCACGACGGTCAGGCCGGCGTCGGTGAGATCGTGCTTGGCGGCGATGGCCTGGGAGAGCCAGTCCTGCGACACCTGGATGTACTCGTCGAGCGACAGCGCTTCCGGGTCGTGCACGTCGATCCCGTGCTCGGTCCTGAACCGCTCGGCGAAGTAATCGAAGAGCACCTTGTCGAAGTTCGTGCCGCCCAGGTAGAAGTCGCCGCCGGTGGCCCGCACCGCGAGCTGGTGGCCGTCGTAGTCCATCACCGTGACGTCGAACGTGCCGCCGCCGAGATCCACCACAACGCCGGTGGCTCCCTCGGGGCGCCGATCGTAGCCGAAGGCCAGCGCGGCCGCGGTCGGCTCGGACAGCAGGCCGACCACGTCAAGCCCGGCAAGCTCGGCAGCGCGGCGGGTGGCCGACCGCATCGGGTCGTTGAAGTAGGCGGGCACGGTCACCGCTGCCTGCCTGACCTCTCCTGCGAGCCGTTGCGCATCATGGTGGAGCTTGCGCAGGATGAGCGCGCACACGTGCTCGGGACGGTAGCCGACGCCCTGGTAGTCGAAGGTCCAGTCCGAGCCCATATGGCGCTTGACCAGCTGAACGACCGACTCGGGATCGCTGGCCAGGTGGTCCCTGGCAGCCGCACCGACCACCGCGGTCGTGCCGTCGAACAGCACGACCGACGGGGTGGTCGGCGAGCCGTCGGCGTTCGGCAGCACGACCGGCGTGCCGTCGGTGCTGACCTGGGCGACGACCGACAGCGTGGTACCGAGGTCGATGCCGAGCGCGGTCGAGTCAGGCATGCACGGTCTCCTGGGTGCTGGCGCAGTCAGGCTAGCCGATGATAGTGCCCGACTTGCCCGCCAGCATCCCGGCGGCGTTGCGCAGGCTGCCGATCGCGGCCGTGCGCCCGGTGCCCTCGACGAACCGGCAGGCTGCCTCCACCTTCGGGCCCATCGACCCGCTCGGGAACGACTGCTCGCGCAGCCGCGCCGCCGTGGTCTGCCCGATCGGCGTGGCGGCGGGGGTGCCGTAGTTCTCGATCACCGCATCGACGTCGGTGAGCAGCAGCAGCGCGTCGGCCTTGACCTGGCGAGCCAGCAGGGCCGCCGAGAGGTCCTTGTCGATCACGGCCTCGACGCCGGACAGCTCGCCGGAAGGGCCGGCCACCACCGGTATGCCGCCGCCGCCCGAGCAGATCACGATCGCTCCCCCGTCGACCAGGGACATGATGATCGGCATCTCGATCAGCTCGCACGGCTCGGGCGACGGCACGACCCGCCGCCACGCCGCGCCGTCCTGGCGGATCGTCCAGCCCCGGCCGCCGGCCAGCTCGCGCGCCCGGGCCTCGTCGTAGACCGGGCCGACGAACTTGGTCGGGCTGGCGAAGGCGGGATCGTCGGCGTCGACCAGCGTCTGGGTGATGAGGCAGCCGACCGGCCTGCCGGGTACCTCGTGGCGGAGCGCGCGGGCTACCCAGTAGCCGATCATGCCCTGGGTCTGGGCGCCGAGCGCGTCGAAGGGATAGGGATGGGACAGCGCGGGATCACGCTCGCTCTCCAGCGCAAGCAGTCCGACCTGCGGCCCGTTTCCGTGCGTGATCACCAGGTCGTGCTCACGCGCCAGCGGTGCCAGCGCGGCCACCGCCTGCAGGACGTGCTGCTCCTGAATGTCGGAGTCGGGCCTCTCGCCCCGCTCGAGCAGCGCGTTGCCGCCAAGCGCCGCGACGATCCTCACCGCGCGTGCTCAGGCATCGTGGCGATCATCAGAGCCTTGATCGTGTGCATCCTGTTCTCCGCCTGGTCGAAGACGATCGAGGCAGGCGACTCGAATACCTGCTCGGTGACCTCGAGCGCGTCGAGGCCGCGCTTGTCGTAGATCATGGCACCGATCTCGGTCTCCCTGTTGTGCAGCGCGGGCAGGCAGTGCATGAACTTGACGTCGGGCTTGCCGGTGGCGGCCAGCACGGCCTCGTTCACCTGGTAAGGCAGCAGCTGGTCGATCCTGGCGTCCCACTCGGCGGCCGGCTCGCCCATGGACAGCCACACGTCGGTGTAGAGGAAGTCGGCGCCGGCCACGGCCTCGTCGACGTCGGCGGTCACCGCCACCGTGGCGCCGGAGTCCGAGGCCAGGTCGGCCGCGATCTGGTGTACCTGCGAGGTCGGCCAGAGCGCCTGCGGCGCGCAGATCCTGACATCCATGCCGAGCAGCGCACCGGTCACCAGCAGCGAGTTGGCCGTGTTGTTCCTGCCGTCGCCGAGGTAGCAGTAGGCGATCTCGGTGAGCGGCCTGGCGTTGTGGTCGCGCATGGTGAGGATGTCGGCGAGCATCTGGGTGGGGTGCCAGGTGTCGGTGAGCCCGTTCCACACCGGGACGCCTGACCAGGCGGCCAGTGTCTCCACGATCTCCTGCCCGAAGCCGCGGTACTCGATGCCGTCGAACATCCGGCCGAGCACCCGCGCCGTGTCCTTCATGGACTCCTTGCGGCCAAGCTGCGACTCGTTCGGGCCGAGGTAGGTCACGTGCGCGCCCTCGTCGTGGGCGGCGACCTCGAAGGCACATCTGGTGCGGGTGGAGGCCTTCTCGAAGATCAGTGCAATATTGCGGCCTGCCAGCCGGTTCGTGACGACGCCGCGGCGCTTCTCGTCCCGCACCTGGGCCGCGAATCCGACCAGGTACTCGAACTCCTCGCTGGTGAGGTCGACCTCCTTGAGCAGGCTGCGCCCGCGCAGATCGACCGGGACATCCTGGGTCATGTGTCACTCCCTGGTGGTGGCCGGTGAGTCAATACCACCATGCAGATACCCAGATAGGGCAGGTAGGGACCTATGTCCTGGTACGTCGGACGAACGGCACTGCCTGCGGCGCTGGTGCGCGAGGGACTGTGGAGTCGTAAAGCGAAGTCTAGGGCCCGCGGCTACCGCGAACCCCCCTGAGGTAGAGGACGGGGTCCCTATGTCAGTGAGTACTCGTATTCAAGGTGTGTTGCATCCTGGTCCGCAGCGAGCAGAAAGCGCCGACGGCCAGAACGGCCTGGCCGAGCTCGGCGGTCCGCGCCAGGAGGCGAAGGCCCGCGCTCTCGGCCTCACCTCGGCGACCGGCCTGGTGATCGGCAGCATCATCGGCACCGGCGTGTTCACCATGCCGGCCGTGCTCGCCGGAGCCGGGACGAGCTCGCTGCTCGTGCTGCTGGTGATCGCGATCGGCGCCATGCTGCTCGCGGTGCTCTTCGGCCAGCTGACCAGGCGGGTGCCGAACTCCGACGGCGGGCTTTACGCCTACGCCAGGCACGAGTTCGGCGACTTCGCCGGATACCTGACCGGCTGGTGTTACTGGGTCCAGTCCTGGGCCGGGAACGCGGCGATCGTCTCGTCGTGGGTCTTCTACGTGGACGCGCTGTTCCTCATCAAGCACCCGTCGGGGATGACGCAGTGGGGCATCGCGCTGGTCGGGCTGTGGGTGCCTGCGGCGGTGAACCTGTCCGGCGTCCGGCACATGGCCTGGTTCCAGAACATCACCGTCGTGCTGAAGTTCCTGCCGCTGCTCTTCGTCGGCGTCGTCGGCTGGTTCTTCGTGAAGACGGTTAACTTCGGCGCGTTCAACGCCTCGGGCGGCAGCCTGTACGACGCCATCGGCGTCGCGGCGGGCGTGGCGCTGTTCTCCTTCATCGGCGTCGAGGTCGCGGCGATCACCGCCAAGCGGGTGAAGAACCCGGACAGGAACGTGGGCCGGGCGTCGGTGCTCGGCACCGCGGCGAGCGCGATCCTGTACCTGCTCGTGTCGGCCGCCGTGATGGGCCTGGTCGCGCACAAGGGCCTGGTCGGCAATGGCGCCCCGTTCGTGCCGGCCTTTGAGGCGATCTTCACGCACTGGACGTGGGCGGGCAGGCTGATCGCCGGCGTCGCCGTCATCTCGGGCATCGGGGCACTGAACGGCTGGACGCTGGTCACGGCCGAGGTGTCCAGGGCACCCGCGCTCGACGGGCTGTTCCCGCGGCAGTTCGCGTGGACCGACCGCAGGGACTCGGCATGGTTCGCCATCCTGGTCGCAGCGATCCTGCCCACCATGCTCATGCTGTGGAGCTACAACACCAAGGCCGGCCTGACGGTCTTTACCTACCTGGTCGACCTGTCGGTGGTCACCGTGGCGATCCCGTACTTCTTCTCGGCCTGCGCCCAGCTGGCCTACCTGGTCTCCGGGCGTCGCGTCGTGCAGGGCGTGCGGCTGGCGCGTGACCTGGCGATCTCGATCGCCGCCGTGCTGTTCTCCGTCTGGGTCGCGATGGCCTCCGGTTACTCCGCGGTGTACGACGCCATGCTGATCCTGTTCATCGGGATCATCGGGTACCTGTTCCTCAAGGTCCGCAGGGAGCGGGCTGGCCTGGTGCAGGCGCCGGCCGACCGCGTCGAGGCGAGCGCTCAGACCGGGGAGGTGACGTCATGACCTTCGGAGTCCAGTCGGAGGTCGGCACGCTCAGGCAGGTGATCCTGCACCGGCCAGGGCTCGAGCTGTCCAGGCTCACCCCGCAGAACATCGGAGAGCTGCTGTTCGACGATGTTCTGTGGGCCAAGAAGGCCAAGGAGGAGCACGACGTGTTCGCCGAGACGCTGCGCGAGCGCGGCGTCGTGGTGCACTACCTCAGCCGGCTGCTCGCGCAGACGCTCGAGCAGCCGCAGGGCCGCGAGTACGTGCTGTCACGCGTGTTCACGCCTGAGATCGTCGGGCCTGGGCTGGTCGATCCGCTCCGGCGGCTGGCCGAGGACCTGGACGGGTCAAGGCTCGCCGAGTACCTGGTCGGTGGCGTGCTCAAGGCCGACCTGAGCCCGCTGCGGGCCAGGAGCCTGAAGTGGGACATGCTGCGGGCGGACGACTTCCTCCTGCCGCCGCTGCCCAACCACCTGTTCCCCAGGGACAACTCGTGCTGGGTCTACGGCGGCGTGTCGGTCAACCCGATGGCCAAGCCAGCCAGGATGCGGGAGAACCTGCACATCAGGGCCATCTACCGGTACCACCCGATGTTCGCCGGCGCGGACTTCGTCACCTACTACGGCGGTGACGACGACTCGCACCTGCCTGCCAGCATCGAGGGCGGCGACGTGCACGTGCTCGGTCACGGGGCGGTGCTGATCGGCATGGGCGAGCGGACCACGCCGATGGCCGTGGAGATCCTGGCCAGGGCGCTGTTCGACAGCGGCCAGGCGACCAGGGTGATCGCCGTCGAGCTGCCCCAGTCGCACGCGATGATGCACCTCGACACCGTGATGACCATGATCGACACGAACACCTTCGTGCTCTACCCGTACTTCGACCGCAGCCTGCGGTCCTGGACGGTCACCGGCTCCGAGCCCGGCGGCGACCTCGTGATCACCGAGAACGAGAGCCTGTGGGCCACGCTGGCTGCCGCGCTCGGCGTCGGCGAGGTCACCGTGCTGACCACGGACGAGGACATCAGGGCAGCACAGCGCGAGCAGTGGGATGACGGCAACAACTACCTCGCGGTCGCGCCCGGCGTGATACTCGGCTACGAGCGGAACGTCGCGACCAACACCATGCTGCGCAAGCACGGCATCGAGGTCGTCACGGTGCCCGGCGAGGAACTCGGCCGGGGCCGGGGCGGCCCGCGCTGCATGACCTGCCCGATCGAGCGGGACCCGGCATAGCTAGGCAAACGGTCATCCGAAGTTCGTCTGCACTTCATGGTGTCGCTGACGCCGAAGGCACCCTGATCAGCCACTGTGGAGGCGTGCGGATCGCCTATGTAACGGAGTCCTTCCCGCCCGATGTCAACGGCGTCGCAGTCACCGCGACGCGAGTCGCAGAGCACCTCGTCAGGCGAGGTCACCATCCGGTAGTCATCGCACCGAGGCCCGCGCGCAGCGCCCCGAGCCTGGACGAATCGCTCGGCTACCCGGTGGTCAGGGTGCCGGCGGTCGGGCTGCCGCTGTACCCGGGATTCAGGGTCGGCCTGCCAGGGCCACAGGTCAGGGCCGCGATCGCCGCGCACGGCGCGGACGTCGTGCACCTGGCGGGCCCGGTGGTGCTCGGCGCCAACGGCTGCTCGGCCGCGATCGCGCTCGGCCTGCCGACCGTCGCCGTCTACGCCACCGACATGGCCGCCTACGCGCGCACCTACCATCTCGGCCGGGCCGGCGAGGCCATCTGCTGGCGCTATCTGCGCGGCGTGCACAACGCCGCGGGCCGCACGCTCGCCCCGTCCACCGCCACCGCGGCCACGCTGGCCGAGCACGGATTCGAGCGGGTGCGGGTGTGGGGCCGCGGCGTGGACACCGGCAGGTTCGACCCGGCCAGGCGCAGCGCCGGGCTGCGCGCGCGGCTCGCGCCGGACGGCGAGATGATTGTCGGTTACGTGGGCAGGCTGGCCGCCGAGAAGCGCCTTGACCTGCTGGCCGAGGTGGCGGAGTTGCCCGGGGTGCGGCTGGTGATCGTCGGCGCCGGGCCTGCCGAGGCCGCGGCGCGGCGCGCACTGCCCGGCGCGCTGTTCGTCGGCCAGCGCCAGGGTGAGGTGCTGGCCAGGATCTACGCCAGCCTGGACATCTTCGTGCACGCAGGACCGCACGACACGTTCGGTAACACGCTCCAGGAAGCCGCGGCCAGCGGGCTGCCCGTGGTCGCGCCGGCCGCGGGCGGACCGCTCGACCTGGTGGACAATGGGGCGACCGGCTTCCTCGTCGAGCCCGGCGATGCTCGGGCGCTCGCCGACGCGGTCGCGGTGCTCACCGGGAGCGCCGAGCTGCGGGCGGCGCAGGGCGCGGCGGCCAGGCTCGCGGTGCTCGACCGCGGCTGGCCGGCCAGGTGCGACGAGCTGATCGGCCACTACAACGCGGTACTCGGGCACGCGCTGCCCGGCCTGCTCGCGGGAGCGGCGGCATGACTATCTTCACGGCACTCGGCGACTCCATCACGCTCGGCGTCGGCGACCCAGTTCGGCCCGCGGTCCGTGGCGCCCCGGCCTGGCGAGGCTGGGCGGCTCTGCTGGCCGGCGGCCTACCCGAGCCCGAACTGCACGTGCTCGCCTCGAACGGTGCCTGCGGCGCCGACATCCTCGCCGACCAGCTGCCGCGGGCGCTGGCGCTGGGGCCCGACGTGGCCAGCGTGGTGTTCGGCATCAACGACACGCTGCGGCCCGGGTTCGACCAGGGCAGGATCGCGGCCGCCGCGGCGGACACCGTCGGTGCGCTTCGGGCGGGCGGCACGGCGGTGCTGACCATGCGGCTGCCGGACGCGGGGTGGATGCTCGGCCTGCCCGGAGCCCTGGCCAGGCCGCTGGCGCGGCGCACTCAGCAGGTCAACGAGGTGCTCGACGACGTCGCCGCGCGCTTCGGCACGCTGCACTTCGACGCGGCGGGCAGCCCGGCGACCTACGAGAAGCGGATGTGGGCGGTGGACCGGCTGCACCCGAACGAGCGCGGCCACCGGATGATCGCCAGGGCCTTCCACGGCCTGCTCGCCGAGTCTGGTTTCCCGGTCGGGCAGGCACCCGATGCCGAGCCGGCCAACCCGCCGCCGACCAGGCTTGCCGAGTTCGCGTGGATGGCGACCAAGGGCACCGCCTGGCTGCTGCGCCGGTCCACCGACCTGGTCCCCTACCTGGTGTCGATGGCGCTCAGGGAGATGCGGGCGCCGCAGACCGGGCCGGGCGACGACGAGCCAGGGACCGACGGCAGCAGGGAATCCGTGCTGGCGCGGATCTAGCCCGGTCAGGACGGGAGCGCCATCCGGCGCCCCGCGGCCGGCGGCCCGCACCAGCGGTTCAGCGCCTGCCGCAGGCCGGCGTAGCGGCGGGTCGGCGCGCGAGTGTCGGTGGCCCAGGCGACATAGCCGTCCGGCCTGACCAGGACGACCCTGGCCGGGCCCGTCGGCGCGGCTGGCGCGGCCACCGTGAGGCGGCCAGGCCACAGCGCGAGTAGCGCCGCCAGGTCCGTGCTTGCCAGCGCCGCGGCGTCGACAAGCAGGACCGGGCGCCGCTCGCCGAGTGCCTCGTGCAGCCGCCAGGGCCCGCCGCCGGCCAGCGGAACCGCCTCGCTCGGCGGGACCTCGGCCAGCGACACGTCGGGCATCCGGCGGCCGGCCAGCCGGTGGCTGCCCGGACCCGCCGGGTAGGCCAGCGAGAGGCCGGCCACGGCGCGGGCCGCCCGGTCCGCCAGCGAGCCGGCCAGCAGGATCGCCGCCGCCTCGCCGAGCAGCGACCGCGGCGCAAGCGCATGGCACATCCTTGCCATCCGCCGGACGGCGTAGCCGCGCTCGTCGTGATAGCTGCCGAGCAGGGCAGAGCCGGCCGTGCCGCGCAGCACGGCCGCGAGCTTCCAGCCGAGGTTGGCGGCGTCGTGCAGCCCGGCCTCCAGGCCAGGCCCGCCGGTGCCCGGCTCAGGGTCGGTGTGCGCGGCCTCGCCGGCCAGCAGCACCCGGCCGGACGCCAGGCGCGGCACCTGCCGCCAGCCGCCGGGCAGGCGGAGCAGGGGCAGGCCGAGCGCGGTCCGCACCGTGCTGTCCGCGCCGTCGGCTCCGACCAAGTAGGGCGCCGCGTAGCTGCGGGCCGGGCGGCCCCGCTCGGTCGCGAGCACCTGCGTGCCCGCTGAGTCCTGGCGCAGGCCGGATACCTGCACGCCAGGCAGGATACGCGCGCCGAGCGATGTCGCCCGGGCGGAGAGCAGCCCGCGTAGCTCATGCTGCGCGGTGACCAGGGCGAATTGGAACCGGCTCGGCAGCTGCGCGAGGGTCAGGCTGGCCGGCCCGACATCGAGGCGGGTGATGGCACGGCCCGCGTCAACGAGCCGGTCGGCGATGCCGCGGACGTCGAGCTGCTCGAGCGCGCGGGCGTGCAGCATGACCTCGCCGGGCGTCAGGCTGCCGCCGCGCTCGCGCTCGAGTACCAAGACGCAGATGCCATCGGCGGCCAGATCCCCCGCCAGGAGCAGCCCGGCCGGGCCCGCTCCCACGATCAGCACCTCCGCCTGGACGGCTCCGATCGGCATATCCCCCCTGTCGGTGCTGTCGTACCGCCCCGGCTGGCGGTCAAACGCCGCGAGGCGCCTCAGCGAGCCGGGACTCGCTCCAGGTCCCGCCCTGGGCGCTCGGGGCTGGCGGCCAGCTCGTGGGTGACCGCACTCAGCAGCTCGAGCAGGCGGGGGTGCAGCTCGGGGTGCCAGCCTTGGAGCAGCGCGGAGACCCGCTCCTGCCGGGCGGCGAACAGCCGGACGTAGGCGGCCTGGCCTGCCGGAGTGAGCTGCTGCGCCCTGGCCGGGTCGGCCTGGCCTGGCACCACGTAACCGGCCTGCTCAAGCTCGCGCACCCGGTTCGTCAGCTCGGCGATGCTGATCGACAGGCACCTGGCAAGCGCGGCGCTCGGCTCGCCGTGGTGCTCGCCCACCCGCAGCAGCAGCCACGCGGCGCGGGGGCTGAGGTCAAGCCGAGCCGACGCCGCCATGCCGCGGTACACGTCGCCACGGCGCTCGCGGCCGAGCAGCAGGCTGATCGCCCGGCGCATCTCCTCGTCCGAGGTCCTGATCGAGGGCCGCGCGGTGGGCGCCAGGCGGTCGGCCGGGTCTACCGCCCTGGTGGTGGTGCGCAGCGGCAGTTCCTTGAGCGTCCAGCTGAGCGCGAACGCCAGAGCGCCGACCGGGACGGCGGCGAGGAACACGGTGCGGATGGACTGCGAGTAGCCGGACACCAGCGCGGCGTGCACCGGCGCCGGCAGCCTGCCCAGCGCGGCCGGGCTGGCGCCGCTGGTGACGCCCACCCCGGGCGGCAGGGTCCGCCCATGCAGGGACGCGGCGATGTTGCCGGGCAGCACGTTGTCGAAGATCGCGCCGAAGACCGCGGTACCGAACGAGCCGCCGATCGAGCGGAAGAACGTGGTGCCCGAGGTGCCGGCGCCGAGGTCGGCGTAGTCCACGGCGTTCTGCACCGCGATCACCAGCACCTGCATGGTGGCGCCGATGCCGACGCCGAGCACGAACATGCCAGCCGATGCGTACAGCGCGCCGGTGTCAGGGCCCAGCCTGGACAGCAGGTACAGCCCGGCCGTCATCACCGCCGTCCCCGCCACGGGGAACACCTTGTACCTGCCCCACCGGCTGATCAGCTGGCCGGTGGCGATGGAGGTGAGCAGCAGCCCTGCCATCATCGGCAGCAGACGCAGGCCCGAGCCGGTAGGGCTGACCCCCTTGACGATCTGCAGGTACTGCGGCAGGTAGGTCAGCGCGCCGAACATCGCGAACCCCACCACGAAGCCGATCGCGCCCGCGGCGGAGAAGACCCGCTGGCGGAACAGGTGCAGCGGCAGCACGGGCTCGGCGGCGCGGCGCTCGACGATCACGAAGCCGGCCACGAACGCCGCCCCAAGCACGGCAAGCGTGATGATCGGCCCTGACGACCACGGGAAGGTGACCCCGCCGAGCGAGGTCAGCAGCACCAGGCTGGTGGCCGCGCCGCCGATCATCACGGTCCCGAGGTAGTCGATGCTGCGCTGCTGGCGGCCGAGCCTGCCGGGCAGCACGGCCGCGACCACGATGAGGGCGACGATCCCGATCGGCAGGTTGACGTAGAACACCCAGCGCCAGGACAGCGTGTCCACGAAGAAGCCGCCGATGAGGGGGCCGATCACGCTGGTGACCCCGAAGACCGCGCCGAAGAATCCCTGATAGCGGCCCCGTTCCCTAGGCGGTACCACGTCGCCTACGATCGTCTGCGCGCCGACCATCAGCCCGCCGCCGCCGATGCCCTGCAGCGCGCGGAACAGGATCAGCTCGGTCATCGTGTGGGACAGCCCGGACAGCGCCGACCCGACGAGGAAGATGACGATGGCGGCCTGGAAGAACACCTTGCGGCCGTACAGGTCGCCGAGCTTGCCCCACAGCGGCGTGGAGACCGTCGATGCGAGCAGGTACGCGGTGACCACCCAGGACAGCCGGGACAGGCTGTGCAGGTCGCCGGCGATCGTGGGCAGCGCCGTGGCCACGATCGTCTGGTCGAGCGCGGCGAGCAGCATGCCGAGCAGCAGCCCGGCCATGATCACCAGGATCTGCCGCTGGCTGAGCTGCGGCATGGCCGACTCTGCGCGGGCAGCCGGGTCTGGGGCAGCCTGGCTCACGGTGACGTGATCCCCGCTGCGGACGGCTTTACCCGGGTGACCCGGCCCGGCCAGGCGTCCTGCACCGGCGGGCAGTCGCTGGCGGCTCGGTCGAGCCAGTCGCGCAGGGCGAGCATGGCGCTGGTGTCGCCCTCGTTGTAGGCGAGCAGCCAGTCGCGCGCGGCGGCCGCCGCGTCCTGGTCGGTGCCGGTCGCGGCGTCGTAGCGTGCCAGCGCCTCGGCGCCGCCGGGGTCCTGCACGCTCCAGGAGAACCCGGCGAGCGCCGCGGTGGCCTTGAGCCCGGTGGCCGAGCCGGTCACGATCTGGCTGTCGAACACGCGCAGCAGGTCCACCCACTGCGGCGAGGCGAGGAACCCGGCGACCTGCGCCTGCAGCCCGCACGCCCCCGCCAGCCTGCGCATCTGGGTACCCTCGGCGGCGGCGTTATAGCAGTACGCGCTGAAGCCGAGCCCGGCGTCCTCAGCGTCGCGGCGCAGGGCGGACAGCCACCGCCAGAACTCGCCGAACAGGTCGGCCTCGAGCGCGCCGGTCATCGGCTCCCAGCTGCAGACCGCACGGTAACCCGCGGCCGCCTCGATCCTGACCGGCGCGCCTGGCACGGCGGTCACCAGGGCGCCCCACAGGTAGACCCCGCCCGCGGTGTTCTCCATATCGATGTCGACCTCGACGTCGGCGCGCGGCACGCGCACCCGGGTGACGTTCCTTGCCCGGTAGGCGGGCTGGTCGCCGAGCGCCGCCCTGGCCCGGTCGATCTGGTCGGGCAGGTCGACCATCGGCTGGTCGCAGTACGAGGCCGTGCGAGGGTGCAGCGTGCGAGCGTCGGCCAGCGAGGTGATGCCCGCCGCGGCAAGCGCCGCGAGCTGCGCCCGCTTGCGCTCGCCGATCACGTCGGCGACCGGCGTCTGGCCGGGTAGCGCGGCCGCCGCGCCGAGGATCGGGCGCAGGTCGAGCCCGGCGGCGACCAGCGTCGCCGTGCGATGATCGAGCCCGGCGAGCGCGGCCCGGTCGGTGACGCCGTGGTCGCGGTGCACCCGCCACTGCCGCCAGCCCACGTGCGGCAGCAGGCTCACGTCACCGGAGCCCGCCGCCAGGGTCGGCCCGCACCAGGACCACCAGGGGCAGTACGGGCACTCGCCGGATCGCACCGGCACCACGAGCGGCCGGACCGCCGGGTCGGCCAGGTGCTGTTCGGCGACCGCGATGATGTCCAGCCGGAAGTCGAACTCGAAGTCGTAGACCTCCATCGTGGAGCGCAGCCTGGTCCGCCCGCTCGACGACGGCGTGGTCCAGATCGGGGCGTCCAGGTCATGCCAGGTGACCACGCGCTCCACGCCGACGATCCCGGCGAGCCGGCCGCCGGCCGGCGCGAGCCCGGCCGCTTCGAGCATCCGCTGGTAGTGCGCGAGTTGCAGCAGGTCGTCCCGGCGCCTGCGGGCCGCCGCGGCGGGGTCGGCCGCCGCCGACTCAAGGCCAGGAGCGGCCAGGTCCGAGCAGAGCGCGGCCGGCTCCGCCGAGGCGTCCGCCCGCGGGCCCAGGCTCGATCCATCGGCCCGCGGCCGCAGGCTGCGGTGGTGCTTGATGTCAACGGCCCGGTAACCGCCCGGCCGTGCGCCGACCAGCAGGTCGGGCTCGCCGGTCCGCCTGCCTGCCTGGTCGGCGGGCAGCCTGCCGCCGATGATGAGTGGCACACCGGCGCGGATGGCGGCGAGCGTGGCCTGCTCGCGCTCGGCCCGCCTGTCCCGGTCCACGTCGGCGAGCAGTGGCGCGCCCGGATGCAGGGCGGTGAGCGCCGTCACCACGTCGGCCTCGAAGTCGCGGCCGCCGGCGAACAGGCGCTCGAGCACCGCCGGCGGTGCCAGCGGCTCGCAGGGCCTGATCGCGTCCCACTGGGCGCGCACTGGGCACTGCTTGGCGACGTAGCCGCCCTGCGGCGGCACCGCCGAGACGTCGTAGCGGGTGGGCACGGCCCGATCGTAGCGACCGGGTCGGTCAGCCGGTCACGGCTCCTCGGTGACCGGCACAGCCTGGGTGGCCGGCGGTACCGTCGGCAGCGCGGGCAGCGTAGGCAGCGTCGGCAGGGTCGGCAGGGTCGGCAGGCGCGGGTGGGCCGTGGGCGGCGCGACGATCGGCTCGGCCACGGCGGTGGAACTGGCCAGCCTGGCGATCCCCCAGCACGCCGCGAGCACCGCGGCCACCTCGACGGCGATCCTGGCCAGTCCGCCGCCCAGGTGCTCGTGGTAGACCATCAGGCCGAGGAACGAGCCGACGGCCGGGTCAAGCACGGAGAAGACCGGCAGGAAGGCGGCGAGACCGCCGGCCCGATAGCCGTTCTGCTGCAGGGTGTAGGTCAGCAGCCCGATGAAGGCGAGCAGGTAGAGCCGCGGATCGGCGAAGACGCCGAGCTTGCTCTGCCCGGCCAGCGCGGCGACGGTCTTGGTGGCCGCGTCGGTTGCCCCCGCCGCGATCCCGCCGCCGACCCCGAGCACGAGCGCACGGCGCAGCGGCGACAGCCGGGTCGCGATCACGCCGGAGGTGATGGCGATCACGGCGGCGACCAGCGCGGCCAGGCCGAGACGGCCGAAGGTCGCGGTCTGCCGGCCGCCCGAGGGCTGCGCCACGGTGAGGAACACGACCAGCCCGGCGAACGTCGCCAGCGCGGCCAGCCACTCACCACGGCGCATCCGGCGATGGTCGGCCCAGGCGGCAAGCGCCAGCGCGAACAGCAGGCTGCTGGCCAGGACCGGCTCGATCACCACCAGCCTGCCCAGGCCGAGCGCGGTGGCCTGGAGCGAGATGCTGAGAATCACCAGGGCGAGCCCGGCCAGCCACAGCGGCTTGCGCGCGAGCCTGAACAGGACCGCGGAGTCGAAGGTCGCGTCCGAACGCAGCCGCGCAGCCACCCGCTGCTGCAGGACGTTCGCGCAGGCGAAGCAGATCGCGGCGGTGACCGCGAACATGATCGCTATCGGCTGCATGGCTGGCCTGTCATGAGGCAGCGACGGGGAGGCTCGTCGCCATATCCGACATCATGACGTTCACAGGGCCTATCCGGCTAGCGTCGGGACAATCTACACGGCCCGACGCCCGAATCGTCGGCGGCCAACCGAGGCGAGCCGGATGCCCGGCATCGCCTGAACGATCAACGATCCCGTCCCCGGCGGCGTTCCTGCCCGGTCAGGTGGAAATGTCCGGGTACGGCACCGTCCAGTGGCTCAGCCGCGCGGCGAACTCGCGCTGGAAGGCCAGCGGTTCGTCGTAGTCGCGCTCGAACAGCGCGATGAACAGGGTGAGCAGCAGGAAGTTGTGCGCTCCTAGCTCGAAGAGCGCGACGTAGTCGTGCGCGGCGAGCGCCTCCCGCTCGGCGTCGGTGAACCGGAGCCAGGTGCTCCGCTCCGCCTCCGGGCAGTTCAGTATCACGTTCGCGCGCTCGGCCTCCCACCACGCCACGGTGCCGCGCGGGTCGGCGCGGTAGCGCTCCACCAGGTCGGGATCGCGGTCGATGGTGAACAGGAACTTGTCAACCAGGTACTTACTCATGCCTGGTCCCCTCCCTCTGCCGGGTACCAGGTGAAGTACGCCTCCATGGTGTGGAACAGATCGAGCGAGTCGACGTAGTCGGCCTTGGCGTTCTCGCCGGCCACGCCCATCATCAGCATGAAGTCCATGAAGCCGTGGGTGGCATTGCCGGGCAGCCACAGGCTCTCCAGGCTGACCTCGGCAAGCGCCGAGGCCAGGTTGCCCGAGGCGATCCACTCCACCGCCTTGCGGTCGAACTCGGGGTCGGGGCCGTGCGGGCCGAACTGACGCGGCCCGCCGAGTTCGAGCGACAGGTGGCCGGTCCCGATGATCGCGACCCGCTTGTCGCTCGGCCAGGCCTCAACCAGCCGCCTGATCGTCTGGCCGAGCTGCACGAACCTGCCCGGCTGTGGCAGCGGCGGCGCGAAGATGTTCGTGTAGACGGGGACGATCGGCAGGTCGGCCTGCGGCCGCAGCGTGATCAGCGGGCAGGTGATGCTGTGGTCGATCCGCAGCTCGTTGCTGAACGCCAGGTCGAAGCCGGCATCCATGCCCTGGCGCAGCAGGTAGGCCGAGAGGTCCTCGTCGCCGGGCAGGAACATCCGCGGCAGGCCGAACTCGCGCTCCTCGTTGTAGTAGTTGGCGTCGTAGTACGGCGCCTTGCCGACCAGGAACTGCGGCATGTTGTCCAGCCAGAGCTGGTGGAAGTGGTCGCTGCCGATCATCACGAGCACGTCGGCCCTGGCTCTGGTGAGCGTCTCGCGGAACGCCTCGATCTTGGCCACCCACTCGTCGGCGAAGGGCGGCCGGTCCGCGCCCGACGATGTGCTCGCGCGGTAGTAGAACGGATGGTGGGTGGACGCGATGACCGCGGCGACGGTCGCCATGGCGGCTCCTCAGCTGATCTGCGGGGGTGGCGGTGCGGTTTCCGGGTGAGGCGGCGGAAGGTAGTCGGCATGGTGCTCGACGGTCAGGTACACGTCCATGCCGATCGGCCGGCGCCGCTCCTCGGCGAGGTGGCCGAGCAGGCCGGCGGTCCTGGCCAGCAGCGCGAACCCGCGCAGCAGGTCGGCAGGAAGGCCGAGGTCGGCCAGCGTGGCGCCGCAGGTCCCGGCGCCGTTCAGCGGCAGGGTGCGGCCGAGCACCCGGGGGTGCACCCGGCCGATCGCCTCGAGCAGCCGCAGGTGCGGGCCGTAGAGACCCTCGGCCCGCGCGATCGAGATCAGCACCGGGGTGCGCGGGTCGGTGACCTTGTGCACCGGGTGGCCGAGCCCGGGCACCAGCTGGCCGGCCTGCCTGGTCCGCCTGACCGCGTCGAGCGCGATCGCGTCCCAGCCCGCGTCGTCGGTCGGCAGCGGGCTGGCGGCGCCGGCCAGCGTCTCGGCGAGGTAACGCCCGGTGTCCTCGGTGACGCCGAGGAAGCGCGAGCCGCCGCCGAGCAGCCCGGCAGCGATCGCGCCTTGCACCGAGTCTGGCGCGCTGAGGTAGGTCAGCCTGGCCGCGATCGCGGTGGGGGTGAATCCGTGGTCGGCCAGCGCCACGAGCACGGCCTCGAAGACCCGTACCTGCGGCGGCGTCGGGCGCTGCTGGGTGACCAGCCAGAGTGCGAGCTCGCCGAAGCCCACCTTGCCCATCAGGTCGGCCGCCAGGTCCTGGCCGAGCAGCGTGATGGTCTGCGGGTCCGAGGTGCCGATCGAGGTGGGGAACGACGGTACCTGGGCCTGGTCGTTCATCGTGCACCCCCGCTCTCCTGGTCCGCGAGCCACCGCCTGATCTGGTCGCCGTGCTCGTCGAGCCGTGGCGGCGGCAGGTCGTAGCGCGGCGGGGTGCCGGAGAAGGTCAGCGGGTGCCTGATCGTGGCGATCGCGGCGTCCCCGTCCCCGGCGGTCACCACCGGGTCGATGCCGATCCTGGTGGCGAAGGCGATGCCGGCGTCCACGGTGTTGATCGGCCCGCACGGCACGCCAACGGCTACCAGCGCGGCGAACCACTCGTCGGCCGGGCGCTTGGCGAGCCGCTCAACGAGCAGCGGCCTGAGCTGATCACGGTGGGCGGTGCGCCCTTCGTTGTGCGCGAATCGGGGGTCCGCGGCAAGTTCGGGCGCACCGAGCACCTCGCACAGCCTGCCGAACTGGGCGTCGTTGCCCGCGGTCACGATCAGCTCGCCGTCGCCGGTCGGCAGCGGCTCGTAAGGGAAAAGGCTGGGGTGCGAGTTGCCCATCCGGAACGGCACCACTCCCCCGGCGACGTAGGCGCCGGTCTGGTTCACCATCCCTGACATGGCCGAGGCCATCAGGCTGGCCAGCACGTGCTGGCCCTGGCCGGTGCGCGTCCTGTGGTGCAGCGCGGCCAGGATGCCGAACGCCGTGTGCAGCCCGGACATCACGTCGAAGACGGCGACGCCGGCCCGGTACGGCGGCCCTTCCGGGTCGCCGGTGAGGCTCATCAGGCCGGAGATCGCCTGCACCATCAGGTCGTAGCCGGGCAGGTCGCGCCCGCCGCTCGTGCCGAAGCCGCTGATCGAGGCGTAGATGATGGCCGGGTTGGCGGCGCTCACCGACGCGTAGTCGAGGCCGAACCTGTCAAGGCCGCCCGGTTTGAAGTTCTCCACGAGCACGTCGGCCCGGCGGGCAAGCTCGCGGGCCGCGGCCAGGTCGGCAGGGTCGTTCAGGTCGAGCGCGACCGACCGCTTATTCCTGTTGACCGACAGGTAGTAGGTCGCGGTGCCGTTATCGGTGACCGGCGGCGCCCAGCGCCTGGTGTCGTCGCCCGCCGGGCTCTCCACCTTGATCACGTCCGCGCCGAGGTCGCCGAGCAGCATGGTCGCGTACGGGCCGGCGAGGACCCGGGAGAAGTCGGCGACGAGCAGGCCTGACAGCGGCCCCTTGCTGGCTGCGGGCTGGCTCATGAACGGTGCCGTGTCCTTCTGATCCAGGGTACGAGAAGCATGTCTCTGTCCGTCAAACGGACACTCGTCCGGAACGCAGCAGCAAGTGTCGTGCTGGCCAGGCGCACTGTCAAGATATGCCCGCGGCCAGGGGCACGGTGACGGCCGGTGCCGACTGGCAGGCCGCCCAGTCCGCGCTGATCGCGCCGGCCGCGGCGAGCAGCAGCGGCAGGTAATCGCCGGTCAGCACCTCCACGGGCGTCTCGGCCGCGTGCACGGTGACGTTGAGCGCGGCGATCACCCTGCCGTTGCCGTCGCGCAGCGGCGCGGCGACCGACCTGATGCCGAGCGCGAGCTGCTCGTCGGTCAGCGCCCAGCCGCGGGCCCTGACCTCCCTGAGTGAGGCCTCGCGCTCGGCGGCGTCCGGTTGCCAGCGGGCCGCGATGCCCGACCGGCTCGGCTCGGCGATCACCCGCTCGACCTGGTCCGGCGGCAGGCCGGCCAGCAGCACCTTGCCGAGCGAGGTCTGCATTGCGGGAAACCGGGTGCCGATGGTGACCGCGAGCGTGATGATCTTGGGCACCGCCACCCTGGCCACGTAGACGATGTCGGAGCCGTCGAGCTGCGCGATCGACGACGACTCGTGCGTGCGGGCGACCAGCGCCTCCATGTGCGGGCGGGCCACCTCCCACAGGTTGCGGGACAGCACGTAGCACATGCCGAGGTCGAGCACCCGGGGCGTGAGCTCGAAGCCGCCGTCGGCCGCGCGGACGTAGCCGAGCTCGCCGAGGGTGAGCAGGATTCGCCGGGCGGTGGGCCTGGCCAGGTTCGCCGCTGCCGCGACGGCGGCCAGCGACATGACCGGCTGGCGCGGCTGGAACGCCCGGATCACGTCGAGACCGCGTGCCAGCGCCTCGATGAAATCAGGGCTGGTGTCTGGGCGTGCCATCGGGTCTCCGAGTCGGTGCGGGCAGGGCCCTCGGCCAGGCATGGACTGAGCGTTCGGGCCGGGTATGACTGACTGTAGCGTGGCCGCTGGCACCTTGTCCGCATAGCGGACTCCGCTTCTTCACGCAGGCTACCAAGTCGGACTATTGTGCCTCTTGACAGCGGCAGGCAAACCGACGACGCTTCCGCTCAAGTCATGCGCAACCGTGATACGGACACATGTCCGCTATGCCAGATAGTCGCCAGTCCGATGGGAGCCAGCTATGACAGCACCGAGCAACGGCCAGCCGCTGGTCTTCCGCAACGCCACGGTGCTTACGATGGACGACTCCCACCGTGTCGAGCACGGTGCCGACGTGCTGATCGAGGGCGACGCGATCAGCACGATCGGGGCCGGCCTCGCGGTGCCCGACGGCACCGCGGAGATCGACGCCACCGGCGGGATCCTGATGCCCGGCATGATCGACACGCACCGGCACATGTGGCAGACGGCCATGCGCGGCTACGGCGCCGACTGGACGCTGACCCAGTACTTCGTGTGGAACTACCTGCAGTGGGGCAAGTCGTTCCGGCCGCAGGACATCTACGCGGGGAACCTGCTCAGCGCGATCGAGGCCATCGACGCCGGGGTGACGACGTCGGTGGACTGGTCGCACAACCTGCACACCATCGACCACGCCGAAGCGGCCGCCGATGCGCTGTCCGAGGTGCCTGGGCGGTTCGTGCTTGCGTTCGGCAACATCCAGGCGGCCCCGTGGGAGTGGTCGGTGGCGCCCGAGTTCCGCGACTTCGTGGCCAGGCGCTTCCCCGGCGGCGGCTCGGACATGCTCGGCTTCCAGATGGCCTTCGACGTGCCGCCGGCCGGACCGGAGTTCCCCGAGAAGGCGGCCTTTGAGGTGGCGCGCGACCTGAACGTGCCGGTCACCACGCACGCCGGGGTGTGGAAGGTCACCACCGACGAGGGCATCAGGCTGATGCACGAGCACGGCTTCATGACTGAGCGGAGCATCTACGTGCACGCGGCCACCCTGTCGACCGACTCCTACCACAGGATCGCGGCGACCGGCGGGCACGCGTCGCTGTCTACCGAGAGCGAGTGCAGCGCCGGGCAGGGCTACCCGCCCACCTGGAAGCTGCGCGAGCACGGCATCGGCATCTCGCTCTCCATGGACACCAGCGTCTGGTGGAGCGCCGACCTGTTCTCCGCGATGCGCGCCACGCTCAGCGCCGACCGGGCACGCGAGCACCTGGAGGCGCATGCCAGGGACGAGACCGTGACCCACCACAAGCTGCGGGCCGAGCAGGTGGTGGACTGGGCCACCAGGGGCGGAGCCCGGGCGCTCGGGCTGGACTCGGTGACCGGGAGCCTGGAGCCCGGCAAGAAGGCCGATGTCGTGCTAATCAAGAATGACGCCTCGCCGGTGATGTTCCCGCTGCTCAACCCCTACGGCCACGTCGTGTTCCAGGCGCAGCGCGGCGACGTGCACACCGTCGTGGTGAACGGCCGGGTGGTCAAGTACGAGCATCGCCTCACCGGCGACGGCCTGGCCCGAGCGCGCGAGGCCGTGGGGCAGACCGTCGACTACCTCCAGGGTGTGCTCGGACCCGAGGCCTGGGCCGACGGCATGCACCCGGAGATCCCTGAGACGCGCGTGCTCGACAACCCCTACACCTACACCTACGAGCAGGAATGACGATGCAGGCGGCCGTGCTGCGCCGTCACGGAGCGCCCCCGGAGTTCGGGCCACGCCCCGAGCCGCACCGCGGCGCCGGGCAGGCCCTGGTCCGGGTGACGGCCGCCCCGATCAACCCGCTGGACCTGCTGTGCGCCTCCGGCACGTCGTACTTCGGCGCGCCGGCCCTGCCGTACGTGCCCGGCACCCAGGGCGTCGGCGTGGTGCAGGACGCGGACGGGCTGGCCGCCGGGCAGCGGGTCTGGTTCAGCTGCGAGGCCGGCATGCGGCCCGGTGACGGGTCGCTGGCCCAGTTCTGCGCGATCGCCGAGTCGGCGGCGCTGCCGCTGGACGGCGCGGTGGCCGACGACCTGGCCGCCGCGCTCGGCCTCTCGGCGGTCGCTGCCTGGACGGCGCTGTCCTGGCGGGGCGACCTCAAGCCCGGCGAGCACGTGCTCGTGCTCGGCGCGAGCGGCACCGTCGGTCAGGTCGCGGTGCAGGCCGCCAGGCTGCTCGGGGCCGGCCGGGTGATCGCGGCCTGCCGCGACCCGCACGGGCGGGCCAGGGCAGCCGAACTCGGCGCCGACGCGGTCGCCGACCTGACCGCGCCGCGGGGCGGCGACGAGGTGGCAGTGCTCGCCGATCGCCTCGCCGATGCCTGCGGCGGCACCGTCGACCTGGTGCTCGACCCGGTCTGGGGACCGCCGGCGCAGGCCGCGCTCCGGGTGATGTCGCCGGGCGGCAGGCTGGTGAACCTCGGCTCGTCGGCAGCGGCCGATGCCGTGATCGGCTCGGCCGGGCTGCGCAGCGGCATGCTCAGCCTGATCGGCTACACCAACAACGCGCTGAGCCCCGAGCGCAAGGCCGCCGCCTTCGCGACGGTCCTCAGCCACGCCGCCGCCGGGCGGCTCGACGCCGACCGGGAGGTGCTGCCGCTCGGCCAGGTGGCCGACGGCTGGTCCCGGTGCGGCACCGCACCGCACCGGCGGGCAGTCATGATCCCGCCCTGACAGCGGCGGCGACGGCGCCGCCGACGCAAAACCGGTGAGCCGGGCGGCCACCCGACTCACCGGTCCAACCACTAACCCACCATCCAGTGAGTGAGCACAAAGGAGTCTAGCCGTGGCATCACGACTGACACGCGACAACGTCCCCTGGCTGACCCGCACCGCCGCGCTCGCCGCGGTGGCCGCGGCCAGCCTCGCACTGGCCGCCTGCAGCAGCGGCGGCTCGTCGACGTCCAGCACGCCGGCGGCCTCGTCCTCGACCTCAGCCAAGCCGCTGACCATCGCGTACCTGTCCTTCGCCGTGGAGAACAGCTACGACGCGCCGATGCTGGCCGCGGCCGAGGCCGTGGCGGCCGACAACAACGCGACGCTGAAGGTGTTCGACGCCAACAACAACCCCCAGACCCAGTACTCCCAGCTTCAGGACGTCATCAGCTCGGGCCAGTACCAGGGCATCATCGTGCAGCCGATCTTCGGGACCGGCCTGATCAGCCTGGTCAAGCAGGCCATCGCCAAGGGGATCAAGGTCGTGAACATGGACCAGATACTCGGCGCCAACCTGTCCACCGACCAGCCGCAGGTACCCGGCCTGGCCGCGAACGTCACGTTCGTGCCGACCGAGATCGGCACCAAGCTCGGCGACCTCGTGGTGCAGGCCTGCACGTCCAGGCACCTGTCGCCGTGCAAGGTCGGCTACCTCTACGACATCAAGGCCTCCGCGCTCGACGTCGCGATCAGCGGAGCGTTCAACAAGGCCATTGCCGCCGACCCGGCGGTCAAGGTGGTCGCTCAGGGCCAGAGCTTCTTCAGCCCGACCGACGGCCTGACCGCAGTGCAGAACATGCTGCAGGCCCAGCCCGGCCTGAACCTGATCGTCGGCTCTGACCAGGGCATCGAGGGCGGCGCGCAGGCCCTGCAGGCCGCGCACAAGACCGGCAAGGTCATCCTGGTCGGCTACGGCGCCAGCGCCGCGGCCCTGGCCGGCGTGGCATCCGGCGCGTGGTACGCGGACGTGGCTCAGGCACCAGCGAGCGAGGGCCGGCTGGCCGTGCTCGCGATGATCAAGGCGCTGCGGACTGGCAAGGACAGCGGCGGCATCGACCCGGTTGCGACACTGCCCGACGGCGGCGTGGTGACCAAGTCGAACGTCAGCCAGTTCACCGCGCAGTGGCCGGGCTGACCGGGACCGGCGCGCCCGATCAACCGGGTCCTCCGGACGCGCACGTGGAGCTGAGGGACATCGCCAAGTCCTTCGGCGGCGTGCGCGCCCTGGAGGGCGTCAGCCTGCGGATCGCGCGCGGGTCGATCCACGCCCTGGTCGGCGAGAACGGCGCGGGCAAGTCCACGCTCGGGAAGATCATCTCCGGCGTGATCCCGCCCGACCGCGGCGAGCTTGCGGTCAACGGCCGGATCGTGCACTTCCACTCGCCCCGGGCCGCCATGGCCAGCGGGATCGTGCACATCGCGCAGGAGCTCTCGATCGTGCCCGCGCTCTCGGTCGCCGAGAACGTGCTGCTCGGCACCGAGCCGCGCCGGGCCGGGTTCCTGCGCCGACGCGAGCTGCGCAGCAGGTACGCGGCGCTGACCAGGCGGGTGGGCTTCGAGCTGCCGGACGCCGCGAGCGCGGGCCGGCTGCGGACCGCCGACCAGCAGAAGGTCGAGATCCTGCGCGCGCTCAACAGGGACGCCGAGCTGATCGTGATGGATGAGCCGACCGCGGCGCTCGGCCGGCCTGACGTCGCGACGCTGCACGGCATCATCAGGTCGCTGGCCAGATCGGGCACCACGATCGTGCTGGTCTCGCACTTCCTCGGCGAGGTGCTCGAGCTCGCCGACGACGTGACGGTACTGCGGGACGGCCACGTGGTGCGCACCGGGCAGGCGGCCGGG
>Ga0335078_10001764_pt1 | contig 32698 bp, 25 predicted proteins | sample Lox_Sample_32_FD_206711 | JGI IMG/M metagenome (GOLD analysis project Ga0335078, IMG submission 206711) | Soil microbial communities from Loxahatchee National Wildlife Refuge, Florida, United States - Lox_Sample_3.2 | ecosystem: Environmental > Terrestrial > Soil > Wetlands | place: USA... | reverse complement strand
AAATCAGAGGAACTACGGGGAGTATCCGGCGAGGTTCCGGCGAGGCTCCGGCGAGGCCACGGGGGGACCACGGGCGTATGAGCGGGAATGGGCTGCCAGGATGTCGAGGATTGCGGAATAAATGGCGTGGCTTTTCGCGGAGCCACGCTGGGTGCGGATGGGTCACTGAAACGCCGGCAACGGGCCAAAAACGAGGGTGAGGGCGCGGTTCGGCATCAAATCTTTCAAGCGGGCGCGCTTCTCGCAGGGCACCTCACTGCGGCGGTCGGGGTAGCGACTGCAAGGAGGCGGCAGCACAGTCTCCTTCGGCATCTACTAATCGAAAAGGTCTCTTTCGACCGGCTTGGCTTTGGCATGATCGCGCAACCACTCGGCCAAGTTACCGGCTGTTGCCAGTTCCTGCTCGGTCAGCGGCGCCGCGCCGAGCTTGAGTAGTTCATGGTTTCCCTTGGGCACGTCGGAACCGTCCCGCGCGAACACTGGGCACCAACCGCCTTTGAGTGCTTCGACAGCGCCGGCCCAAGTGCCGCCGGTTTGGAAGTCGCTGCTCACCACCACGGCGAAATCCGCCAGCGCATAGATCAACTTGTTGCGCCCCATTGCCGCCCCGACGGAGAATCCGGCGGAGGGCACGTAGGGCGTCAGCAACACCAATTGACCGTCCAGCAGCATTTGGCGCAAGTCAGGCAGGCGCACGGTACGCTCCAGGCTGTCGGCCAGCACGCCGAGGGAGAGACCACCTGCCTCAAGCGCGGCTCCCATTGCCAGGCGGTCTGTCCCCCGCGCGCCGCCGGAGACCACCGGCAAACGCGCGGCAGCGGCATTGCGCCCGACCTCCCGGGCGAAGGCTGTGCCGGCCTCATCAATGTTCCGTGAGCCGATGACCGCGATGCCGCCGCGATGCAGCAATTGAGGGTCGCCCGCGCCGAACAGCACAGTCGGCGCCTGGTGCTTTAACGTGTCGCGCAGTTTCTTCGGATACGGTGCGTCCACGCGCGTGACCGCCCACATCCCACGCGAAAACAGCCCTTCCAGTTCGAGCGCGAGGCGGCCAGAGCGGTCGAGCAGGCGGACAATGCGTTCGGCATCATTGGGGAGAACACGCAACACTTTGGTGAGTTCATCCGCGTCGTGGCCGTGGAGGGCGGCTGGCTGCTGCAAGGGCGAGTCATGGATCTGCCGGGCTAGCTTGTTCCATTCGGACAATGTGAAGGGGGCCAAGCCACGCTTCGCGGCTCCTTCGGGCAAGGCATAGGCCGAGCACAGTGCCAGCAGCGCCAAACCATCGTTACTGAGATAATCGCCAACGTTCATTTCACCGGGTGCCGCTCATACCGCTCATGGGACTCACCTAGCCGCCGCGCGGCGAGGCTTTGGCCAGGGCAAACGGATAGACCGGACCACTGCCGTGGTGCTGCAACAATACCGCCGCCAGGGTCAGCGTCCATCCCGAATCCACTATGTCGTCCACCAACAAGACCGGAACAGGAGCCAGCAGCGGGCTATTCCCAAAGCTCGCACCCACTTGCCTTGCCAGTTGTTGAGCCATCCCGACAGATCCGCCTGCCGCGGCCTCGGCGCCGGATGCAACCAACGCGGAGGTTGCCTTCACCTCAAAAGCCGCAAGCACATTGCGCAGTTGCCGAGCGCTGCAGCGCATCTCCTTCTGTGGCTGCGTCTCATGATGCTGACGCAGTGCGGCTACGAACGGCAGACCGAGGCTCGCCGCCAGCCGCTGCGCAAAGTCGCGCACCAGTTCGGCATGCCGCTGCGACGGAACAGCCGTCACCCACCCAGGGGGCGGCTCCGGCTTCCATTTGCTTTGAATCAGCTCCGCCGCCGCCGTCACCAGCGCATCGCTGAAGCGCCCGGTCTGATACTTGCCGCGCGCGACTTCGCGGCCCCAGCCCGCATCGCCATACATGCAGAGGACACGTCCTTGCTGGGCCCGCAGCCTTTTCGGGAGGGTCATCTTGGGCCGCCCGCTCTCGAACCGGTCTAACGCTCCCGGCAGGGCCTTTTCCAGGTCTCCGAGCGCCGGCTTGGGCCACCAGATGCGGGGCTCCAACACCAAGGCATCATGCCGCAGGAAATCCACCGCGGCCTGGGCCAGCGTCGGGGGGACCGGGCGCCGCTGCGTCTGGCCGGTACAGTTCATGCATTTGCCGCACGGCGCCGCCGCCGGGTCATCCAGTGCGCGCGACAGAAACTCCATCAGGCACCCCTTATGCTCAACGTAGCGTTTAATTTCCGCCAATTCCTCACGGCGGTGCCGCGTGACCTGCTCGAAGCGCGCGGTGTCCGGGTGCCACGGATTGGCCGTGCGGCTGTAGCCGGTCTGGTCGTGTTGGACGGCGCCATCCACTTCCAGTAGCTTAAGCGCCTTCTCTATTGTGCTGCGGCCGTAGTTGAGCTCGGCGCCAATCTCGTCCACGGTCAGCGTTCGCGCTCCGCCTAATACCCGCAGCACGCCGGACATCACTTCCAGCGGCGGAAAGGCGCTATTGATAAAGTACTCCTGAATCTCGTCGTCTTCCCGACCGCTCAAGAGAATGCCAAAGGCCAAGTCCACCGCGCGCCCGGCGCGGCCCACCTGCTGGTAATAAGCGACTACCGAGCCGGGCCGTTGGAAGTGGATGACGAATCCAAGGTCAGGTTTGTCAAAGCCCATGCCGAGAGCCACAGTGGCGACCAGGGCCTTAACTTCGTTGCTGAGGAGCTGCTGTTCCGCTTCGATCCGCTGCGGCGGCTCCAGGTCGGCGTGGTAGGCGCGGGCGGCGATCCCCTGCCGCTGCAGCCATTCGGCGACGCGCCGCGCGTCCTGCACCGTGAGGGTGTAAATGATGCCGGTGCCCGGCAGTTGCGGCAGGTAGTAGGCCAGCCACGCCAAGCGGTCCGCCTGATCCGCCAGCCCGATATTGAAGAGCTTGAGCGAGCGGCGGACCAGCGGACCGCGCAGGACGTGGAGGTTCGATATCTGCGACTCGATGTCCTGCACGACACGGTTGTTGGCAGTAGCCGTCGTGCAGAGCACGGGCACTTTCGGCGGCAGCACGCGCAACACGCGCACGATGCGCCGGTAATCCGGGCGAAAATCATGGCCCCAATCCGAAATGCAGTGAGCCTCGTCCACCACGAACATGCCAATGCTCCCTTGAATCAGGGGCAGCAGCTTCTGCAGGAAGGCCGTATTGCCCAATCGCTCCGGTGAAACCAACAGCACGTCCACCCGGTTAGACTGCAAGTCGGCCTCGACCTGCGCCCAGTCTTCGAGGTTCTGGCTGTGGATGGTCGCGGCTCGGATGCCCAGTTTCTCTGCGGCGAGGATTTGGTTGCGCATGAGTGAGAGCAGGGGGCTGATAAGCAGCGTCGGTCCGGCCCCGGCGTCCCGCAGGATCTTGGCGGCCAGGAAATAGACGACGCTCTTGCCCCAGCCGGTGCGCTGGACGACAAGCAAGCGCTGGCGCTGGTTGGCGGCCAGGTCAATGGCCTCCCATTGCCCGTCGCGAAACTCTGCGCCCGGACCGAGCATCTGCCTCAGCAGGGAAAGCGTGGGCACCTTCTGCATCGCGCACACCAGCTTGCGCCGAAGCGCGGCTGCGTGAAAGCCAAAATGGTTGTGCCGGTTAGTTCAGCAACGCCGATTCAAGAAATCTCGGCCGCCAACGTCAGGGCGTGTTGCTCAAGCTCCCATTTTGCGAGAGCCGTTTGGTTTGTGGTGGTAGTAGTGCGGCGTCTCGCGGGCTGGTTTTGATATGGCGACGAAAGGATTCTAGCTTTGTCGAGGACCTTCACCCGGCTTCGGAGAATCCAGTTTGATTTGCCGGCGGATGAACATGGCCACCATCAGCAAGTCGAAGATTCCGGCACCGACGCGGTTCCAAACCCCATATTTGGAGCAGCCGGCGGCTCGGGGACGGTGAGATACAGGCATTTCTGTCACAACCGCCCCGGCATTGCGCGCCAGGATCGGGATAAAGCGATGCACACCCCTGAATGCGGGCAAGGTATCCAGCACTCGCCGCTTGAACACACGAAGGTTGCAGCCGGAATCGGCGAAATCAACGCGTAGGACGAGTTTCCGTGCCCACCGTGCCACGCGAGAGGAGAGGCGGCGCAACCGGCTATCCGCCCGCGCAGTCCTGACGCCGCACACCAGGTCACAGCGTTCCAGTTCCACAAGCATCCGGGGCAGGTCGGCCGGGTCGTTTTGGAGGTCTCCGTCCAACGTCGCGATTACGCTCCCCTGGCTGGCTCTAAAACCGGAGAAGAGAGCCGCGCTTTGACCCAGATTAGTCGGATGATGAATTCCGCGGATGCGCGCGTCCGCGTGCTGGGCCACCAGAATGCGCTCCCAGGTATCATCGGTGCTGCCGTCATCCACGAGAACCAGTTCGATGCTCTGCGCCGCAGCGGCGAGCGCCGCGAGAATCCGCCGCGCCAACGGCTCCACGTTCCCGGCTTCGTTATAGAGGGGCACGACGACTGAAATCTCAGGGCGCATAATGCCTTTTCAGCGCAAGTCCCCGGTCACTGATTCCTTGCAGGTCCTTAACGGTACATGCAGCACGCTTCATCGTTGGCCAGCTTGACGAGGAAGCCAGGCCGGTTCAAGGCGTTTTCCCTTTCCCGTCCCCCTGAATTGGACGACGTTGGAGGCATGACCATTCGGCGCGAGAAAGGTGAGGAACAAAGGTTGCGCGGCTCTGCCATCCTGGGGGTTGGAGCCTGCTTCTTCCTTGCATGCGCTGGTTGGTCCGCTGAGCCAAAGCCGGAGTCAAACGCCCCGCCCGCCGTCGCCTCGGCCCCAGCCACGAATGCACTGGCGGGCCTGCGCGTGAGGCCGGGCTTTCGCATCGAGCTGGTCGCGGCGGAGCCCCTGGTTACCTCCCCGGTCGCAATGGCGTTTGACGAGAACAGCCGCTTGTTCGTCGTCGAGAGAAGCGATGATTCCGGCCAGCGCGGGACCCGCAGCCATCTCGGCCGCATTCGAGTGCTGGAAGAAAGTCAGGCAGACGGCACCTACCATACGAGCACGATCTACGCGGACAACCTGCCGGGGGCCTCCGCCATAGCCTGTTACGGTGGCGGCGTATTTGTGGCTACGACGCCGGACATCCTCTTCCTGAAGGATACCAAGACCCATGGCACCGCAGATGTGCGCAAGGCCATCTTCACAGGCTTCAACGGCACGAACCTGTTGGGGGCCAGGGCATTGCTGAACAATTTCAACTGGGGAATGGACAATCGCATTCACGCCGCGTCCGCAGGGGTTGCTGCCTTTGTGCCGGGATCAGACACGCCGGGCGCCGCCCTGGTATCTCTGGCCGACGCCGACTTCTCCTTCGACCCGCGCGCGCTCACGATTTGCGCCGAAACGGGTCCTGCGCAGTCCGGCCTGAGCTTTGACAATTGGGGACGCAAGTTCACCTCCGATCCCATGCGCCCGTTGTGCACGCCGACTTGCGAGCTCCGTTACCTGGCGCGCAATCTGTTCTTTCCGCCACCGCCGCAAATGCTCGAGGTGGTCAGCCCGGCCACGGCGATCTTCCGACTGCGCCCGGCCGGGGGCCCCGCGCCGACCACTCAGCGCTCTCCGGCGGCTAACGAAGCGGCTCGGGCCGCGGCGCTGGTGACGCCGGTACTGGCGACGACCTGGCTTACGAATGCGCAGGGCTGCGTGATTTATCGCGGCAACGCTTTTCCCTCGAACTACCTCGGCAACGTTTTCATCGCCGACCCTTCTGCTCATGCGATACACCGCGTCGTGCTGCGCGAAGCCGGGCTGGGCATGACTGCCGCGCGGGAGCGGGACGATGAGCGCACCGAGTTCCTCCTGTCGTCGGACCCCGCCTTTCGTCCGGTGCAAATCATCAACGGGCCTGACGGCGTGCTGTACGTCGCAGATATGCGGGACGGCCAGGACCAGGGGCGCATTTACCGCATCGTTCCAGAGGGATATACGCGGCCCACACCTCCCCGGTTCGGCAAAGCCACGACTTACGGCTTGGTGACGATGCTCGCTCACCCGAACGGATGGCACCGTGACACGGCGGCGCGATTGCTGTATGAACGGAGAGACCCGACGGCAGTGGAGCTGGCGGCGGATACCCTCAAAGCCTCGCCGCTGGCGCTGGCGCGTTTGCATGCCTTGCATGTGCTCGATGGGTCCGGCGCGTTGACCGCGGCGCAACTGCGCACCGCCTTGCGGGATCAGGATCCGCATGTGCGGCAACATGCGGTGCGGCTGACGGAGACGCTAGTTAAGAACGGCGTCCTCCCGGATGTCCTGTGGGACCAACTCCGGCAGATGGCAGCCGACCCTTCCATCCGTGTGCGCTACCAACTGGCCTTGACGATAGGGGAAATTCGCCGGACGGAGAGGCCCCAGGTCCTTGCGGGGTTATTCCAGTCAACCCCGGACAATCCCTTGATGCAGGCGGCGATTCTGAGTTCGGTGAACGGCGATGCCGGAGCCCTCTTCGTCAACCTGGCCGGCGATCCGCGCGTGCGAGGCGCCCCAGTGGGGTGGGAATTCATACGCGGGCTGGCGGACCTGATCGGGGTTCAACAATGGCCAGAGGAAGTTGACCAGGTCTTGAGCTTTGTGGGCCAGCCGCAGTTCGATCTGCAACAGGCTTTCTCCTTGCTCTATAATCTCGGCGACGGCCTGCACCGAGCCCACAATTCGCTGGGCCTTATGGATTCGCGCGACCGCTGCCAGCGAGACTACGCTGCTGCTTCGGACGCCGTGACGTACAACCTCGGCTCTGATCCATTTCGGATTGAGGCGATGCGGCTCATCGGCGTCGGCCCCTATACCGTCAACGACATCGGCGATTTGCTTCTGCTCCTGCTGGGTTCCGGCCAGCCCGAGCTTGTTCAAGCGACAGCCATCACCGCTCTGGGCCGCTTCGACGATCCGCGGATCGCCCCGGAGCTAATTCGACGTTGGAATATATTGACGCCCCGTCTGCGCAGCACCGCCGTGGGCGCCCTTCTATCTCGGACCAGCCGCCTCGAGGCCGTGCTGACTGCGCTGGAAAGCGGGCAGATCAGCGGCGCCAACTTCTCATCCCCCCAGGTAGATTTTCTGCGGACGCATCGAGACCCGGCCATCCGCCAGCGTGCGCTGCGGCTGTTCGGCCCGGTTCCCCGGCAGCGTCCGGATGCGATGCGGCAATTCCAGTCCGCGCTCGGCCTAAAAGGCGCGGCGAGCCGCGGATGGGAGATTTATGTTGCGCGTTGCGTTGCCTGTCATCAGCGGAGTGGTGCGAGTCAGGCGATCGGCCCCGACCTGGTCACCGCGAGAATCTGTGGCAAGGCAAGGACGCTCAACGCCATCCTGGAGCCGAACGCCGAAGTGCCGCGCGATTACCAGACCTATGTTCTCGAAACCGCGGAAGGGGAGAACTGGATTGGCCTGCTGCGCGCCGAGAACGCCACAACCGTCACCTTGCAGCAACTGAATGGCCGCAAGGTCGTGATTCCGCGCGACAATATCCAATACTTGCAAGCCCAGCCCTGGTCCATCATGCCTGAGGGAATCGAAGCGGGGCTCTCGCCGCAAGCCCTGGCTGACTTGCTCGAGTACGTCATCACCGCCGCCCCTTAATTGCTCCCGAACGGCGCCAGTTGCTTTACACAGTGGGAGCTTCCCGGCGCCTGCGCTGCTGCATCCACCTGGTGACCTCCACAGTTGTTCCGCCACTACCTTACGGCGAACCAGTCGCTGATGGGTGGAGTCTGGATGGGCGGCTGAGTGGGTATCTGCCAGCAACTCTGTCCGAGGCGGCATACCATCACGAGTTCGGCTGACGCCAGCAACAAGACTGCCAGCAGAGCAGTCCAGCGACGAAGCTTCAAGACCTTCCGCGCGTGCTCAGTTGTTTTCATGCCGCCACATTAGCGCGTCAACCGCCGCGGGCGTTAATTGATAAACTTTATCGCAGCATCGCTTTAGGCAATGAACGCCCGGGCAGGCGGCTACTCGTGAATCTCGACCACGTCCTTGTCACGCCGCGGCTCGGTCTTATGAACCTGCTGACCCTTCGTTGTCGCTAGTCGCCTCCCGGTAACGCAGTTCTGCCTTCTCGTATTCCGGTGTGAGGTTGGCTCGCATTGGAACCGCCTCACCCATTCAGCAGGACATCTATCTTCTGCTGTATCACTCTATCCATTCGGATGAGCGGCGGCCAGCCCCGCCGGTGGCCTTCGCCCGGGAACTTGTGCGTGGCATCAATCCCCATCTTGGTGCCAATAGCGAACTCGCTCGTCGCATGGTCGAGCACGTCGGCGGGGCCTTTAGTAATGATGGTATCGCGCTGCGGATCCGTGTTGGCGCAAAGGCGGAAGAGCACTTGGCTGGTGTTGTGCACGTCCACGTCGTCGTTCACCACCACGATGTATTTGGTGAACATCATCTGCCCCATACCCCAGAGCCCGTGCATGATCTTGAAGGCCTGCATGGGGTAGGTCTTCTTGATACTGACGAAGACGAGGTTGTGGAACACGCCCTCCGCCGGCAGCGCCAGGTCCACCAGTTCCGGGAAGGTCATCTTGAGGATCGGGAGGAACAGCTTCACGGAGGCGCTGCCGATGTAGAAGTCTTCCATCGGAGGGGCGCCGACAATGGTTGCGGGATAGACGGCGTCTTTGCGATGCGTGATGGCGGTGAGGTGGAAGATGGGGTAAAGGTCGGGCAGCGAATAATAGCCCGTGTGGTCGCCGAAGGGTCCTTCCTCGCGCAGCGGCTCTTTAGGATCAACGTAACCCTCGAGCACGAAGTCCGCGTTGGCGGGCACCTCGAGGTCGCTGGTCTCGCACCGGACCAGTTCGGTGGACTTCTTGCGGAGATAGCCTGCGAGCACGAATTCGTCGAGGCCATCGGGCAATGGCGCGGTGGCGCAGAAGGTGAACACCGGATCGCCGCCGAGGAAGACCGCCACCGGCATGCGTGTGCCCGTCTCGTAGTAGCGCCGACCGTGGCGGGCACCGACCTTCTGCAACTGCCAATGCATCCCGGTGGTGCGCTGGTCATAGACCTGCATCCGATACATGCCGACGTTGCGCTCGCCGGTATCGGGGTCTCGGGTCACGACGCCTGGCAGCGTGATGAAGCGGCCGCCGTCCAGCGGCCAGCATTGTTGGATGGGCAGGTTCAACAAAGTGGGGAAAACGTCCCGACTGTCCCGGCCCGCAGCCGGATCATTGGACAGGCGGGACGCCTGTTTTGCTTTGAGGATGGCAGGTGCTTTGGGCCAGGGTTCAGTGCGCGTGGACGGGGCCTCGAACTTATGGATAACCTCCTTGCATGGGCCATCCCTCACCACCTTCGGCTTTGCGTGTCGCAGGTCCAGCGCCGTGCCCAGCAGACTGACCACGTCTCTGAAGCTGGTCGGCGGCTTGGCATTCACCAGGGAGCCAAGCTCGGCGGCCGCCTCTTCGATTGAGTCGGCGCCCAGGCTCATCGCCATGCGCCGATCCGAGCCGAGCGTGTTGATGGCGAGCGGAAACGGGGATGTCTCCCCTTTCACCGTAGGCTTTTCCAGCAGCAGCGCCTGGCCGCCGCCCCGCTTTTTCATCTCGCGGTCGGCAAGTTCCGTGATCTCCAGCTCAGTGGCTACCGGTTGCGGTACGCGCCGCAACTCCCCGGCAGCTTCCAGCCGGTTAAGAAAAGCTCGGAATGAATCGAACGCCATGCGAGGACCTTACCAGACGGAGACAGCGAAGGGAATCGTGATTGCACCGCCAACGGAGCGGAGGAGAAGCGGAGGAATGGAGTGATGGAGTGCTGGAGTATTGGAGTATTGGAGTATTGGAGTGATGGAGTAATGGAGTAATGGAGTGGTTGAGCGTAGGTGGAATCGCGGCAGTTGGGATCCGCTACAACAGTGCTCCATCACGCCATTACTCCTTTACTCCGTCACTCGTCGGCTCCCCCCGCTGCTGGCGAGCTTGGCCAGAGGAGATTCTTGAGCGCGGCCAGCTCCAGCGCGAAGGGGATGTAGCCCCCGTATCCGAGCAGCGGCATCTCAAAGACGTGCAGGAACTGGGCGCCGGGCGTGTGGTAAATCCATTTGGGATACGAGTAGTAGTTCCACATTTCCCAGAAGAACCCGCAGATCACCGCGCCCAGGGCGAGCGAGGCCACCGGCCGCCAGTCGCCGCGCCGCAAATGTTGCAGGAAGTGGCGGCGGCCCAGCCAGCAGTTCACCGGCTCCAGAATCAACACCAGCGAGGTCCATACGAAAGGATAACAGTACTTGGGCCAGGTGAGCGTTAACGCGAGCATGCCGCTGCCGCCGAGGAACAGGCCGAGATTGAGGGCCGGCGTTGGCCGAATGCGCGGGCCGGAAGCCAGGCGCGGCATCCAAGAAAAGCTGCGCGCCAACTCCGCCGTCTCGAACACCGCGGGCATGACGGTGGAAAAAGAAAGCGTGCAGAGCAGGCAGTATTCAAGCTCGGTGAACTCGTTCCTGCCCAGGTATTCCCAATTGCCGGTGCGCTGGTTGATCGCTTCAAAGAGCCACCAGACCGGCACTGAGGTCACGAAGAGCAGGATGAAGTCCTTTCGCGACCGCGTCCAGAGCGAGCTGCCGGTTCGACCCACCACCAGGGCATCTACCACGAGGATATATCCCACCCAGAGGGGAAAGAACAAATAGGCCGTGCGCATACCCGGCAGGGTCCAGTTCAGCGGCCAGCAGACCGCAAGCAAAACCAATCCCAGCCAGCCTTGAAGGCCGCAGCCGAGCGCTGAGCGCTTGACGGAGTTCATTCCATTCATCCTGCTCCAAATTGGACTGGCGATGGATTATTTCAACCCGGATTTCAAGGGTCGGAGCCTGAAGACTGAACAAAACCACCCTTTCATGCGTCTAATCAGCGTGAAAATTAAAGCGAATAGGAAGAAGTCTTTGCCCGCGTTGGCGAATGGGCAGTTGTGGAAGACCGAGAATGCTTACATCCAGATCGTGGAATTGGGCAAAAGGCTGATTGACTATCGGATGATGCGCGAGCTGGGGCAAGCGCGCAGAACCCAAACCAGCAGTATTGAGACCATGGAGCATTACCTCAAGACCAATGAAGCCCGGTTGGTCAAGGGCAACTCCAGGAATTGATGCGTGCCTTCGTCATTTCCGGCTGCCAGGCCAGAACCCGATGACGCAAGGATTTTTCAACAGCAAACAGCAATGATTCCGCCTCCTGCCGGGGGGAGTGCAGTTTTTATGAGCGAGCCTGCGCGCCCAGCGCGCAGGCGCGCCGCAGCGGCGTTAACCCAATTCAGCTCACTGGAAGCAATTCTCTTGAACGAGTCGGTGCAGTCACTAGAATGCCCCGGAGAAAACCATGCCTGCTATTTCATTCTGTTAAGCCCGCATGAAAGCGCTCGCCCGTCTTCTGCCGGCCTTGCCATGCATGGCGGCCTGGCTGTGCGGTTGCGGAGGTCATCGGGAGCCTTCGGTGATCGTTTATTGCGCCCAGGACCAGGTTTTCGCGGAACCGCTGCTGGCCGAGTTTACCCGGCAGACCGGCATCACGGCGCGCGCGGTCTATGACAACGAAGCCGTCAAGACGGTGGGATTGGCCAATCGGCTATTGGCTGAGAAGGACCACCCGCAGTGCGACGTATTTTGGGGGAACGAGGAACTGCGCACGCGGCAATTAGCGGCTCGCGGAGTGTTCCGGGCGACCAACGGGTTCACGGCGTTTGGCTTTCGCAGCCGGCGAATCGTCATCAACACGAACAAACTCTTGCTGGCCGACGCTCCTCACACTCTCGCCGAGTTGACCAACGCGGTTTGGCGCAGCAAGGTAGCGCTGGCCTATCCGATGTTTGGCACGACTGCTACCCACTTCCTGGCCTTGCGGCAACGGTGGGGGGACGCGTCGTGGCAGGCTTGGTGCCGCGCGTTGCAAGCCAACCAGCCCTTCCTCGTGGATGGCAACTCGGTCGTGGTCAAGCTGGTCGGGCAAGGAGAGGCGTGGATCGGGCTGACGGACTCGGATGATATTGCGGGCGGCATCCGCGAAGGCTGGCCGTTGGCGGCCATGCCGTTGACCCCCGAATCGCTTCTGATCCCCAATACCGTCGCCGTGGTGCGGGGTGCGCCGCATCCCACCGCGGCCGAGCAGATGTATCAATTCCTCCAGCGGCCTGAGGTGGCGGAACAGTTGGTGAAGGCGGAAGCTCTGGAGGGCCAGCAACCGGCGCAGCGGCAAGGCCTGCAAGTTGACTGGAACGCCCTGATAAACGACCTCGATGCAGCCACCGCTATCATGCGGGATATATTCCTAAGACGGGAATAAGAGCCCGGCCGGATTTCTGCTGTTGTTATTGGCCCGAAGGCTTACATTCGCGCAAGCTGTACTTCATGAAAGTCATTACATCCAAGGTGCGGCTCGCCTGCGCGTTCCTCGTGGTTCTTGCGAGCGGCAGCGCCGCGGTCGCGCAAAGGCCTGCGATTGGGACACCGACGTCTATCAATACGGCCTTCGTAAAACTATTCGGAGCCGTCGGGGCCTTCGCGGCGAAGGTAGATACCCAGGTGCTCGATGCGTATCAAAGGGAGACGGTGCGGCTCCTCATGGATTTCGCCGCTTCCGAGGGCAAAGTCCGCATCGAGATCAACCTGGCCCAGGTGCAGAGCAAAGACCTGACGCCCAGCAAGGTTGCGGAGCTGAAAGAGTCGGGCATGGAGCGAATCATCAGCCTCTTCCGGCCTGATAAGAAGGTCACCTATGTCGTCTATCCGGGGATTCAGAGCTATATCAGCATCCCCCTGGCCAAAGAAGATACCGAGGCTTTCGAGGGAGGGCTCAAGCTGGAGAAGACCGCGCTGGGCAAGGAGACCCTCGATGGACACGATTGCGTGAAGAACAAGGTCGTCGTAAGCAACAGCCAGGGGCCAGTCCTGCAAGCGACGACTTGGAACGCCGCTGATCTCAAGGACTTCCCCCTCCAGATCGAGATGAAGGAGAAGGGAAATACGGTGCGCATGCATTTCACCCAGATCCAGTTCACGAAGCCCGACCCGAAGCAATTCGACGTGCCGCCGGCTTATGGCTTGATGAAATGAAGGTCATCAACCTGAACCCAGACACGGCCATCGGCGCGTCATCCTGGTTCGTGGAACTGGAAGGACACCGGCTGCTGATGGACGCCGGCACGCATCCCCGGCTGGAGGGCCGGGCCGGCCTGCCGCTTTATGATTCGGTTAAGGACGAGGAGTTGGATGCCATCGCCATTTCCCACTGCCATCATGATCATGTCGGATCGCTGCCGGTCGCCTTGCGGTACTTCCCCCAGGCTCATGTCCTCATGACTGAGCTGAGCTATTTCCTGGCGGAGCGCGTGCTCCACAACTCCGTCAATGTGATGAAGCGCCAGCGCGATGAACTGGGTCTCAAAGAGTATCCTCTGTACAGCCACGACGAGGTGGACGAACTGGCCCCCCGCATCCAGGGCTTCAAATACAATCGCGAGGTTGATTGGGCCTCCTTTCACAAGACCCGGGCCGGCTTTCTTTCGCCTACGCTGGAATTCTACGACGCCGGCCACACGCTCGGCTCCGCCGGGATCATGGTCCGTGGCCGGAAGGAGACTCTGTTCTACACCGGTGACATCTGCTTCCATGACCAGACCATTTTAAGGGGCGCACGCGTCGAAGACGTCAAAGCCGAGGTCCTCCTCATGGAAACGACCCGCGGCAACCGCCAGCTCCCGCCCGGTTTTTCACGCGACAACGAGATCCAACGCCTCAGCGAGGCCATCCTGCGCGTCCTGCAGCGCCGGGGTTCCGTGCTCATTCCTGCTTTCGCCATGGGGCGCACCCAGGAGATCCTGGCGCTGCTGGCCCTGATGATGCGCGAAGGCAGACTCAAGCCGCAGCCCATTCATATCGGGGGCCTGGGGCGCGTCTTTACGGAAATCTACGACCTGGAGTCTCACCGCACCCATCGCCAGCTTCCCAATCTTCAACTGCGCGAGGCCCTGAATCTGGTGGTGCTGGACCAGGGCCAGGTGGACAATATGAAGCTTGGCGGCGGCCGCCTCTTCGTGGTCACCGCCGGGATGATGAGCGAGAACACCGCTTCGCATAACCTGGCGCTGCGGATGGTCGAAGATGAGCGCCAGGCCATCTTCTTCGTCGGTTACGCCGACCCTGATACGCCGGGCGGCCGCCTCAAGGCTTCCAAGCCGGGCGAGTCATTCATCCTCAGCCCCAGCGCCGGCAAGGTGACCCGCCGGTGTGAAGTGGCGGAGTTCGATTTGACCGCTCACGCCAACCGCGAGGACCTGCTGGATTTTGTGGGTGAGGTCGAGCCGCGAGTGGTACTCCTCAGCCACGGCGAAGAGGATTCACGCCATTGGTTCGCCGCGCAGATTCACGCCCGCCACCCGAAGATTAAATTGGTGCAGCCTAAGCCGGGCGTTGCGGTGGAGGTGTAGCCGCCATCCGGCACATGACGACGCTGCCAACCGGGTGTCTATCCCGATAGGCGCACAGTTAAGGCAGCTTTCCGCAGTTCTTCCCGAGGTGATGATTGGGGCTTTATCCGGTCCGATAGGCTGGACTCGCAGACCACATCCATTCACGCCTCACTCAGCCGACTTGCGAGGTGTCAAGGTGCCGAGACAGCGCTTCGGCAATGGTGGAGACACTTTGCAGCACCTGGCGGGCCACCTCAGGGCTCGCGATTTTCAAGCCGTGAGTTTTGTCGAGCGCCACGACGAGCTGGAGGGCATCCACTGAATCAAGCCCGAGCCCGCCCGGACCGAACAACGGCTGATCGTCGCCGATCTCTTGCGGCGTGATTTGCAGCATGAGATTCTCCACCATCAGCCGCTTAATGTCCTGTTTCAGTGTCGCCGTATTGTTCATTGCAAAACTACTTCGCTGCGCCTAGAGGGAGGAGCCTGTAACAATGTTGGCCCCGGAGCAAGCTGCAAACCTCGGCAACCGCGTTGGCGCGTTGGCACGTCGGCAGGACTTAATAGCGGTCGAAGTTATTCCCGCTGCGTTCGGCTCGGGCCATGCGGCGCTGGGAGAAGTTGATGACCCAGGAAGCGAGGTTGGACTTGGTGAAAGGAGGGGGCAGCCGGGCGAACATGGAAGGCAGGCTATAGAAGCTGCGATACAATTGCTGCACGCTGCGTTCGAGTGTTTGGGGCGTGCCGTAAGGCGGCTTGATGTAACAGATCTGGCCGGGCCAGCGGTCGATGTCCTGATTGTTTAGTATCCGGTCCTGGCTCTGCAGCCGGTCATAGAGGGGCGTGCCTTTGACCGGAGTGAGGATATTGAAGTAGGCGGCCGGGACTTTGTGCTGCTGGAGAAAGGCGAGCGTAGAGGAGAGGGCGGTCTCGTTCTCGCCCTCCCAGCCGAACACGAAGTTGAAGGAATAGCTGATGCCGCGGCGGCGAAGGTTGGCCACCATTTCACTGTAGCGGTCAACCTTGTTAAACCGCTTGTTCATTTGAGCGAGCGTGTCGGAGTCAATGCTCTCCAGGCCGATGTTGACGTGCAATAACCCGCTGCGCTTGGCCAGGTCGAGGAACTCCGTATCCGAGCACAAGTGCGAGGGCCAGAGTGCAGACCAGCGGACCTTGAGCGGCACGAGCGCTTCCATCAACTGCATCGTGTGGCCGCGCTTGCCCCCGAAATTGCTGTCGCCGAACAGGATATTCCGCGACGGGCACTGCTTTACTTCGGCGATCACCTCCGCCACCGGCCGGCAGCGGTAGCTCTCGCCCAGGAGAAATCGCTCGGAGCAGAATTCACACCGGAAAGGGCAGCCGCGCGACGAGACGACAACAAAAGTTCGGAACGGCCCATAGCGGCGCAAGTCCAGCAAGTCATAACGGGGCAGCGGCAGGCCCGCCAGGTCCAGGTATTTCGCCGGCTGGTAAGTGGGCCGAAGGCAGCCGCGCCGGGCGTCCGCGAGCATTTGGGGCCAGAACGACTCCGCTTCGCCGACGCCGACGGCGCGGCAGTGCGCGCCGGCTTCGTCGGCGTGAAAGCAGGTATGCGGGCCGCCCATCACCACCGGGACGCCGCGCCGCCGGAATTCGTCGGCGATGTCGTAGGCCCGGAGTGAGTTGAGCGTCCAGGTCGTGATGGCGACGAGGTCCGGGCGGCAATCGAAATCAATCGGCTGGAGCTGTTCATCAAGGAGTGAGACCTCCCAATCGTGCGGGGTTAGCGCGGCCAGGTAACAGGGGCTCAATGGGACGACTGGCCGGCGCCGCACGCGGTAGATGCTCCGGTCCGTCTTCGAGCGGTAATACGAAGGCTGGATGATTAAGAGCTTGTCGCCCATGGTGTGCGGTCCGCGGCCATAGGGTGTCTCAGAGAATCCCGCCGTCCACTCTCAAGACGGAGCCGGTAATGTAGCTGCTCTCTTCGCTGGCCAGGAAACGGACGGCGGCGGCGACTTCCTCCGGCCGCCCTAATCGCCGCATGGGGACCCTGGCTTGCGCCGCAGCCCGTTCTCCCCCGGTCAATTGCGTCAACGCCTCGGTGTCCACGAAGCCGGGGCAGACCGCATTGACCGTGATGCCAATGCGGGCGACTTCTTTGGCCAGCGATTGCGTGAGGGCGATGACGCCGGCCTTGGCCGCGGCGTAATTCGTCTGCCCGGCCGGGGCCAGCAGGGCGCTTAACGAGGCCATGTTTACAATGCGCCCCGTGCGCTGAGTGATCATCGTCGGCAGCACTGCCTGGCAGCCATGGAAAACCCCGTCCAGGTTGGTGGCCAATATACGCTCCCAGGTGGGAGCCGGCATCGTTCCCAACAGCGCATCCTCATGCGCTCCGGCATTATTGACGAGCACGTCGATCCGGCCATGCCGGGCCAGGATTTCCGCAACCGCCCGCTGCCAGGATTCGGGGCGGGTTACATCGAGCGTGAGACAGAAACAGCGCTCCGGTTTCTCGTGGACCAGCGCCTCGGCACGTTCCCGCCGGTTGTGGACCCCAAGCCATACCAGGTTGGCAGGCGACTCCTGGAGAAAAGCGCGCGCCATAGCGCTTCCCAGCCCGCCATTGGCGCCGGTGATGACGATAGTGCGTTGCTTCATGTCGGCTCGTCTTTATCGGTGGTCGCCTGGCATGATTGCCGGGCCATTCTGTGCGAATCGCGCCGCGATGGCCATTTGGCTCGGCCCGACTACGCTAACGATTGCGGCCTCATATTGTCGCCGGGCCACGGCATCACAAGCGGCTACGCATTGCCAGGCGGGGGCGGCCATCAAACCCTCGCCTAGAATGCGTTTGGGACTGAGACGCGGCCCGGTCCAGTCGCTCCACGCGGCCGCCTCTGGAGCGTCGGCGCGTGGGCTATTGCCCTGGCCGGTGCAAAGCAGTTCCATCGAAGAACCGGCCGGCAGTTGCTGGCGCATAGCCTGAGCCGCCTGCACTCGGTTTCTAGAAGCGGTGTAGGTAAAGGCGTCCGTGATCAGGCGCAGTTCGACACCCAGCGGCGATTCCGGGGAAGTGCTCAGGCACACCGCGCCGGCCCCGGCACTCACCACCGCCGCGTGCTCCAGGTGCCACACCGCGTCCGCCAGGAGCCAATCAGTCTCCTCCGCCGCCACGATCAAACAAGCCGCCACTTGACCTTCCTCCAGCCATTGTGCGCCGAGCGCGAGCCCTTGCAGGAAACCGGCCGCGTCGCCCATCAGGGTATAGACCAATGGCGTGGCCGGCAGCAGCGCCGCGACGTGGCTCGTCGGCGCGGCAAACACGGTCTCCGGGAACAACAACGGACTGGCAGTGGCCGCGTCGCTGGTCACCTCGTCGAAAAAGCGATGGGAGAATTGGACACAGCCAGACTGGAGGCAGACGACCAAACCGAGCGGGCCTTGGACCCCGTTCCTCTGCCGGAAGCCCGCCACCGCTTCCAGCGCCGCCGCGGCAGCGTAGTGGGTGATCGGACTGGTTCGTCGCAGACGCGGGTGGAGGAGGAACGCAGGACGTTCCCGAGGGGCGGGCACCAGGCGCGCTCGCAAAGGTCTTTCCCATCCGGGCCGGGTGAACGGTTGCGTCGGAAGCGGTTCACCGCTTTCGAGGGCTTCTCTCAGAGCGGCCACACCCCAGCCAGCAGGTGAGACCGCGCCTATTCCGCTGACGAAAATGCGGCTCACGACCATCTCCTGAGAATCAACGTCGCATTCACACCGCCGAAGCCGAATGAATTGGACAAGGCGACGTTCAAACGCGCGTCCTGGGGTGACCGCACCACCGGGAAGCTGCAGGCCGGGTCAGGAGTGTCAAACGCGGTTTCCGGCGGCAGCCACAGGCCGCGCAGCGCCATCAGGCACACCACCGTTTCAACTGCGCCCGCCGCGCCCAACAGGTGACCGATGTCAGCCTTGGTGGAGCTGACCGGCAACGAAGCCGCCCGGCTCCCGGCCCATCGCTGGATGGCCAGCGCTTCCGCCCGGTCGTTCAATGGCGTACCGGTGCCGTGCGCATTGACGTAATCAATTTCCTCGGGTGCCACCCCAGCCGACGTGCAAGCCAGCTTCATCGCCGTCAGCGCTGCTTCGCCCTCCGGATGCGGTTGGGTCAGGTGATGACCATCGAGGGTGGTGCCGTACCCGATGATCTCGCCCAGAATGTCAGCGCCGCGCCGCCGCGCCCCTTCGAGCGTTTCAAGCGCCACAATCGCCGCCCCTTCTCCCAGGGCCAGACCATCCCGGCGCGCGTCGAAGGGGCGACAGGCAGTCGGTGAAAGCGTTTGCAGAGAATCGAAGCCAGCGAACACCAGCTTGCAGAGTGCGTCATACCCGCCGGCCAGAGCACGGTCGGCCCGTCCGGCGCGAATGAGTTCCCAGGCATGGCCGATCGCGTTGGCGCCGGACGCGCACGCGTTCGAGATGATGCAAATCGGGCCGCTAAAGCCGAGCGCGTCCAAGACCGTCCGCCCCTGAACCTGCGCCTGGTAGCGCAAGGCCCGGGTCGGCTGGCGGCGATGACGCTGAGGGGTCTGCACCGCCTGGCGATAATAAACCTCGCCCTCGGACATTCCCCCCGCGGTTGTGCCCAACACCAACGGCATTTGGTCCGAAGCCTGCCACTCTGCTTGCTGCTGCGCTTCACGCGCCGCCAAGAGCAGCATCTTGCTGGCTCGGTCCAGGCGGGCCAAATCGCGGTCGCTCAAGCCCGTCGGCGGCAGCGTGGCGGGCAAGTCCACCTCGGCTGCTACCTTCACCCGCTGCCGGCCCACATCGAAGAGTGACACCGGTCGAAAGGCAGTGCGTCCCGCGCGAAAGCCTTCTGCATTGGGCTCCCAGCCAAGACCCAGCGCCGTGATGATGCCGGCGCCGGTGATGGCCACCCGGGGCGGTGTTGAAGGCGGCACGGCGGCTGGAAAGAGCATATCAGTTCAGCGCCCGCAGGCGCCTGGCAGGCCCTGCGCCGCGTTGTGGGCAAGCCCGCGCACGCTCTGCCGGAAACCCAGATTCATCGGGTAGAAGAAGCTCTTCCAGGCGGTCGTGCCCCACAGCCGCTGGACGACGGAGGTGAGCGAAAAGGTCTCCTTGAGCGCCTGGTAATAACCCGATAGCAGCGCATCCGGCGTGAAGGTCTTGGGCCGATAAACCACATGGCTGCCATCGTATAAGGACCACCGCTCGCTGAGCAGCCGGCTCTCGGCCACCAACCGCTGGTGAAGGCGTGTGCCCGGGTAAGGTGTCAGAATCGAAAAGTACGCCACTTCCAGCTTGGCCTTCCGGACAAACTCGACCGTGCGCTCGAAGACCCCGGCGTCGTCAGTATCCAGGCCGAACACAAAGGAACCGTCAATCCCAATGCCGTGGTCATGGATCCGCCCCACCACTTCGAGGTATTCGTTCGGGTGGTTGACCCGTTTGCCGATAGCGGCCAGCGCCTCCGAAGAAAGAGTCTCGAAGCCGAGAAACAGCCCCACGCACCCGCTCTTGCGGCACAGTTCCAGAAGATCGGGGTCCCGGGCAATATTCATCGAGGCCTGCCCAAACCAGTGGAGATTGAAATCGGCAATGCGCTCCAGGAACTCGCGGGCGTAGGCACGGTTGCTGATGATATTATCGTCCACGAAGAACACACAGTTCTTGAGGGTGAACACGCCTTCAAACGGCCGCAGAGTCCGCAATTCGGCGATCACCTCAGCCTGGGGCCGGTTGCGATAGCGCCCCCCGAAAGCGCTGGTCACCGCGCAGAACTCACAGTCAATCGGGCAACCCCGCGTCGTCTCGACAAAGTGCACCGGCAGATAAGGCTTTTCGCGATAGAGCTCCCAGTTTGGCAGCGGCAGACCCTCCAGCGATGGAAGGCCATCCTGGTGGCGATAAACAGGCTGCAGCGCCTGCCGGTCGAAATCCGCCAACAGTTGCGGCCAGAGTTGTTCAGCCTCGCCCACCACCACGCTGTCGCAGTGCTGCAAGGCCTCGTCGGGCAGGCAGGAGGCGTGCATCCCGCCCATGACTACTTTGGTGCCGTGGCGGCGGTACAGGTCGGCGATTTCATAGCCCCGCTCGACCGTCGTGGTCATGGTCGTAATGCCGACCAAATCGGCTTCCAGCCCGGGAGCCAGCGGCTCGACCTTCTCGTCTATGATCGTCACCCGCCACCCCGGCGGCGTCAGCGCCGCGACCTTGAGCAAGCCCAGGCAGGGCATGCGGAAGAAAAAGCGGCCTCCCATCAAGCTGTTCTTCGACAGCGGCGCAATCAGGAGCAGGTGCTTCATGAAGCAATCCCCCCCGCCTGGACCAATGGTCCCAGCCGCTGGAGCATCGCAAAGTAACTCCACAGCGGCCCAACGATGCCCCGGTGACGCAACCGCTCGACCAGGTTCCGGTAAGCCGGCGGCGGGTCTCCGATCATCCAGTTGGGCGGGAGGCGGGCAAATTCCTCGAGTTGCGCGCGGACTGCGGCCTCCGTCAAGCCGGGGGCGAAATAATAGGCCGGTTGGAGCAAATCGGCTTCCCGGCGTATCTGCCCCTCAGCCACGGCTCGCTCGAACAGAGCCGTCCCCGGATAAACCCTCATGCCGGCGACAGCCATGATCACGGCGCCGTTGAGCCGCTGGGAGTTCTGGAAGCTCTCTCGCAATGTCGCTGCAGTCTCCCCGGGGCCGCCACAAATAAGGAAGTGGCAAGCGCCGACATTCTCCCGTCGCGCCAATTCGCTGGCAGCAAAGATGTCATCGAAAGTGAGGTCTTTCTGGCAGGCCTCCAGCACCGCGTCGCAAAAGCTGTCTGAGCCGAACTCGGCGTGGGACAGACCAGCCCGTGCCATTAACCGCATCAACTCGGACGACAGGCCTTGCGGACGCAGGAAACAACCCCAGGATACTTTCACTCCGCGCCGTAAAATCGCCTCGCAGATCTCCGTCACGTGCGCCGCGCTGGAGTTGAAGATCGAGTCCACCAGGTAAACATATCTGGCGCCCAGACGCTGCAGATGTTCCAAATCCGTGACCACAGCCTCCGGGTCGCGGCCCCGGTGGCGTCGTCCCTCGATCAGCGGGTACGTGCAGTAGCAGCACCGAAACCGGCATCCGCGTTGCGTCTGCAGGTTCAATGTGCCGCTGGCTTGGAGATAATAGGCCGTAAGCGCCCCGGGCCAGTCATTCTCCTCCGGGCCCCCGTCCAGCGGGCTAACCAAAGGAGGATTGACCACGATGGTTCCATTCTGCCGGAACACGCACCCCGGAATCCCGCTCACGTCCCTGCCTGCCTCCAGGCGCGCGATGAGGGAGACAAGGCCCGCCTCACCTTCCCCGCAAATCCCGTAATCCGCCCCCGTCAACTCGAGCAATTGCTGCGGGAACAGGCTGAAGCCGCTGCCCCCCACAATGATCGGGCAGGTGGTCCGCTCACGGATCCTGGCGCTCAGGGAGACAGCCTCGCCAAACAAAGTCTCCTGCGTGTGGATCAGCACATCATCTATATTGCGGACCGAGATGCCGACAAAGTCCGGGCGATAACTCTCCAGGACCGCCTCCAGGCGGCCAGCCTCTGCCAGTGGGTCGAACCAAGCTGTCTGATGACCCGCCTTGCGCAACGCGGCGTTCAGACAGCCCAACCCCAGGGGGAAGACCGGGTCGGGCGTGGTGCAGCGATTGGCGCTGATCAGAAGCACACGGCTTGGCATGCAATTCGTATCGTAGGTCTAGATTAGCGGAAAGACTAGCGGTGATTGGCCGTCGCGGCAACGCAAAAGCAACCGTTCCAGTAGCAAATGCAGCAAGCGACCAAGACCGCAAACGAGGCCCGGGCCAAGCAGGGTTCCCCGGCGGTGGAACTGGTTGGCTGGGCTTCCCGCCCGCGCTATGACAAGCAAACGCATAAGATGTATTGGGCCAAAGAACGGAAGTTCTCTGATTCGAAGTCCAACACGCTCAATTACAGCATCCGCGTCCTCGGCCGGGCCGGTGTGCTCAACCTGAATGTCGTGGCCAGCATGGATGCGCTATCGCGCATCGAAGCCAATGCGCCTGAGATCGTGGGCCTGGTCAACTTCACCGAAGGAAACCGCTACGCCGACTTCAAGCAAGGCGCCGACAAGGTGGCGGCTTATGGCTTGGCGGCGCTCATCGCGGGAGGCATTGCCGCCAAGGCCGGCCTGTTCAAAGTCATCCTGGTCGCGCTGCTCATCCATCTGGGGACCGCCTTCGGCTGGTTCTACATCTCCACTCAATCCTATGGCGCCCACGTGGCCATTGCCCTGAAGGAAGGAGTACCCCACCTGCTCGCCGTGCTCCTGAGCATTACCGTTACCCTCAACCTGGTATTATTCTGCTTCAACTTGCTGCCCGTCCCGCCGCTGGATGGCAGCAGTTTGCCTCTGTTGTTTCTCAACCCCCAAGCCGCGGTAAAATACAGCGGCTTCCTGCGCCACCCCGGATTCGCCTTCCTGGGAGTGATCTTGGCCTACCGATTGTTTCCCCTCATCTTCAACCCCATTCAGGACGTCGCGACGCGGATATTGTTTCCGTGAGAGCCTGCCGGGCGCCGCGTGGCAATCGAGCCGCGCCTCTGACGAAGCGCCGCCGCCCGGCTTTTAGGGACTGGAGACGCGGAAGTACCGGACCCCGGCCGAAAGAGAGGGCGGAACCAGCCACTGCGCCAGACCGCCGGTGCTCACGAATTGGGTGGCGACCGACCAGGAGGCTAAATTGGTGGCGAGGAGCCAGGTATAGACCCGTCCGGCATCGGCTTGGAAGGAGAGTTGGATCGCATCGCCGGAACGAGCGACCGAAATCCGCGGTGTAATGACTGGCAGCGTTCCCTGCCCCGCCACTCCCAGACTTGCCGGGAAGCTCGTAATGGAGCCGGCTTGGTTCGTGACCTGGACCGAGTATTGGCCGGCTTGAAACGGCTGCACATTGGTCAGCACCAGGGTTGCGCTGGTAGCGCCCGCAATGGGCAGATTGTTGAAGAACCATTGAAAGCTTAAGGGGTCATCACCCGTTGCGGCGCAGGAGAATCGCACAGCGGCGCCGGCATTGACATTTGTGCTTTGCGGCATTTGGGTGATCGCGGGCGGGATGAGGGCAACGACTGATTGGCCGAAGAGCGTGCAAATACCATAGGCTGGAACGGTAAGTACCGCCGCTCCACCAGTAATAGGGATCGAATTGCTGACCCAGAGGGCGTTGGCGTCCGAAGTAAAGGATTGGAAGCGGGTCAGCCCCGCTGGGATGGCCGGCGCCTGAATTTGAACCGTGGCCGCGTTGGTGTCGCTGTTCACCAGTACCACCGTCAGGGCTGTGTTCGACGGCGCCAGATAAGCGCCGACGTTCAGGCCGGGCGCATTGGCGACAGAAGCGCCCACCCGCACCGCGTTGGGCCGGATGAAGCGGAAGAAATGCTTTGCGGCGACGTATTTCGCGGCGCTGCCGCGCTGGGTCGCATCGGTCAGCGTCGAAGCGCCGACTGCGTTCCCGTCCGTGAACTGCCAATAGGCCCAGGCGCTTTGCTGCCCAGCCACCAGGGCCTGGTGAATCTTGAGGGCGATGCTCCAGGCACCCTGGCTGGGGAATCCGGTGGCCGGCGACAGCCACGCGGAAGCTTCGCCCGACGTTTCCGTCATCCAGGACTTCTTGCCGTAGGCCGCCGTGCCATTGACGTTCGCTGGGATGCCGGGTGCGGGACTGGTCGCCCAGCCGTCGAGCCACCAGTTCCATTGGGTCGGGGTGGAGCCGGCGGCTGTAACGCCATCGTTGGCGTAGCCGTGAATGCAAAAGAAGCTCAGCGCGGATGCCGCGGTCGGATCGGCGGCCAGGTTCTGAAGGTACTGCAGGTTCTTGTGCACCTCGGTTGCCCCTGCGCCGTACTGCCACATGCCATAGGCGTCTCCGCCCAACAAGTCCTCCGGGCCCATCAGCTTGATCGAGGCCAGGTCCGGGTATTTGTCGAACTCGGCGCGCACCGCCTTCAGCGCGGCGATGTATTGGGCCGAGAGGGGATAGGTGCAACTGTGGTAGAATTCCTCAAAATTCAGCTCGTTCTGGATGCTGATGGCATAAAACTGGACCTCGTAAGCGCGTTGAAACCCCCGAACGTAGGCCGCCGTGCACCGGGCGAATTGGGTTAAAGCGCTCGTCGGCCCCGTGCCGCCCTGGGCCGAGTCATCAAAGTCCGCCAGCGCCGTGCCGGAAACGTCAAGTTTGCCTCCGGCGAAGTTGCCCAGCCAGATGAAGGGCCACGGCGTGCCGTCAGCCGGCATGCCGAAGGTGGATCCAGAGTAAGTGTTTCCCGAAGATACTTTGGCCCAGGGTGCCGGCGACCACAACGATCCGAACAGCTTGAAGTCTCCAAGCTGCAAACGGCGCATGACCCCGGCCCGCGCCACTGCGCCGGGCGTACTTGGAAAAAGGAAATAACCAATATTCGTATCAATGTTCGGCCCCATCACCGCGATGGGAGCCGAGCGGCCCAAAAACACCCGCTTGTAATCCAACGCGTTGGAATACGTTCGCGCGTAATAGCCGTCCGGGCCCGCATTGCCCCAGGTCGGGGAGTTGTAGGCATTATCGGAGTAGGGAGAGCGGAAATTGGGGGTCAAATCCACGCGCAGCATCGTCGCGCCCAGGTCGTCAAAGTAAAGCTGCTGCCACCAGGCGTTCGTGGCCTCACTTCCGGACAGGCAGGTTCCGAATCCATCAATGACCTGCTGACGGCCGGCGGCCGAGGTATCAATGCTAACGACCTGCGCATGCATAGGCCAACTCGCCAGCATCGCCGTCGTGAGTAATGCCGTGAGCACTCGCGGCATGGAACTCGGGGAAAAGTCCCTTGCCGGCGGCGAGATCCTGCAACGCCGATACTTCATCGGGCGCCCGCTTCAGCAAAGATTGACGCCATTTCTCTTGCTATTCTCACAGCCATATTCATCGTCTGTCGGTGCCGGGATGAGGGGACGCTGCCGGACGCCATGTCTCACCCGAGGCCCTGCGATTGTGGCGGCCGCCCACACTTCTGCAAGCGAGAAGGGCGGACAAAGCGGGCAGTCCGTAGCCCCGCGGTCCCATTTTCCCATTTCGCTTTGTGCCTTCCACCCACCGTCTCCTTTCTGCTTTTCCCCTTTGCCTTCGACCCGTACTCTGGGCTCAGCATCGAGATGAAGTCGTATTCCAGCGAGAATTCGCCGGCTACTCATGCCCGGCCTGCCTTCTCGGAAGCCTGGTTTCATCGCCATTACGGCCTGGACTTTGGCGAGCGCTATTACGCCGAGCCGATCTTTCGCACCGAGCAGGATCGAGAGGCACAACGGCTGGTTCACGAGCGGTTTGGCGCACTCGGCCTGGGCAAGCCGGATCCCGCGCCGCAACCGCACCTGGAGATCTGCGGCCACCGCTTTCTGCCCGCGCTGCTCGGCTGTGAAGTCATTTGTCAGCCAGACCAACCACCGGCAGTACGACATCTCCCCGTCCGCTCAGTTCAGGAACTCGCCGCGGTGCCCAGGCCTGACCTCGCCACCAACCGCTGGTCCCGGGAGTTCCGCCGACAAGCGCAGGTCCACCTCGGCCGATATGGACATGTGGACGCCACCATCAACCATGGCGGCCCCATCAACGTCACGGCTAACGCGCTCGGCACCGAGGCGTTTCTTTACCTGGCGGAACCTTCGGAGGAATTCCGCGCCTTCCTGCGGATGATCGCCGATTTGTGTCTGGAGACATACGACCAGCTTACGTTGCCGATCAATCCGCAGCTCGCGCCGGGCCGGGAGTTGTTCCTGGGCAACTGCCCCGTGGTGATGATGGACCCTGAGACCTACCGGAACGAGGTCCTCCCGACTGATCGTTACCTGCGGAGCCGGGTGAAGAACTTCGGCCTGCACCATTGCGGGGCGATGGACCGGTATCTTGCTCATTATCAGGCCCTCGGTCCGTGCCAGTACATCGAGGTTGGCTGGGGCAGCACGGTCAGCAAAGTGCGGCAAGCCTTTCCCGGCACCGTCCTCGACTTGATGATCAATATCCCGGCGGTCCAAGCCATGCCGCAGGATCGCCTGGCGGACATCTTGCGGGAAATGGTATCGCAGGGGGCCCCACGCGCGCTGGTCCGTGATATCTACCTGGCAGACATCGGGCCCGATGTTCCTGATACGACCGTCGAGCGATTTGTGGAAGCGGTCAACGCCGCTTTTGCGTAAGGGATCCGATGCGAGCTGCCTTCATGGCGCTGGAGCGGCGAAGGCGACCCCTGGCTCAATTCCCAAAACGCCTCACTTCGGCTGCTCTGCGGGCAGCGGGATGAGGTGAGGGACGCGGTCCTTGAAGGGGGGGATCGCTGGCCCATCACCTTCGGGATTGTCCAGGTAGTAAAACCCAACGGTGGTGTAGTGGTTGGGGAACGGTTTACGATCTTCATCCCAGCCGCCGCGCCCATGTTCGAGTGTAAAGAGGAGACTCTGTTTGAAGGGCACGGGATCCTGGATGTGCCAGCGGTAGCAGGTGTTCAAGATGCCTCTTTTCTCCCCGCCTTTGCTCGGGTTGTCGTAATAAGGCACGCCAAAATACGGGTCCCAAAACGCCCGGCCAAAATCCCAGGCGCCGCAGAAATAGTCCTCGCTGCCGGTGCCGCTGATCACCGGTTTTTCGGCCCCGTCAACGTACCAGTAATCATTACCCTCGCCCCACCAGCCGTCGCTGTTGGCCATGACCGAGATGAAGGTGCCCACGAAGTGGCCGGCGCCCTTCGTGTCGCAGATCGTCAGGGGCTTGCCGACGGGGGCCGGGAAGTAAGTGCGGTACTGGGTGTGGAAATAGCGCGCATCCGGCTGGGGCTCTGGGTCCAACCGATAGTCAATGTTGTAATAGAAATTGTTGACGCGCCGGTCGCCCTCGTTCGTCACCGTGAGCACGGCGTGCTTCTTGAAGGGCATCGGCCAGTAACAGTTGAGGGCGTTGCGCGCGCCGACTACCACGGGCGCGCTCGCGAATTCGACATACTTGGCGTGGCCTTGGGCAAAAAAGTCGCCCACGGGGCATTCAACCGCCGGACGAGCGGCGTCATCCCAAGTCATGCGCAGCACGAGTTCCCGCAGATGTTCGGGGGAAGGGGAATTGATCGTGAACCAAATGTGGGTGACCCGGCCGCTGCCTTGAACGTCCATCAGCGTGAGGGTCTGGCCGGGGTCAATGCGCCGAGAGTCGCCGTTTCGTCCTTTGGGGTCGGTGCTCGACGCTCGCATGGCGGAGAAATCTTTCCGGGCAGCGAGATCGGCGGGGACCTGGCCCAGGGCCACGGATTCCAACAGTGCGGCGACGGTTGCGCTCAGAACGAGGGTGGTTAACCGGCTAAGTTGGGTAGTCATATCGGCGGGTATCTTAAACGCTCTTGGAACGGCATCAAGTCCTGGATTCCCCACGCGTTGCGTGTCATTCCTGACCTTGTTTACCCCTTTGCTCCCGGCTTCTGCCTTCGTCATTCCTCTGCCCTGCGGCGTGGCTGCGGTTAGAGAAGACTGAGCGTGCGATCGGCGGCGGACATGCCCGAACTCAAACTACAATCGGGCTATTCACGCGGCCAGCCTGTGACCGACTGCCAGTTGCTGTGAAAGGTAGTTCCGGTCACACTAACTGATTGGTGCGAGCCTCCCCGGCAAGCCTGGTCTTCCAGAGCTTTGACCCGTCTTTCGAGTGCTGTGACCCTGCCTTCAATCTCATACTCTGGCAGCACCGGCATAATGATTTCCTCTGGCCGTAGATCACACGTCAGGACAATCTCCATCTCCGTTGAGCGTTCAGCGAGGGCGTATCTGGCTGCCCGCTGGACGTTGCTGAAATCAAGCGCGTGTTCTCGTTCGGCGACCCATCCGCTTGAGTTCCCCCAATACAGCCGGTTTTGTTTATTTCGCAGAAACACTCTCATTTGCACTTAGTCAATAATCTCCCCGGCAGGAGCTGCCTGGCGAAGAGCCGGGCGACCGCGTCGGCTCGGCCACTCATCCTCCTCAGCCATTGCCCACCACCATCTCATGCCTTCGCCGGGGCAAACGTGCAACGTTGCCGTGCAGTGGGCGAAATCACAACTGGGGTGTTCGCCCCATGCTCGCATCGGGCGCGTCCCGGCACGGCCACCGGAGCGCGAGCCGTCCCTGGCTCGCAACGGCGGCCCACGCGATGTAGGGATCAAGGTTCTTCCTCGCCCCTCCGTGGCCGGGAGAAGGAGATAATGGCATTAGCTCTGGTTAAGGGTGTGTTCTGTGCTCGGTTAAAGAATGAGCGGCGGACGCGTGAGTTGAAGAGGAGTGCATGGGGTGCGCTAAAAGCGAGTCGAGGCGCTTGGTTCTGGGCGTGGACGACTATTCCGCCGGTACGGGGTCGTTGCTGAATCAGTTTGCGCTGGGCCGTTTGCGTCACTACGGTCAGGTATGCACTCTGGAAAGCTACTCCAAGCCAAGATCGTATCCTTGTCCGTCGCTTTGCTCCTGGTCGAAGCAGGCTCACGAGCGGCCCAACCGGCCTCCCTGGTCGAGCGGCTCGGCTACCAGCCGACGGATAAGCTGCTGATCGTTAACGGCGACGACGCCGGGATGTGTCACACGGCCAATCTCGCGACCATCGAATGCCTGGCGCAAGGCTTCATGCGTTGCTCGACGATCATGGTGCCCTGTCCGTGGTTCCCCGAAATTGCCGCCTATGCCAAAGGGCACCCGGAGAAAGACTTCGGGGTTCACCTTTGCCACACGTCGGAATGGGGCAAGTACCGCTGGGGACCCGTGGCCCCGCGCGAGCAGGTCCCCGGACTGATTGACCCGGAGGGCTACCTTTGGCGCGATGTCCCCGAAGTTTATTCCCATGCGACGCCGGACCAGGCGCTCATCGAGGGGCGCGCGCAAATCCGGCGCGCGCTGGCCGCGGGCATAGATGTGACCCACATTGATTCCCATATGGGCACGCTGCAATTGCAGCCGGATTATGTGAAGACCTACCTGCAGCTCGCGGTCGATTTCGATCTGCCCGTCCGCATGGCTTCACAGGACACCCTTGCCCGGGCGGGGCATCCCGAGCTGCGCGCCGCGTTCGCCGCGAAGGGGATTGTGTTCCCTGATTATTTTGTCTATGACGAGCTCAAGGACGAAAAGGCGAACGTGAAGGAGTTCTGGCTCGGCATCGTGCGGAACCTTAAACCTGGGGTCACTGAGCTGTATATCCATGCAGGGATGCCTACGGACGAGCTGAAAGCGATTACGGGTTCCTGGCCAACGCGCTCTCAGGAGTTCGAGGTCTTTACCCACGACGAGGAGATGAAACGCGCGATGGCGGAGCAGAAGATTACGCTGATCGGCTATCGGCCACTGCGCGACCTTCAGCGCGGACAACGCCGGCAAAGCAACGGGCACTGAGAGCAAATGCGGGGGGCGGAATGCGAAGTGCGGAATGCGAAGTGCGTGATGCGTGATTTGGACGCCGAAGCCAGCTCAAACCCACCTCACAGGCACCCCAAAGCCACCTCCATGCGACCCTCAAGCCATGCCCAAGCCACCTTGAAGCCGTTATCATGAACGCTGCAACCGCCCTGTCTCGATATGCCTGGATTGGCGCGTGCCTCTGGCTCACCCACCCCGCGCTCGCCGCGACGCCTGTCCCGGGGAGTGCCAAATCAGGAGCCAGCAGTGAGCAGCGAAGATAGTGGGTGCCGGTGGAGGACTTCTCCCAGGTCCTGGCTGACCCGGTGGAGATTGGGCCGGTCGAGAGGATCGCCTCTTACAGCGGGACGCTTTACCTGCTTGAAGTCCTGGGCCGGTTGTAGCGTGTGCCACGGAGAGTAACCAGGGGGCGATTCCTGAAGCGGCGGTGACCAATTCGGGCAAGCGACCATTGGACAACTCAGGACTGACACCGGCTCGGAGCTGCCTTGTGGGGCGGTGGCAGCTTGGGCCTTTACCGGGCGGTTGCGGCGCGACAGACTGTGCCGGCACGATATGACGAACCAGGTTCCACGTTCGGAATTGGCGGACCGGCTGAGCCGCTTCCAGGCGCGCATGGATGCGGAACAGCCGCAGTGGGCGCTGGCCGCGATCCTGGGCCGGGTGAACCAATATTACTTCACCGGCACGATGCAGGACGGCGTGCTGCTCATTTCGCGCGGCGGCGAGCCGGTGCTCTGGGTGCGGCGCAGCTTCGAGCGCGCCTGCGCCGAGTCCCTGCTGCCCGCCATCCGGCCGATGAACAGCTTCCGCGATGCGGCCCAGACCCTGGGCAGGATTCCGGAGACCGTTCACCTCGAGGCGGACGTGGTGCCGTTTGGTCTCGTGCAGCGCTTTCGCAGACACTTCCCCTGCCGGGAAGTTGCCGCGCTGGACGCGCAGGTGGCGAAAGTGCGGGCGATGAAGAGCCCTTACGAGCTGGCCCTGATGGCGCGGGCGGGGGAGATTCACCGGCGCATCATGGAGGAGGAAGTGCCCAGGCTGTTGCGCGAGGGGATCAGCGAAGCGGAATTTGGCGCCGACCTGTTTCCTGTCATGGTGCGCCAGGGCCACCAGGGCGTGGTGCGATTCGGCGCCTTCGGCGTCGAAGCGTTAGTCGGCCAGATTGGGTTTGGCGAAAGCTCCCTCTGCCCGACCAGCATGGACAGTCCCGGCGGCTGCCAGGGCCTGGGGCCCGCCGCTCCCGTGTTGGGCAGTGCTGTCCGCAAGCTGCGCCGCGGAGACTTGGTGTTTCTGGACACCGGCTGCAGCGTCGAAGGTTATCATACCGACAAGACCCTCATCTATGCCTTCGGCGGCGCCCCTTCGGGTGAGGCGCTCGCGATGCACGAACAATGCCTCCAGGTGGAGCGGCGGGCGGCGGAGATGCTCCGGCCGGGAGCGATTCCGTCGAAGATTTACTCAGCGATCCTGGATAGCCTGGACGCGGAGTTTCGGAAGCACTTCATGGGCTACGGCGAGCGGCATTCCAATTTTCTCGGCCACGGCATCGGCTTGCAGATTGACGAGCCGCCGGTGATTGCGAAGGGCTTCGACGAGCCGTTGGTTGAGGGGATGGTGATTGCCCTGGAGCCCAAGCGCGGCGTGGCCGGCGTCGGCATGGTCGGCAGCGAGAACACGTATCTGGTCACCCCCAACGGCGGCAAAAGCCTGACCGGTAATCATCCCGGATTAATGGTGGTGGAAGCAAGCTGAGCTCGGCCCAAGACGATCACCCGCTTCTCTAAACCTTTACACTCCAGAACCGACTGGCTCCGCCGCTCAGGCAGCAGCGAGGCGACCCCGCTGCGCCGCCAGGTGGCAGCGATCGCGCCAGGCACGCCAGGCGACCCACGCGCAGGTGGCGGCGATGCCGAGCCAGGCGGTCAGTCTCAGGACCGCCGCGATCCGCGTGTCATATTGCAGCAGGCCCCACCGAGTGAGAATCGTGTTCCAATCGTGGTCTCCGCCGCCTACCAGCGGCAGCTCCATCGCCCGGGCGTCGGCCAGGTAGCGGGCGATATTGAACCAGTTCTCGAAGAACCAAATGGAGGCGGCGGCAAAGCCGAGCGGCTGCCCTTTCCGCCAGAAGGCGACCGCCAGCACACAGGGAAACACCAGTTGGCCAAGGGTGCCCCCGTAAGGCTCCAGCCGTGAACTGAACAGGCCGACCACCGGATGGCCCGCCTCATGAAAGAGCAGGTTCGCGTGGTCGAGCAGAAAGATAAATCCCGGCTCCGAGCGCAGCATGAGCAACAGGAAGAGCCCAACACCAGCAGCAAAGCCAACGAGCTTTGCTTTGGTCAGCGGTTCCCATTCGTGTTGTTCCATGCGTCCGGATGCAGCAAGAAACTCGCCAGCTCAGATGGATGAGGCGCGGGTGATTGCGCAGGTCGCGATGAGCCCCCGGGCTGAAGGGATGATGGTTGGCTTGGAGGCTCAAGCCGGCGCGACGAGACCAAACACGTTGCACCGCACTCAACCCTCGACCCTCAGCCCTCAACTTTCCCCCCGGGACCCCAAGTGGCGGCAAAAGCCTAACCGGCAACTGTCCCGGATTGATGGTGGTGGAAGAATGCTGAACCTTGCGCGAACACACCTTCAAATCCGGCTGGTCCAGGAAATCGGCCCAGTGGCTCACAGAAAGTGTAGAAAGTGACGACTTGATCGGTCATGCCCGGGATGGTGGTGGCGGTGCCAACCAAAGATGCCGCAGCGCTATTTCTGGAACCCGTTTGCCGGTGACGCGAAACGTCCGTTTGTGCCTGGTCGTCGCCACGACTGGC
>Ga0335078_10001763_pt1 | contig 32701 bp, 28 predicted proteins | sample Lox_Sample_32_FD_206711 | JGI IMG/M metagenome (GOLD analysis project Ga0335078, IMG submission 206711) | Soil microbial communities from Loxahatchee National Wildlife Refuge, Florida, United States - Lox_Sample_3.2 | ecosystem: Environmental > Terrestrial > Soil > Wetlands | place: USA... | reverse complement strand
CCGACGATCGGCACGCGCAGGCTCGTCGCGGCTCGGTTTGCGATTGGCTCGTTCGCCCGCACCAGTGCCACGGTCGCACCCAAGGCGCGTGAGTGCACCGGCGCCAGTCGTGCATCGCCGAACCGGTGAACGATCCCGTGCGCGGTCGCGATCAGGTAACCCCCGCCACTGGCCGTCGCAACGATCCCCACCACGTGATCGCCGCTGGGCAGACCGCGAAATGGGCCGTGTGAGCGCACCAGCCCGAATGCCGCGACTCGCCCGCCTTGCGCCGCGAGCCAGTAGCCCTGACTGTCGGGAGCCTCCGCGATCGCGGTCACGGCCCCTGGGGCGTGTCCGGACGTCCACGACCCGTACGACCTGGCGTGGCCAAACGCCTGGACCACACCGTCGGCCGTGGCGATCAGATAGCCGTCCGCGGTGCCGGCGATCGCGACGGCATGGTCGCCCTGAGCGAGCCCGCGCACCGACCCGAACGATCTCGCGTCACCGAATGCCTGCACCCGGCCGGAGCGCGTCACGAGCCAGTAGCCACGATCGTCGGCCGTCCGCGCGATCCCCACTATCCGATCGTCCGAGCTGAGGCCGGTGAACGATCCGTACGCGCGCGCGGTCCCGAACGCTCCGACAACGCCCTGTCCGGTCACGGTCCACAGCCCGCGGCCGTCCGCGGTCGTTGCGGCGCCGGCGACCTGGCCACGCGCCGACGTGGCACCCAGCCGCGCGACACCGAAATTCGCCACCCGGCCACCAGTGTTCACCAGCGCATAGCCGCGCCGAACCGGGGACGGGAACGACAGCTCAACCGACTGCCCAGACGACGTGGACAAGGACCCGCAGCTCACGGCTGCGCACACCGCGGTCGCGCGGGCCTCGATGGATCCGGCGGCGGGCGAGGACCCCCCGAGCAGTAGGGCGAGACCGGCACTCGCGACGATCAGGCGCCCTGCACGGCCCAAACCCATCTGCCCTTCCTTCTTGTCATCGCTCGATGTGGCCGGTGCTGTGGGCGCCAGCAACGCTCACGCGGAAGACATTCGCCCACCGCCGGGCGCAGACTGACCAGCTCGTCGCGCTACGAATCACAACCTAGACACGCGGGGGTATTCCCCGGGCCGCTGAAACGGGCGCGGCTGCACCGGCAATGAACAGTTTCTTAGAGAGAACCTGCACTGGATCGGCGCCGGCGTCTCAGTTTCAGCCGCGGCTTGTTGGGAACCCTCTTTGAAAGAGCCGAGGAGGTAGAGGATGTCGACCGGAATCATCATTGCGATCGTCGTGGTCGCAGTCATCGTCGTTGCCGTACTGCTGTTCGCAGTGACCCGTGGCCGCCGCGCCGCGGCCGCGCGCCGGCGCGAGCGCCTGCTGGCCCGGCGCCGCGAACAGGCCGCCACCGAGCACCGTCAGGTGGCGGAGACCCGCACCGGGCGGGCCGAGGAAGCCGAGCATCGCGCGCGAGTGGCGACCGCCCTCGCCGAGCGAGAGCGGGCCGAGGCGCAGTTGCACGAGGAGACCGCACGCGCGCACGAGCTCGGGCTCGCCGACGACGACCTGATGCGCGAGGATCGGGCCCCGAGCGGCGGGACCGCGCGCGAAGAGGTCGCCGAGCGTGACGACGTCGCCGCGCGCGACGAGGTCGGCGCGCGCCGGCAGAACTCGGACCGCTGAGAACCGGAGACGAGGGGAGGGACCGAGATGGCGAGCACGGCTGAATCGAGCCACCGCTCGGAGGCTTCGGTCGCCGAGCTGATCAAGCAGCTGTCAGAGCAGAGCAGCCGCTTGGCCAGACAGGAGGTCGAGCTCGCGAAGGCCGAGCTCGCCATCAAGGGCAAACGGGCCGGGGTCGGCGCCGGCATGTTCGGCGGCGCCGGAGTGTTCGGGTTCTATGCGCTCGGAGCGCTGACCGCCGCGGCGGTGCTGGCCCTCGCCACCGCGGTGACGGCGTGGCTGGCGGCGCTGATCGTCACCGTGGTGCTGGCGGTGATCGCCGGCATCCTCGCGCTTGGAGGCAAGCGCGAGGTGGCGCAGGCGACTCCGCCGGTCCCCGAGCAGGCGGCCGAGAGCGTGAAGGAGGACGTGCAATGGGCGAAGACCCGCGCACGGTCGGCGCGCCGATAGCGGCCGCCAAGGATCCCGCGCAGATCCGGGAGGAGATCGAGGCCACGCGCCGCGAGCTCGGCGACACGGTCGAGGCGCTGGCCGCGAAGGCCGACGTCAAGGCGCGCGCCCGCGAGAGGATCGAGAGCGTCCGGGAGTCGGTGGTGCGCCCGGCGGTGCTCGTGCCGGCGGCGGCCGCCGTCCTCGCCCTGCTCGCCTGGAGCGCCTGGCGGCTGACCAGCCGCTAGATCGGGGCTAGATCGTTAGATCGTTAGATCGGGGTTCCCCACAGCGGGAACCAGCGCTCGAGCTCCTGCTCGACCGGCAGCTCCTTGCCGATCTGGGCCTTGAGCACGAGCTCGCGCTCGTTGTCGCGCTGCTCGGCGCCGGCGGCCGGCGCGAACGGATAGAACGCCCCGCGCTTGTAGTTGTAGATCCAATAGACCGGACGCTTGCTCCGCTCGTCGTCGAACGCGAACACGGAGCACAGGACGCGGTCGCCGTAGCCACCGGCCTCGAGCGCGCTGCTGACCGCGTTGATCCCGACGACCAGATCGTCGAAGTCGCTCCCGCGGAGCAGGAGCCACCGAAAACCATAGGGGTCATCGGAGCTGGTCACGGTCGTCCCGCTGTCCGACGCCGTGGCGCGGACAACCTCCTCCATCTCGCGAACGATCGAGTCGAAGTCCGCGGTCGCGAGCGGCTGGAACACGATCGCGGCGGCCCCGCGCGAGGTCAGCCCCATCGACGTCTCCATCGTCACGTACGCCGTGCTCATCGCGAACAGCCGGTCGGGCGCCGGCTGCGCCAGCTTGCGACGGCCCATGAGGACGTCGAGGAAGCCCACTCGGTTCAGGTTGTGCCCTGGAGCTGAGCCTCGAGCCGCTCCAGTCGCTCGATCCTCGCCGACAGCGGCGGATGGGTCGAGAACAGGTTGGTCAGGCCCTGCTTGGCCTTCGGCGGGAAGATGTAGAACGCGGCGAGCTCGCTCGACGCGGCGCGCAGATCGCGCTGCGGGATCCGCGCCATGCCACCGTCGATCTTCAACAGCGCGCTGATCAGCGCGCTCGGCCGTCCGGTGATGATCGCCGAGCCGCGGTCGGCGGCGAACTCGCGGTAGCGGGACAGCGCCTGGAGCAGCAGGAACGAGATCACGTAGACCGCCGCAGAGACCAGGATCACGACGAAGAACCCGTTGTTGTTGCTGTTGTTGCGGTTGTTGCCGCCGAAGCCGCCGCCGAACAAGAACCCGAACTGGGTGATGAACGCCGCGATCGAGGCGAAGAAGCTAGCGATCGTCATCACCACGACGTCGCGGTTCACGACATGGGTGATCTCGTGGCCGAGCACGGCCTCGAGCTCCGCCGGCTCGAGCAGCTGGAGGATCCCGGTGGTGGCGCACACGGTGGCGGTCTTCGGGGAGCGCCCCACCGCGAAGGCGTTGGGCATCGGCGTCTGGGCGATCGCGACGCGAGGCTTGGGGATGTTGGCCTGGACGCACAGGCGGTCGACCATCGCGTGGAGCTGCGGCGCCTCCTGTGGCGTCACCGCGCGCGCGCCCATCGAGGCCAGGGCGATCTTGTCGGAGGTGAACAGCTGAACGGCGAACAGCCCGGCGGCGACGATCGCGATTGTGACCGCGCCGGCGCCCGCGGCGATCAGCACCGCGACCAGCAGGGCGTACACGAGCCCGAGCAGGAAGATCGTGAGCAGCATCCGGGCCTGGAGCCCGTTGTCCCGTCCGAATGATTTACGACTAGCCATAGTGCTCCTAATGGTGGCAGACGGGGTAACTGGTCCCTGAATCGTCCATATGAATCTGAGAAGTCATGGAAATCGCTAAAGGTTTGCGCGGTAGCGGCCGATACACCGGGGTGGTGCGTGCCGCTCGGGCATATCTCGCCGGCTTCGGCACCACCGGCTCGCTGCTGGCCGGTGCCGCGCTGATGTTCATCCTAGCCAGCGCGCTGGTGGCGTTCCGAGGCTGGCCCCACGTCGCGGCCCAGCCCTCTCCCGGCGAGGTGGTGCTCGCGCCGCACTCCGCCCGCTCTTCGGCCTCCGCGCGTCGGCTCGCGGCAGCGGCGGCGGCGCCGCTCGGCGGCACGGGCGCGCCGGCGGTCGGCCCCGGGGCGCGAGGCCCCGGCACGAACGGACCCGGGACCGGTGGCCGCGGAACCGGACGGAGGCCCGGGGGCGGCACGGTCGGCAATCCGGTCAGCACGTCGATTCCGGTCGGAACGCCGGCATCGTGCTCGGCGGCCGGGTGCGGCACGACGACGACCGTGGCGCCGCCGCCGTCGCCGGTCCAGCAGGGCCTGGAGCCGATCCAGCAGGTGACGAACACGCTCGGCCACGTCGTCTCGGATACGGGCGGAAAGGTCGGCACGGTCGTGCAGCAGACCGCGAACACGGTCGCCGGCCCGGTCGGGGGCGCGAGCCCGCCGGTCGGGGGTCTGGTCAAGGGGACCGGCACCGGGGCCGCGAAGAGCGTCACCGGCGTCACGAAGGCGCTCGGGGGCATCGTGTCAGGCCTCGGGGGCGGCTAGCCAGGTGTCGCGGGCGCTCCGGCGAGCGCCCGCGCGATGAACCGGACGCTCACGGCCTGCATCTCGGCGTCGTGCTGGATCGACTGGTGATGGCCGCCGGGGAGGGCGATCAGCCGGCTGCGCGGCGATCGGAGCGCGGTCGCGAGCTCGCGCGAGTGCTCGACCGGGACCCGCTCGTCGCCCTCGGCGTGGAGCAGCAGCATGGGGATCTCGAGCTCTCGCGCGGCGGCCTGGACATCGTGGTCCGACAGGAGGCGATCGAGCGCGTCGCGGTCGGCGGCGAACGTGAAGCGGCCCTCGTCGAGGCCGCGCCGGAGCAGCTCCCCGTTGGCGGGGCAGATCGCCACGACCGCCGCGGCTCCGGCCGCCGCGGCGGACACCAGCGCGAGGTATCCGCCCATGCTGGATCCCCGGAGCGCGACCGGAGCGGTCCCTGGGAGCCGTGATCTCAGCAGGGTCGCGATCGCAACGACGTCGTCGATCGCCCGGCCGTCCATCGGCCCCTCGCTGTCGCCGTGACCGCGTTGGTCGAACGCCACGGCCGCGAGGCCGGCGCCGAGCACAGCCCGGGCGAAGTCGTGGTGGTTCTCCTTGCAGGACCCGGCGCCGTGGATCGTGACGACGCCCCCCGGAGCGGTCGTCTTCGGCAGCCACAGCGAGTACGAGAGGCCTCCGTGCAGGCCGATCTCGGTCGGCAGCTCCGGCGTGACGGTGCGCGGCCGCGGCACCCGGCGATCATGCCAGGCGCGTCGTGGGCATGGCATGATCGACCCCCGATGACCGCTACCGCTTTGACCATGTCGCACGTCTACCCCGCCGGGTCGCGCGTGAACGAGCGCGGACGGCTCGAGATCGGGGGCTGCGATGCGGTCGAGCTGGTCCGCGAGTTCGGCAGTCCCGCGTTCGTCGTCGCCGAGGACGACCTCCGCGGGCGCGCGCGCGCGTTCATGGACGCGGTCCGTGCCCGGCACGCCGACTTCGACGTCCTGTTCGCGTCCAAGGCGTTCCCGTGCACGGCCGTCTACCGGCTGCTCGCCGAGGAGGGGTTGTCGTGCGACGTGGCCTCGGGCGGGGAGCTGTTCCTCGCGCTGCGCGGGGGGTTCGACCCGGCGCGGATCTACTTCCACGGCAACGCTAAATCGGCCGGCGAGCTGCGGGAGGCTCTCGCGGCCGGGGTCGGCCACATCGTGATCGACTCGCTGGACGAGCTCGACCTGCTCGAGCGGATCGCGGCCGAGGCCGGACGGCGCCAGGAGGTCCTGATCCGGATCACCCCCGGCGTGGCCGGGGACACCCATCATGCGATCTCGACCGGCCAGAGCGATTCCAAGTTCGGCTTCGCCCCGGTCGACGCGCGCGTCGCGATCGAGCGGCTCGCGGACGCGCCGCACCTCGAGCTGGTCGGTCTGCACTTCCACATCGGCTCGCAGCTGTTCGAGCTCGAGCCGTTCCGCGCCGCCGTGCGGACGCTGGCGTCGCTCGGCGACTTCCCCGTGTACAACGTCGGCGGGGGGCTCGGGGTGGCATACACGGCTTCGGTCCAGCCGCCGTCGGTCGTCGACTACGTGGATGCGATCGTGAGCACCGTCCATTCGGAGCTGGGCGCCGACAAGCGGCTGCTGCTCGAGCCCGGGCGCGCGCTGGTCGCGAACTCCGCGGTCACGCTGTACACGGTGCAGACGGTCAAGCGCAACGTCTCGACCTGGGTGGCGGTCGACGGCGGGATGTCCGACAACCTCCGTCCGATGCTGTACGGCGCGCGCTACGAAGCGGTGGTGGCCGACCGGCCGCTGGCGCCGGCGAACGAGCGATGCCACCTGGCGGGCAAGCACTGCGAGTCGGGCGACGTGATCATCCGCGACGTCTCGCTCGCCGACCCCGCCCCGGGCGACGTGATCGCGACGCCCGCGACCGGCGCGTACGGGTACTCGCTGGCCAACAACTACAACGGCGTGCCCCGGCCGCCGGTGATCTTCTGCCGTGACGGGGACGCCCGCGTGGTCGTCCGCCGCGAGAGCTACGAGGACCTGGCCGCCCGTGACGTCGGCTGACTCCGATCAGGTCTTCCGAGTCGGGCTGCTGGGGCACGGCACGGTTGGGGCGGCGTTCGCGGCGTTGCTGCCCGAGCACGCGGCGCGGATCGAGCGGATGACCGGGCTGCGGCCCGAGCTGTCGGGCGTGATGACCCGGGGCTCCGGGTCGTTCGACGAGATCCTCGAGGGGTCGGATCTGATCGTCGAGCTGATCGGCGGGATCGAGCCGGCGCGCTCGTATCTGCTCCAGGCGATGGAGGCGGGTCGGCACGTCGTGACCGCCAACAAGCAGCTGCTGTCGCAATACGGCGAGGAGCTTTGGGACGCGGCCCGTTCGCACGGGGTCCAGCTCCGGTTCGAGGGGGCGGTCGCCGGCGTGGTCCCGGTGATCCGGGTGCTCCAGGAGTCGCTGGCGGGCGCGACGATCGACCGGGTGCACGGGATCGTCAACGGCACCACGAACTTCATCCTGACCGAGATGGCGCGCACCGGCATGACGTTCGAGGAGGCCTTGGTCGAGGCGCAGCGACTGGGGTACGCGGAAGCCGACCCAGCCGAGGACGTCGACGGCCGCGACGCCGCCGCCAAGATGGCGATCCTGGCGCGGCTGGCGTTCGACACGCCCGTGCACCTGGACCAGGTCCGGTACGAGGGGATCGAGCACATCAAGCCCGAGGACCTCGAGTACGCGCACGAGCTCGGGCTCGAGCTGAAGCTGATCGGGACCGCGGAGCGGATCGGTCCCGGGCTGTCGGTTCGGGTCCATCCCGCGTTCCTGTATCCGAGGCATCCGCTGGCGTCGGTGAGCGGGCCGTTCAACGCGGTCACGGTCGAATCCGAGGCGATCACCGAGATCACGATGTCGGGGCCGGGCGCCGGCGGCCCGCAGACCGCGAGCGCGGTGCTCGGCGATGTGATCAGCGCGATGATCCCGCCGGCGTCGACGCCGCCCACGAGCCAGGTGCTCGAGATCGTGCAGGACGTCTCCTCGGCGTTCTACCTGCATCTCGACGTCGCCGATGAGCCGGGCGTGCTGGCTCGGGTGGCGCAGGTGCTCGCCGAGCACGAGGTGTCGGTCAAGTCGGTCGTGCAGCGGGGGCTCGGGGCGCAGGCGCGGCTCGTGATGGTCGTCCATCCGGTGCTCGAGTCGCGGTTCAGCGCGGCGATGGATGAGCTCGCGGGGCTCGACGTGCTGAGGGCGCCGGCGCGGGCGATCCGGGTGCTCGAGGAGGAATTCGGGTAGCCGCCGGTGACGTCGCCCGGGGCGGGCGATGGCGGCCGGGTCCGATTCGGCAGAGTGGCGCCGATGGGGTGACGGCTATCTCGGTCCGGTGGTGATGGCGTGGGCGGCGCGGATGCGCCGGGATCGCGGTTCGGCGGCGCCGAGATCGCGTCTGTCATACCGCACACTCGGCGCTCCGTTCTCGCCGAGATCGTGGCTCACACGCCCACGCTCGGCGAGGGGAGCCTGTCGAGTGTGGCCGTGTGACCCGGGTCAGGACCGCGCGACCGCCACGGCCCGGCGGCGCCGGTTCGGCTAGGGTGCCGCGTCACATGAAGGCCGTCCAGATCGTGGATCTCACGGGCCCGCAGTCGGCGCTCAAGGTGGTCGACGTACCCGAGCCCGAGCCGTCGCATCCGACGACGCCGGGGGAGGGGGTGGTGGTCGACGTCCACGCCGCCGGCGTCGCGTTCCCCGAGCTCCTCCAGACCCGCGGCCAGTATCAGGTCAAGCCGGAGCTGCCGTTCGTGCCGGGCAGCGAGGTCGGTGGCATCGTCCGCTCCGCGCCCGACGGCGCAAGCGTCAAGGCCGGCGACCGGGTGGCCGCGTTCTGCATGCTGGCCGGGTGGGCGGAGGTCGCGGTGGCGCCGGCGTTCTTCACGTTCAAGCTCCCCGACGAGCTCGACTTCGCCCAGGGGGCGGCGCTCGTCCTCAACTACCACACGGCCTACTTCTCGCTGAAGACCCGCGGTCGCCTCGAACCGGGCGAGACCGTGCTCGTCCACGGCGCCGCCGGCGGCATCGGCACCGCCACGCTGCAGGTGGCCAAGGGGCTCGGCGCGCGGACGATCGCGGTCGTGTCGAGCGAGGAGAAGGAGCGGGTGGCCCGGGATGCCGGCGCCGACGAGGTCGTGCGCAGCGACGGCGCGTGGAAGGACCAGGCCAAGGAGATCTCGGGTGGCGGCGTCGACGTCGTGATCGATCCGGTCGGCGGCGACCGGTTCACGGACAGCCTGCGCTCGCTCAGGGAGGGCGGCCGCGTTGTCGTGGTCGGCTTCACCGGCGGCTCGATCCCCGAGGTCCGCGTCAACCGGCTGCTGCTTGCGAACACCGAGGTGATCGGCGCCGGCTGGGGCAACTACGTGATCCCCAAGCCCAAGCTCAACCAGGAGATCGGCGACGCGATCGCGCGCCTGATCGACGAGGGATTCGTGCGGCCGGTGGTCGGCGCGAGGTTCCCGCTCGAGCGGGCCGGGGACGCGCTCGAGCTGCTCGACAGCCGCGGCGCGACCGGCAAGGTCGTGCTCGAGCTCTCCTAGCGCCGGCGCGGCCCGGCCGCGGGCGACGAGCGCCTTCAAACCCGTGCGCCGGTGTGATGCCGGCTCTGACATGCTCCCGCCCATGCCGGGCATCATCGAGCGCTACCGGGAACGCCTGCCGTTTGCGAGCTCCGATCCCATCGTCTCGCTCGAGGAGGGGTCGACGCCGCTGATCCTCGCCGAGCGGCTGTCCGAGCGCGCCGGCCTCGAGGTCTGGCTGAAGCTCGAGGGCGCCAATCCGACCGGCTCGTTCAAGGACCGCGGCATGACCTGCGCGGTGTCGGCGGCCGTCCGAGAAGGCGCGCAAGCGGTGATCTGCGCATCCACGGGCAACACGGCCGCCTCGGCCGCGGCCTATTCCGCACGGGCGGGACTCCGAGGCGCGGTGATCGTGCCCGAGGGCAAGATCGCCACCGGGAAGCTCGCGCAGGCGCTGATGCACGGCGCGCGCGTCGTGGCGCTGCGCGGCAACTTCGACGAGGCCCTGAAGCTCGTCCGCGAGCTCGCGAGCCGGCACCCGGTGTCGCTGGTGAACTCCGTCAACGACTTCCGGATCGAGGGGCAGAAGACGGCGGCGTTCGAGATCGCCGAGCAGCTCGGCGGCGAGCTCGACGCGCTCTGCATCCCGGTCGGGAACGCCGGCAACATCACCGCGTACTGGAAGGGGTTCGAGGAGGAGCGGCTGAAGCCGCGGATGCTCGGATTCCAGGCCGCCGGCGCCGCACCGCTCGTCCACGGCAAGCCGATCGAGCACCCGGAGACGGTGGCGAGCGCGATCCGGATCGGCAACCCCGCGCGATGGGAGGACGCGATGAACGCGATGACGTCCTCGGGCGGGGCGGTCAAGGCGGTCACCGACGCCGAGATCCTGATGGCGTACCGGTTCCTGGCGGCGAACGAGGGCGTGTTCTGCGAGCCCGCCTCGGCCGCGAGCGTCGCCGGGCTGCTCGTGCACGGCGCCGGCGACGGAGTGCGCCGGGTCGTCTGCGTGCTCACCGGCCACGGCCTGAAGGACCCCGACACCGCGCTCGACCAGGCCGGCGCCGTGGTGCCGTGCGACCCCGAGCTCGGCGCGATCGAACGCGCGGTACTCGGGTGACGCTCGCGCGCCGGCGCCGGGTCCGCGTTCCCGCTTCGTCGGCCAACCTCGGTCCGGGGTTCGACGTGCTCGCAGCGGCGCTCGCGCTCCATCTCGAGCTCGAGGTCGTCGAGACCGGGACGTTCGCGGTGGTCACCGACCTCGACGTGCCGCGGAGCCGCGACAACCTCGTGGTGCGGGCGTTCGAGCGGCTGCATCCGGCCGACGGGTTCGAGTTCCGGATCTCGTCGGGCATCCCGCTGTCGGGCGGGCTCGGGTCGAGCGCCGCGGCGGTGGTCGCCGGGCTGATGGCGGCCGACCACCTGTTCGAGCTCGATGCGGACCTGCTCGCGTCGGCGGCCGAGCTCGAGGGCCATCCGGACAATGTCGCCGCCGCGCTGAACGGCGGATTCGTGGTGTGCGACGGACCGCGGGCGCGCCGGTTCGAGCCGCCGATGGGGCTCGAGGCGGTACTGGTGGTGCCGTCGGAGGCCGTGCGGACCGAGGAGGCGCGGGCGGCGCTCCCTGCCGAGGTTCCGATCGGTGACGCCGTGTTCAACGTGGCCCACGCCTCGATGCTGATGCTCGGCCTCGCCACCGCCGACTGGGACCTGATCGCCGCGGGGCTGCGCGACCGCCTGCACCAGCCCCGCCGGGCGCATCTGTACCCGCGGTCGGCCGAGCTCGTCGAGCGGGCCCCGAGCCTCGGCGCGCTCGGCGCGACGATCTCGGGCGCCGGCCCGACCGTGCTCGTGTGGTGCCGGTATGACCAGACCGGCGCGCTCGTCGATGCGCTCGGGGCTGAGGTGGAGGGCTGGGCGACGGTGATGCGGGCGCGGTTCGAGGCTCAAGGCGCCGACGTCCGCGAGCTCTGATCCTTCAGCCGCTCGCGGAGCCACTCGGCGTGGCGCTCCTGGAGCTCGCGCCCGCGCCGGGTGAAGTCGAGAATCAGCCGGAGATCGTCGTCGCTGTAGCGCTCGGCCATCGGCACGTACAGCTTCCTCATCGGCTCGACCATCAGCTCGGTGGCGAATTCGAGGGCCCGCTCCGTCGGCTCGACCAGCACCCTTCGGCGGTCGGAGGGGTCGGGCACGCGCCGGGCCAGCCCAGCGCGCCCCAGGCGGTCGATCACCGCGGTGATCGCCCCCGTGGTGAGCCGACTCGCCTCGGCGAGCTCCCCGGCGGTCATGCGGCCGTGCTGGTCGAGGATGTCCATACACCGCGCGTCGGTGCGATTGATCCCCAGCGACTCGGCGAGCAGCTCGTCGACGGTGTCTGTCGCCCGCTGGTTGGCGCGCACCTCGTCGCCGAGTTCGGCGTACAGCTGGAGACGTTCGGGCGAAAGTTCTCTTGACATCTAAATCTCTTAGGTCATAAGATACTTGCGGTGTAAGCAAATCTTAGCTCGGAGGTGTGGGCGATGGAACAGGCAATCGAGGCGGACGGCCTCGTCAAGACATATCCGAAAGGGGTGACGGCGCTCGACGGGCTGTCGTTCGCCGCCGCGTCCGGCACCGTGTTCGCGCTGCTCGGCCCGAACGGCGCCGGCAAGTCGACCGCGGTCAAGATCCTGACGACGCTGGCCAAGGCCGACGGCGGGACCGCGAGCGTCGCGGGAATCGACGTGATCGCCCATCCCGATCGCGTGCGCCACACGATCGGCGTCGTCGCGCAGGGGTCGGCGGTCGACATCCAGGCCACCGGTCGCGAGAACCTGCGGCTGCAGGGCCAGATCCACGGCATCCGCGGGCGGGCGGTGGAGCAGCGCGCGCAGGAGCTGCTCGCGCGGTTCGGCCTCGCCGAGGCCGCGGACCGGATCGTGCGCGGCTACTCGGGCGGCATGCAGCGGCGCCTGGACATCGCGATGGCGCTCGTCCACGACCCCGCGGTGCTGTTCCTCGACGAGCCGACGACCGGCCTCGATCCCGAGGTACGGGCCGACATGTGGAGCGAGATCTCGCGGCTGGCGGGCGAGCGCGGCAAGACCGTGCTGCTGACGACCCACTATCTCGAGGAGGCCGACCGGCTCGCCGGGCGGATCGCGATCGTCGACCGCGGCAAGGTGGTCGCAGAGGGCACCCCCGAGGAGCTCAAGCGCGAGCTCCGCGGCGACGCGATCCTCGTCGATCTCGAGCGCGAGTACAACGGCGCGGCCAGCGGAGCGATCGGGCAGCTGGCCGGCATCCGCGACGTCGTCGTCGAAGGCCGCATGCTCCGCGCCCGCGCCGACGACGGCGGCCGGGCGGTACCGGCGGTGCTGCTGGCGCTCGAGTCCGAGGGCGTCGAGGTCGCGTCGGTAACGGTGGCCCGGCCCTCGCTCGACGACGTCTATCTGAAATACACCGGCCGCACGTTCGACGCGGCGGAAGCGGAGGCGACCCGATGACCCTGGTCCGGCACACGCTGTACATGACCCTGCGCCACCTCCGCGAGCTGTGGCGCCAGCCGTGGTTCGTGGCGGTGACGCTGGTGCAGCCGGTGATCTGGCTGCTGCTGTTCGGGGCGCTGTTCAAGCGGGTGATCGAGATCCCCGGCTTCCACAGCAGCTCCTACATCGCGTTCCTGGCGCCCGGCGTGGTCGTGATGACCGCGATGTTCAACTCCGCCTGGAGCGGGATGGCGATGATCGAGGACCTGAACCGAGGCGTCACCGCCCGGTTCCTGGTCTCGCCGGTCCGGCGCGAGGCGCTGATCGCCGGCCGGATCCTGAAGGAGGCGGTGGTGGTCGTGATCCAGTCGATGATCATCGTCGCGCTGGCGCTGATCGTCGGGGCCTCGTTCCCGGGCGGGGTCGGGGGCGTGGCGGCGCTGTTCGGCCTGTCCGCGCTGCTCGGCGCGACGTTCGGGGCGCTGTCGAACGGCTTCGGGCTGATCATGCGCCAGGAGGAGGCGCTGATCGGGGCGGTGCAGTTCATCGTGCTGCCGCTGACGTTCCTGTCCTCGACGTTCCTGGCGGCGAACCTGATGCCGAAGTGGATCCAGAAGGTGGCCGACTTCAACCCGGTCAACTGGGCGGTGGTCGCGGGCCGCTCGGCGATCTCGACGCATCCGGACTGGGGGGTGGTGGCGGCGCGCGCCGGGTTCCTGGTGGCGCTGCTGGCGCTGGCGGTGGCGTTCGCGACCAGGGCGTTCCAGTCGTATCAGCGGTCCGTTTGAGGGGAATCCGCCGTGAGGCGGTACGCGCTGCGTACGTCGATGCGGCGGATTCCCTAAGGGAATTCGGCTCGGTCAAATGACGGAGCGCCGGCGTTTCGGAGCCGTATTCCCCGGGGCCGCGAGGGCCCGTCCGGACCGAGCGGTAGCCCCGCCGGGCATGGATGCCCGGCGGAACGGCCCCACGGACGCCGCCGCAGGCGGCCCTAAGACACGCCGGCGGCGTTCGTCATCGCCGCGACCCGCCGGCGCGGCACGTCGAGCCCGAGCCGGCGCAGCAGCTCCTCGGCGACCGCGAGGTAGTCGGCGCCGAGATCGGGCCGGTAGTCCAGGATCGAGACGGCCCGCTCGGCCGATTCGGCGTAGGCGATCGAGGCCCTGATCGTGATGTCGAGCAACTTCTCGCCGAAGTGCTGGCGCAGGGAGTCGAACGCCTCGCGCGAGTGGCGGGTCCGCATGTCGGCGATGTTCAGCACGACGCCGAGCCACTCGAGGTCCGGGTTGAGGTTCTCGCGCGCCAGCTCGATCACCTCGAGCGCCTGCTCGACGCCCTGGAGCGAGAAGTACTGGGCTTCGGCCGAGATCAGCGCGTTGTCGGACGCGACGAGCGCGTTGACCGTGAGCAGGCCGAGCGCCGGCGGGCAATCGATCAGGATCAGGTCGTAGTCGTCGCGAAGCTCGCGCAGGGCCTTCTTGAGCGCGAGCTCGCGGCCCATCTTGCCGCCGAGGGCGAGCTCGGACTCGGCGAGCCCGAGGTTGGCGGGGATGATCCCGTCGTGCACGGCCGCGCGGGCCTTGGCGCGTCCGGACAGGACGTCGCCGATCGTCGGCGACGCCTCCGGGTCGACGTCGAGGTAATCCGACAGGTTGCCCTGCGGATCGAGGTCGACCGCGAGCACGCGCAGATCGGCGCGCCGGAACACGTCGGTGAGCGTCCGCACCGCCGTGGTCTTGCCGGTGCCGCCCTTCTGTGACAGAACCGCGATTGTCGCCGCCATCGCCCGCGCCACTATAGGCCAGCGGGAACGCCGCCGGCCGTGATTGTCCGCGTAAGTTCGATCAGCCGGCTTGGGCGGTCGCGCCCTGGTCGGAGGCATGGACGGCGCGCATCCCCGAAACGACCGGCACGTCCACGAAATGCAGGTGGTGGCGGCCGATCACGACCTCGTCGCCGTCGGCGAGCGTGCTCCACTCGACGCGCTCTCCGTTCACGAACACCCCGTTGAGGCTCCGGTCGTCGAGCACCCGCAGGCCATCCGGCTGACGCACGATCAGCGCGTGGCGCCGCGACACCGTCGGATCGTCGAACCGGATGTCGGCGGCGAGGCTGCGTCCGATCCGGGTCCATTCGCGCTGGAGCGCGTACGCGACCCGGCTCTCGCCCTCGGTGCGATACGCGAGGTACTGGCCGGGCTCGCTCAGCCCGTCGCGAATCTCGTCGAGCCAGCCCTGGTCGTCGTCTTCGGCAGCGACCTCGAGCACGCTCGTCTGAGCGGTGGTGAACAGAGAGGCTCTGACGAACTCCGTCCCGCCACAGTTCGGGCAGGTCGGCAGTTCGTCAACCGCGTCGAGCGACACGGGGTAGTCGCAATCCGTGCATCTGAAGGTTCCGGTCCCCGCAACACTGCCCGACATCCAAGCTTTCATCAAGCCGCAATCTCCTTGTAAACGCTGCCTACTCGCCGACTTGGACAAGCCGGTCCACCAATCATATCCCCCGAGTCAAAGCGCGACAGGGGGCCCTGGACGGATGGTTTAGCGCCTGGGATGCGTTTATCAGACGCCAACATGAGCCCGGCAGGAACCCCTCGCAAAGCGCCGAAAACCCCGGGCGTGCAGCCAGCTGACAATGGGACGCCGGAGCTCGAGATCGCGCTGCTGAGGCGCGGCGTGGGACTTCGCGACGCCGGCCGGGAGCGGTGCGCGGGCTGCCAGAGGACGCCGCTGGTTGGAGAAACCGTGTACGTCGATGACCGGGGGTTCGTCTTCTGCGAGCTGTGCCGCGCGCTCGAGCCGGTGCCTCCCCGGGAAGCGCGCGTCGTGCACGGGCCCGAGTACGGGCACACGATGAAGCTGACCGATCATCGGGCGGCGTAGGGCTCGGCGAGCGGTTGCCGGCGCGGGGCCGGGATCGCCGGCGGCGCTCTTCCGCGCCCTCGAAATTAGAATCCCGGGCCGTGGAGCCGTTCACCGTGTCCTCGACGATCTCGAAGCCTCGCGAGGAGGTGTTCGAATACCTCGCGGACATCGCCAACCACCCGGAGTTCACCGACCACTACCTGGTCGACTGGCGCCTGACGCGCGAGGACTCCTACGGTACGGGGGCGGGCGCGCGGTTCCGTATGAAGGCGCCGCTCAACCGGTTCGCATGGGCGGACATGACGTTCTACGAGGTCGAGCCGCCCCACCGGATCGTCGAGCGCGGTCGCGGCGGAAAGTTCAACCGGATCAAGATGCTCGGCACCTACGAGCTTTCGCCCGGCCCCGCGGGCAGCACGCGGATCGAGTACACGCTCGAGACGCTGCCGGTGATGCTGTCCGACAAGCTGCTGGAGGCGTTCGTCGGCGGCCGCTGGACCCGGCGCCAGACCACGAAGGCGATCCGCCGGCTGCGGACGATCCTCGAGGAGGATCGCGGCCGCGGCAAGCGGGCCTCGATCGCGGGTGGCTGAACCGTCGTGCAGCGCCGCAACTACACTTCCGCCTCCGTGAGCGCTCGCCGGTTCTGGATTCTCGTCTGCGCGTTGGCGCTGGCCGTGGGGCTCGGGGCGTGCGGCCAGGAGTCGCGACCGCCGAGCGGCGAGAACGACGGCGTGTACGTCGACGCCGGGCCGATCACCTATCAGCTCCAGGTCTCGCGACAGCTCAACCAGTACGCGGTCGAGGACCGTCAGTACCTGGCGGGGTTGCCCGCGGCCCAGGCGACGCTGACGCCAAGCCAGCTCTGGTACGGCGTGTTCCTATGGGCCAAGAACCAGACGGACCAGGCGCACGCCACGTCGGACCGCTTCAAGATCGTCGACACCAGTGGCAAGACCTATTACCCGATCCCGCTCAACGCCGCGATCAATGGGTATGCGTGGACGTCGCAGATCCTCACGCCGTCCGCGATCGAACCGGAGCCGAACACGACCGCGAGCTTCGGTCCGACCCAGGGCGGCCTGGTTCTGTTCAAGCTGCCGACGTCGATCTACTCGAACCGGCCGCTGACGCTCCACATCATCCCGCCGAGCGGCAAGCCGGCGACGATCTCGCTCGACGCCTGACGGTCTCGCCGGCGGGTTGCCGGCCTGGCGTCAGTGCGCCTGGAGGCCTGCCACCAGCACCTCGCGGACGGCCGGCGCCGCCGTCGCCCCGCCGGCGCCCTGATTCGGGAACAGGGCCCCGACGACGATCCTCGGTTTCCCGACCGGCGCGTAGCCGACGAACCAGGCGTCGGTCAGCTGGTTGGCGTTCGCGACGCTCTGACCGGTGGCGTCGGTGGTGTTCGCGAGCTCGGCGGTCCCCGTCTTGCCGGCGACGGTGACGCCCGAGATCGCGGCCGAGGTGCCGGTCCCGAACTCGACCACGGCCACCATCATGCGCTGCACGAGCCCCGCGACGCGGCCGCTGGTGACCCGGACGAACTTCGGGGGCCGGTGGGCCTGGAGCGTCGGCAGCGGCCGGCGTCCGCCCATCGCGATCGTGGCGCCGACATCGGTCATCTCGAGCGGGCTGGCCAGCACCATCCCCTGGCCGATCGCGGATGAGCCGACCGCGAGGTCGTCGCCGATCTTGCTCGCGGACGGGATCGTGCTCTCGGCGGCGCCCGGGATCGTCGGAGTCTGGTTGAAGCCGAAACGCTCGGCGGTGGCGACCAGCTTCTGCCCGCCGAGCTTGGCGCCGAGCGGCGCGAACACCGAGTTGCACGAGACCGCGAACGCGTTCAGGAACGTGCCGCCGCAGTCCTCGCCGCTCGCGTTGTGGAGCGTGTACCCGTCGAGGATCGCCTGGGTGCTGTACGGAAAGACGGTGGTCAGCTTCACGATCCCGGCCTGGAGGGCTCCGGTGGCGGTGATGATCTTCATCGTCGAGCCGGGTGGCTGGAGGGCGGAGAACGCGACGCCGGCGAGGGCGAGCACGGCCCCGGTGCGGGGGTTCATCGCCGCGATGCCGCCGTAGCGGCCGCCGAGCGCGTCGATCGCGGCGCGCTCGAGGTCCGGCACGATCGTCGTGGTCACGTTGTGCCCGCGCCTGGGGTGGGTCCGCGCGAGCGCGCGCCTGCCGGCGAGCAGCACGCCGCCGGGGGTCCCCGCGAGCTGGGCCTGGAACGCGTGCTCGAGCCCGTCGAGGCCGATCTGCGCGTTCGGCGGATAGCCCTCGGCCGCGTACATGGCGGCGTCGGCCGACGGGATCGGGCCGAGTTCGCCGACGATCTCCGATGCGACGTCGGAGATCGGCGAGGTCCGGTCGGGTCCCTCCGCGAGCGGGGTGCCGTCGGCGGCGAACAGCGTCGCGCGCGGCGGCAGCGCCATGTGCCGCGCGAGCCGCTCGCCGGCCTGGAGCCCGGGGAACAGAAGGCTCGGTGTGAAGTGCACGGTGGCGCTCGAGCCGCTGCCGGTGAGCGGAACCTCGAGCGTCTCCGGGAGCGATCCGAACAGCCTCGTGAGCACGACCGTCTGGACCGGGATCACGCCGTCGCGGCGCTTGCCGACGCGTTCGGTCGTGAGCTTGAGGACCGTTGCCGTGCTCGCGTCCTTGCGGTACTCGGCGGCGAACCGCGCCTCGGTGATGGCGGCGCGGGAGGCCGTGTCGAGCAGCGAGTACATGTGGCTGTAGTCGCCCGCGGCCCAGGCCTGCATATAGCTGGTGACCACGTGACGCTCCGAGCGCGCCGACGCGGCGCGAAGCAGGAGAACGACCCCGAGCACGATCAGCAGGACGACCGCGACCGGGACGAGCAGGCGGAGGCGGCGACGCCAAAGCCGACGCCGGCGCCGGGACCTCGGACCCCTCTCCGACACGCCACCTCTCAGAACCCCTTGAGCCACCTCAACCTGAAACGGTAGGGCAACCGTCGGAATAACCTCTCAGCGGTGACGGAAGTCGACTGGCTGATCGTGGCCTTCACCGTCCTGCTGGCGCTGTACGGCTACGCGCAGGGATTCATCGTCGGCGCGCTTTCGCTGCTCGGGTTCGGCCTGGGCGCGTTCCTCGGATCCCACCTCGGGCCGCTCGTGCTGCCCGACGGCGCGCACTCACAGTATGCGCCGCTGTTCGGGCTGGTCGGGGCGCTGCTCGCCGGCGCGGTGCTGGCCAGCGGCCTCCAGGGACTCGGGGCGCGCGTTCGCATGTTCCTGCGGGTGCCGGGGCTGCGCCTGGTCGACGGCGTGTTTGGCGCGCTCCTGACCGCCTCGGTGGCGCTCGGGATCGCGTGGGTCGTCGGCGCGGTCGCGCTCCAGTCGGCGGGGTCGCCGATCCTGCGCACCGACATCCAGCGCTCGGCGATCCTCCAGGAGCTCAACGAGCTGCTGCCGCCCTCGGGGTCGTTCCTGCATGCGCTCGCGCGGATCGACCCGCTGCCCTCGGTGCGCGGCCCGGCCGCCGACGTGTCGCCGCCGTCGCGCGGGATCGTCGCGACGCGCGGCGTCGCCGGCGCCAGGCGAAGCGTGGTGAAGGTGCTCGGCACCGCCTGCGGGTTGGGGATCGAGGGGAGCGGCTGGGTCGCCGGTCCCGGGCTGGTCGTCACCAACGCCCACGTGGTGGCCGGGGAGTCCGACACCACCGTCCAGGTCGACGGCAATCCGCCGGGTCTCGGGGCCGACGTGATCGACTTCGACCCCCACGACGACATTGCCGTGCTGAGGGTCGACGGGCTTCACGAGCCGGCGCTGAAGCTCGCCTCCGATCCGAAGTCGGGCACCGGGGCGGCGATCCTCGGCTATCCGCTCGACGGCCAGTTCGACGTCGAGCCCGGCCGGCTTGGTCAGACCGAGCTCGTCAGCACCGAGGACGCCTACGGCAAGGGGCCGGTCATGCGCAGCATCACCGCGCTGCGTGGCAGGGTCCGGCCCGGCAACTCGGGTGGGCCGATGATCGACCGGGCCGGACGGGTCGTCGCCACCGTGTTCGCGGCGATCACCGGCTCAACGAGCGGGCAGGGCGGATTTGCGGTGCCGAACGCGCTCGTCCGCGAGCAGCTGGCGGTGGCGGGGCAGCGCGCCCGCGGCGTCGGAACCGGCCCCTGCGCCGGCTAGGCGAGCGCCCCGAACGGCACGCACGCCCCTACGGGGCGGGCGGTGGTCTGCACACCGCCCGCCCCTAGGTGCATGCCCCCGGGGGTCTCCGTAGGTCTCAATGCCCCCCGACGTCCTCAGCCATTTGACTCACCATCCGCGGCCCCAACGCCCCCAGGAGCTGTGGATGGTGATGTGCGAGATGTCGCTGGGCCGCCGTGAAGAGCTCGTGCTCGTCGTCGCCTGCGAGTAGCGCCCCGCACTCGCAGTGGGCGATCCGCCGGTGCCTTCCGTCGATTCTGGTCGTGAGGCCGTCGTCAACCCGGTCCTTTGACACTCGTTGCGCCCCGCTGAGGGTGTCGCTGCATGAAACCTCGGTGTCCACTGGACGGCACGATGCAGCTTTGACGTTGTCGATACGTTTCCAGAACGTTGCCGCAGGCCGAGCGTGCCCTCGAGATGACCAGGATCCAGCTCTGTGGACGGTTGTCCGTGGAGATCGAAGGCGTGCAGCTTTCCGAGCGGCTGCGCGGCAAGCAGGTCCCGCTGCTGCTCGCCTACCTGGTGCTGAATCGCGCCCGGCACGTCGGCCGCGATGAGCTGATCGACGCGCTGTGGCCCGATCAGCCGCCGGTGTCGCAGGACGCGGCGCTGCGGACGCTGCTGTCGCGGCTGCGCTCCTCGCTCGGGGCCTCGACGCTGGCCGGCCGCGACGAGCTGATCCTCACGCTCCCCGAGCCGGTGTGGATCGACGTCGAGGCGGCAGCGGCCGAGGTCGGGCGCGCGGTCGACGCGCTCGAGCGCGGGGACGCACGACGGGCGTGGGCGCTGGCGCAGGTGCCGCTGAACATCGCGAGCCGCGGGCTGCTTCCGGGATCTCAGGCGACGTGGCTCGAGCCGCCGCGGCGGGAGCTCGAGGGGGTCCGCCAGCAGGCGCTCGAGGTGATCGGCCGCGCCGGCCTGGTGATGGGCGGTACCCAGTTGCAGTCGGCCGAGCGCGCGGCGCGGACGCTGATCGAGACCGGGCCGTATCGAGAGTCCGGCTACGTCCTGCTGATGGAGGCGCTCGCCGCCCGTGGCGACGTGGCCGAGGCGCTGCGCGTGTTCGACGGCCTGCGGACGCTGCTGCGCGACGAGCTCGGCACCGCCCCGTCGCCCGAGGCGATCCTCGCCCACGAACGGCTGCTCCGGCCGGAGGCACGCACCGGCGAGCCCGGGGCGCCCCCGGATCAGGGGGCGTCGGCGATCCCGTTGCCCGCCGAGCTCCGCCACCGCGCGCAGGTGCAGCTGATCGGGCGCGAGCAGGAGATGGAGGACCTGGCGGAGCGGTGGGATCTCGCCTGCGACGGCGTGGGCGCCGCTGGTCGCGGTCGCGAGGTGGGCCGCGAGGGTGGCCGGGGTCGCGACGGCGGTCGCGAGGGTTCTCGGGGTCGCGACGGCGATCGCGACGCCGCGGACCTCGAAGCCCGGAACGGCCGGATCGTGCTGCTCGCCGGCGACGCCGGGATCGGCAAGACGACGCTGGCCGCCGAGCTCGCCCAGCGCGTCCACGCCGCCGGCGCGATCGTGCTCGCGGGACGGTCGCCGCGCGAGACCGTGGTCCCCTACCAGCCGTTCCTCGAGGCGCTCCGCCATTGGGCCATGAACGCGCAGCTGACCGACCTGCGGGCGAGCACGCGCGAATACGGATCCGAGCTCGCGCGGCTGATCCCGGAGCTGCGCCGGCGCGCCCCCGATCTTCCGCCGCCGCCGCAGGACGAGCCCGAGACCGAGCGCTACCGGCTGTTCGAGGCGGTCGTCGGGCTGCTGACCGAGCTGTCGCGGTCCGCGCCGGTGCTGCTGGTGCTCGACGATCTCCAATGGGCCGACCGGCCGACGCTCCTGCTGCTGCGCCACCTGGCGCGGGCGACGAATCCGGCGCGGCTGCTGATTCTCGGCGCGTACCGGGCCGCCGACCGGCGCGGGGACACGTTCACGAACGCGCTCGCCGAGCTTCGCCGTGACCGGCTCGCGTCGCAGCTCGACGTCAAGGGCCTCAGCGAGTCCGAGACGGCCGAGCTCGTGCGGCTGCGGGCCCGCGAGAGCCCCGCGCGCGCATTCGCACGCGCGCTGTACGAGGAGACCGAGGGCAACCCGTTCTTCGTCGAGGAGATCATCCGCCACCTGATCGAGGCCGGCGTCCAGGTCGGTAGCGCCAGCGCCTCGGAGCTCCAGCGGTTCGGGCTGCCGGAGGGCGTCAAGCAGGTCATCGCGTTCCGGCTCGGCCGGCTCGAGGCGCCGGCGGCCGAGCTCCTCCGGGTCGCCGCCGTGATCGGCCGGGACGTCGACGCGGCGCTGCTCGAGCGGGTCGTGCTGCTGTCCGAGGAGGAGTTCCTGGCCGCGCTCGACGAGGCGCTCGCCGCCGCGTTGCTGGTCGAGTCCGACGAGAAGCAGGGGAGCTACCTGTTCTCGCACGCGCTGATCCGGGAGACGCTGTACGAGAGCATGTCCGGCCCGCGGCGGGCGCGGATCCACAAGCGGGTGGGCGAGGCGATCGAGGCGATGCAGGGGCGCCGGCGCGAGCGCTATCTGCCCGAGCTCGCCTACCACTTCACGCGCGGCGCCGATCCCGAGGACGCGCAGAAAGCGATCACGTACGCGTTTCGCGCCGGCGAGCAGGCGACCACGATGCTGGCTCACGAGGAGGCGGCCGAGCACTACGCACGTGCGATCGACGTCCAGGGCCGGTTCCAGCCCGAGGCGTCCGAGCGCCGCTGCGAGCTGCTGCTGCGGCTCGGCGAGGCCCGCGTCCGGGCCGGCGAGCGGGGGTTCGGCTCGTCCGCATTCCGCGAGGCGGCCGCGCTGGCCGAGCGGCTCGGCGACGGCGCCGCGCTGGCCCGCGCCGCGATCGGGGCCTCGCGCCGCTACGTGCAGCCGCCGGGGGTGGTCGACACCGAGCTGATCGAGATGATCGAGCGGGCGCTCGAGTTCGAGCCGGACCGGTCGCTGGTGCGCGTCCGCCTGCTCGCGTGCCTGTGCGGCGCGATCTACTACTCGCCCGAGCGGGACCGGATGCGGGCGCTCAGCGACGAGGCGATGGAGATCGCAACCGAGCTCGGGGACCCGGAGGCCCGCGCGTACGCGTGCTCGGCGCGGCGCCGGGTGCTGTGGGACGCGCCTCACCTGTCCGAGCGCGTCGAGGTCTCGACCGAGATGCTGACCCTGGCGCGCCAGATCGGGAACCTCGAGCTCCAGCTCCAGGCGCACGCGTGGCTCGTCGTCGACCTGCTCGAGCGAGGCGACCGGGATGCGGTGAACGCCCAGATCGAGGCGTTCGATGCCGGCGCCAACCGGCTCCGCCAGCCGTTGTTCGAGTGGAACTCGATCGTGTGGCGGGCGATGTTGGCGCTGCTCTCGGGCCAGCTCGAGCGCGCCGACGTGCTGGCCTCGGAGGCGCTCGCCGCCGGAGCGCCGGCGGAGGCGGTCACCGCGTCGCAGTACTACTCGATTCAGGTGCTCGGGATCCGGCGCGAGCAGGGCCGGATGGGGGAGCTCGAGCACGCCGCGCGGCAGCTGGTCGACGACAACCCGGGTCGCCCGGCGTGGCGCGCGGCGCTGGCCACGCTGCTGTGCGAGGAGGGCAGGCTGGACGAGGCCAGGGAGGAGTTCGAGAAGCTCGCCGCCGGCGACTTCGACGACGTGCCCAGGGACCTCGACTGGATGATCGCGATGACCCTGCTGAGCGACGTGGCCGCGGACCTCGGCGACGGCGAGCGCGCCGCGCTCCTGTACGCGAAGCTCGAGCCGTACGCGGCCGTCAACGTGGTGATCGGGCTCGCGGCCGTGTGCCTCGGCTCGGCCGAGAGCTTCCTCGGCAAGCTGGCGGCGTCGATGGGGGACAGCGGCCGCGCCGAGCGCCATTTCGAGCGCGCGCTCACGGCCAACGCCAAGCTGGGCGCGCCGGCGTGCCTGGCCCGCACGCAGGTCGACTACGCCCGGGCGCTCGGGGGCGGCCCGCGGGCGGCGGAGCTGATCGCAGCGGCCACCCAGACCGCCGCGGAGCTCGGGCTCGGCGCGGTCACGCGCAAGGTGGCGGAGCTCGAGCGGGTTTCCTAGGACGCCGGCGGGAGCCTCAGCATCGTCGCGCTCGAGGACGGGACCCTGACCGTGTACTCGCCCCGGACGGGTGTGACCGCCGGCGTGCTTCGCGTGCCGGCGAGGACCCCGGTCGCGGTGCTCGCGCCGAAGCTCTGACCCGCCAGCGTCACGCCCACGCGAGCGCTGAGGCTGCGGGCCTCGAGCCGCTCTACCGTCCCCGCCACACCAGAGCCGGCCGGTGCGCGCACGCGGAGGGTCCGCGCGCTCGCGCCCTCGTTGATCACGACGACCCGGGTCGTGCCGTCGGGCGCCCGCGTCGCAAATGCCTGGAGCCGGCGGCTTCCGGTCCGCGAGACCGTCAGCAGCCGCGATCCGGGCGGCGCGGCCTGCGCGAACATGTCGAGGCCGTAGTACTCGGGCATCACGACGCCGCGCCACCGCCCGCCGACCTGGGCGAACCGGAACAGCGCGTAGGTCGCGCCGGGGAAGGTGTGGATGTTGACGCCGTCGACGCCGACGCCCGCCAGCTCGAACAGCGTGTCGAGGGCCCACAGGGCGGAGGCGAAGGATCGGCTGACCGCCGGGTCCCAGCCGCACGAGATCGTGTTGATCTCGTCGACCCGGACCGGCACGTGGCGGGCGTGAGCCGTGTGGACCGCCGGGATCACGCTGCGGGCGAGCGCTGAGGTGGACGCCGAGGAGAGCATGTGCGGGATCGTCGGGTAGCTGGCCTGTGGCGGCTGGACGTAGCAGCTCTCGAGCGGGTAGCGGTGGACGGTCGCGACCGTCACGTGCGGGTGGCCGGACAGGAACGCCCCGATCTTGGGGAACCATCTCGTGCCGCCATCGGTCGGTCCGGCCAGCGGGATGTGCGGCAGCGCCCGTGCGATGCGGGTGAAGTCCGTGCCGAACGCGGCGAAGTCGTAGCCACGGGGGCGGCCGGGGGCGCCCGACAGGCCCCAATCGAACGAGCCGTACAGCTCGGGTTCGTTGCCGAGCTCGAGCGCGGCGACGTGTTTGGCGCCGATGCCGTCGATCTCGGCTTTCGCCTCGGCGCTGGCGACCTTCGTGCTGTCCGCCTCGAAGTTGATTCCCAGGGTGAGGTTTGCGCCGAGCTTGTCGGCGAGCGCGTGGGTGACGTCGATCCACTGCCGCGTCAGCGTGGCGGTGACGCCGGCCGGGGTGCGCATGCCGGGGACCGGCCACCAGGTCCGGTCGGTCGTGTCGCCGCCGATCCTGAGCACGGGCGCCTGGCCCGGCGAGAGATTGCGGATCAGCTGGAGGAACACCGGATCTGGGGCGGATGGGTTCGTCCCGGCGTAGGGCTCGATCGCGAAATACTCGAGCGAGAGTCCGAGGAATCCGGGCGGGATCGGGGCGCTCGTGACGGGTCCTCCGACCGTGAGTGTGGGAGTCGCGGCCTTCGCCGGGGTCGCGACCGACGCGAGCACGAGCGCGACGGCCGCGCACACGAGATGTATCCGGGAGCGCCGCACCATCCTCTACAAGAAAACTACCGAGGCCGGTCGTCCGTTGACGCGGGCGCTACCCTCGCGAACTCATGAGTCAGACCTTGGTCATCGCGGAGAAGCCGTCGGTCGGACGCGACCTCGTCGCGGTGCTGCCCGGCGCCTTCACCAAGCACGAGGGCTACCTCGAGGGTCCCGAGCACGTCGTGACCTGGGCGGTTGGCCACCTCGTCCAGCTCGCGGATCCCGACGAGTACGACGATCGCTTCAAGAAGTGGCGGATGGCCGATCTGCCGATCGTTCCCGACCGGTTCAAGCTCGTCGTCCGGGACGAGCGCTCGAAGAAGCAGATGAACGTGGTCAAGCGGCTGCTCGACCGCGACGACGTGGACGACGTCGTCAACGCCTGCGACGCCGGCCGCGAGGGCGAGCTGATCTTCGCCTACCTGTACGAGAAGGCCGGGTCGCGCAAGCCGGTGATGCGGCTGTGGCTGAACTCGATGACCAAGGACGCGATCAAGGCCGCGTTCGGCGATCTGCGCCCGGGCGCCGAGCTCGCGCCGCTGGAGCAGGCTGCGCGCTCGCGCTCGGAGGCCGACTGGATCGTCGGCATGAACGCCACCCGCGCGGCCACGATCCGGCTTCGGTCGAGCTTTGACGGCGCCGTGTCGCTGGGACGCGTACAGACGCCGACGCTCGCGATCCTGGCCCGGCGCGAGCAGGAGATCCGCGACTTCAAGCCCGAGCCGTACTGGCTAGTGGACGCGGTCCTCGACCCGGTGGAGGACCCGCCTCGTCGAACTTACGAGGGCCGCTATCACGCCGGCGCCAACCCCAGGATCGCGAGTGCGGAAGCGGCGGCAGCGATCGTCGAGGCGTGCCGCGGCCAGGCCGGCGAGATCACCAAGCTCGAGAAATCGGAGCGCAAGGAGCGCCCGGAGCTGCTGTACGACCTGACCTCTTTGCAGCGCCACGCGAACCGGCGCTACGGGTTCACCGCCCGGCGCACGCTCGCCGCCGCCCAGCGGCTGTACGAGGAGCACAAGGCCCTCACGTACCCGAGAACGAACTCGCGCTACCTGACCGGCGACATGATCCCCGAGATCAAGCCGATCGCGCGGTTGGTCGGGACCCAGCCCGAATATGCGCGCGCCTCGGAGTACGTGCTGTCGCTGGACAGGCTGCCGTTGCAGCGGGTGGTCAACGACCTCAAGGTCACCGACCACCACGCGATCATCCCGACCCGCGCCGAACGCCACCCGGTCGACAAGATGGACGACGACGAGCGCCGCATCTACGACCTCGTCGTCCGCCGGTTCCTGGCGATCTTCCATCCCGATGCGGTGTTCGAGAACACGCGGGTCGAGACCACGGTCGCCGAGCACGTGTTCAGGACCCGCGGGAAGGTGCTGCTGGTGGCCGGGTGGCGGGCGGTCTACGGCGAGCTGCCGGACGCCGATGCCGGCGATGACGACGAGGGCCGCGAGCAGCAGCTGCCCAAGCTGGAGCGCGGCGAGCGGGTCGATGTCACCGACATCGGCTCCGAGGAGAAGATGACCAAGCCGCCGGCGCGCTACAACGACAACTCGCTGCTCGGCGCGATGGAGACCGCCGGCAAGCTCGTCGACGACGAGGAGCTGCGCGAGGCGATGAAGGAGTCCGGGATCGGCACCCCCGCGACCCGGGCAGCGATCATCGAGCGGCTGATCCAGGTCGGCTACGTCGAGCGCGACGGCCGCGCGTTCGTGGTCACCGAGAAGGGCCTGAACGTGATCCGCCTGCTCGGCGAGCACGCCCTGACCTCGCCGGGTCTGACCGGCGACTGGGAGCGGCGGCTGGCGCTGATCGAGACCGGCAAGGACTCGCGCGAGGCGTTCATGGGCGACATCGTTCGATTTACCGAGAGCACGGTCGGCGAGCTCGATCGGAACCTGAAGGACGTCCGGATTCCCCGGGCCAACCTGGGGCCGTGCCCGGTCTGCGGCCACGACATCGTCGAGAACCGCAAGGGCTACTCGTGCTGGTCGCGAGAGGACCCGGGCTGCGGCTTCGTGATCTGGAAGTCCAAGGCGGGCAAGCAGCTGCCGGTGGCGGTCGCCCGCGAGCTGATCAGGACCGGCCGGACCGAGAAGCCCGTGACCGGGTTCAAGGGCCGCTCGGGCAAGAGCTTCCGGGCGCGGCTCGCTTTGCAGCAGACCGAGGACGGGAAGTGGCGGGTCGAGTTCGACGAGCCGTGGGCGAAGGCGGGCGCGAAGCCGCCCGAGGCCGAGGACGCCGAGGCGGCTGTCGAGGCCGCTGGGCAGGCGCAGCAGCCCGAGGCGGCCTGAGCTTTACGGCGCCACCGGCCGCCTGAGCGCCAGGATATCTGCGAGCACCGCCGCGGGCGCGGTGTCGAGGCGGTCGCCGGTGACCCGCAGGACTCGCTGGTCGACCTTCTGGAGGGTCGCGTCGCGGATGCGGTCGGATTCGAATGCGCGTGGGTTGGCGTGGTAAGGCTCGCCGTCGAGCTCGACCACCAACTTCCACTGCGGCCACCACACGTCGACGAGCACGCCGGCAACAAGCACGTTGAACTGCGGCTCGGGTAGGCCGGCCCGGCTGATCAATCTTCTGAAGTCGCGCTCGAGCTTCGAGCGCGTGTCGGCGGCGCCGCGGTAGGCGCTCAGAACGGCTCGTAATCGGGCGGTTCCGGCGACGCGCGGCCGGCGCGCCACCGCGCGGTCGAGAGCCTTCAGATCGAACCGGCCTCTGCGGTCTGAGTCCTCGATCAGGCTCGTCAGGGCGTTGTGGCTCAGGCGGGCGGCGAGATCCAGGATCGTGCGGGCGACGCTCGTGACCGGGATGCCGTCGCGGGTGTCGCGGTCCTCCGGGTGGAGCCTGGCCGCGTGGGTGCGGATCGTCTTTCGGCTGCGCTTGCTGTGCGGCGTCGTCACGTCGATCTTGTACGAGCCTTGGCCGATCCCCCAGAGCGCCGCCGCCGATCGGTGGCTGAGCATCGCGTCGGGGCCGCAGGCGAGGACGGCCGCCATCCAGTGGCCGTGGCGGGTGAGCTTTCGGTGTCCGACGGCGTAGACGCCGCGGTGGATCCGGTGCAGGCGACCTTGGGCGACGCGGTGCTGAATGGCGCCGCGACTCATCCCGAGATCCAGCAGCTGCCAGGTCGCGACGATGCCGTGCTGCCGCTCCGCCAGCGCCGCGATCAACTGATCGACCATCGGATGCGACTGAGGTTTTCACTAACGGTCGATGCAAGTCTCGGTCGCATCGGGGTTAAGAGGCGTGGGGCGGCCGAAATCACCCCGTCTGACCCGAGCGGCACTATGGGATGCGATGCCGCTGACCCTCGTACTCGGACCCGCGAACTCCGCCAAGGCCGGCGAGGTGCTCGGCGCGTTCGCCGCCGCGGCGAACCGCGGGGCGGTCCTGGTCGTGCCGACCGCGCACGACGCCGACCACTTCGGCCGCGAGCTGGCCGCCGAGGGGGCGGTGCTCGGCTCGGTCCTCACGTTCAGCGGGCTCGCGGCGGAGATCGCCGGCCGGGCGGGCTACAGCGCCCGCCGGCTGACGCGGCTGCAGCGCGAGCGGGTGCTCGAGCGGGCGGTGCGGACCGCGGCGCTCGACGCGCTCGCCCCGGCGGCGGCGACGATGGGGTTCGCGGCCGCCGCCGGCGAGCTGATCGCCGAGCTCCAGCGATCGCTGGTCACGCCCGCACGGTTCGCGGCCGCGATGCGGAGTTGGGCGGCCCAGGATCCGCGCCGCGACGCGTACGCCCGCGACGTGGCGGCGATCTACCGCGCGTACGCGGCCGAGCTCGACCGCCTGCGCCGCGTCGACTCCGAGCTCTACGCGTGGCGCGCGCTCGATGCGCTGCGCGCCGCGCCGGGCCGGTGGGGGACCGAGCCCGTCTTCTTCTACGGGTTCGACGATCTGCACCCGCTCGAGCGCGACGCGATCGAGACCCTGGCGCGCGTGGCCGGCGCCGAGGTCACGGTGTCGCTGACCTACGAGGCCGGCCGGTCGGCGCTGTCGGCGCGGGCCGAGGTCGTCGAGGAGCTGCGCCCGATCGCGGGGCGCGTGGTCGAGTTGCCGGCGCTCGGCGAGCACTACGCGCCCGACTCCCGCGCGGCCCTCCACCACCTCGAGCGCGGGTTGTTCGAGCCCGAGCCGGAGCGGATCGATCCCGGCCGGGCGATCGGGCTGCTCGAGGCCGGAGGCGAGCTCGCGGAGGCCGAGCTGGCGGCGGCCGAGGTGCTCGAGCTGCTGCGATCGGGCGTGCCCGCGGAGGAGATCGCGGTCGTCTACCGGTCGCCGGCACGGGCCGCGCCGCTCGTCGAGCACGCGTTCGGCCGCTACGGGATCGCGGTGGCGACCGAGGGGCGGACGGCGTTCCGGCGCACGGCGCTCGGGCGCTCGCTGCTGGCGCTGGCCCGGTGCGCGCTGCTCGCGCCGGCCGAGGCGCGGGCCGAGGACCTGCTCGAGTATCTGCGGGCGCCGGGGCTTCTCGAGACCCCCGACGTCGCCGACCGGCTCGAGGCCCAGGTCCGCCGAGAGGGAGTGCGGACCGCGGCGCACGCCCGCGCGCGCTTTCGCCTCGAGCTGCCCGAGGTCGATGCCCTGCGCGCCGCCGAGGATCCTGCGGCCGAGCTGTCCGCGAACGCCCGGCGGCTGCTTGCGGCGCCGCACCGGCTGCGGGCGCCGCTGCTCGACGCCGCCGAGCAGCTCGATGCCCGCGCGGTGGGGGCGCTCGTGCGGGCGCTGGCCGAGCTCGAGGAGCTGGGGGACGCGCTCTCGGGGGCCGAACTGATCGAGCTGCTCGAGACGCTCGAGGTCCCCGCGGGACAGGCGGCCGGCGCCGGCGCGGGCGCGGTGCTCCTCACCGATCCGCTCGCGATCCGGGCCCGGCGGTTCCGCGCGGTGGTCGTGTGCGGTCTTCAGGAGAGCGAGTTTCCGCTGGCTCCGGCGCCCGAGCCGTTCCTCTCCGACGAGCTCCGGCACGAGCTCGCCGTCTGCAGCGGGCTGCGGCTGCGCCCGCGCGAGGACGCGCTCGCTCGCGAGCGCTACCTGTTCTACACGAGCGTGTCGCGGGCGACCGAGCGGATGGTCTTGAGCTATCGCAGCTCGGACGAGGAGGGCAACCTGGCGCTCCCTTCGCCGTTCCTGGCCGACGTGTCCGAGCTGCTCGTCGAGGAGTGGCCCGAGCGGCGCCGGCGCCGGCTGCTCGCCGACGTGGTGTGGCCGGCGGCCGATGCGCCGACCGAGCGCGAGCTCGCCCGCAGCCGCGCGGCCGCGGCGGCGCCGCTCGCGGGCGAGGTGCCCTCGCCGATCGGCTCGCTGTCGGAGGCGGCGCTCCACCATGTCCGCCACCGCCGGATCCTGTCGGCGGGAGCGCTCGAGTCCTACGCCAACTGTCCCGTACGGTGGCTGATCGAGCGCGAGCTCCAGCCGGTGGCGCTCGAGCCCGACCCGGATCCGCTCGTCCGCGGGGGCTACATGCACAACGTGATCGAGCAGGTTCTGCGGCGCCTCGGCGGGCCGGTCACGCGGGAGTCGCTGCCGCGCGCGCTCGACATCCTGGACGCGGTCCTCGAGGAAGCCCCGCACGCGATCGCCCCGGGGGCCGGGGAGGCGGTGCGGGCGGCCGCGACGCGCGGGGCAGCCGCCGACCTGCGCCGGTACCTGGCCCACGAGGCCCGCGACGGCCTCGACTGGCAGCCGTACGGCCTCGAGCTCAGGTTCGGCTTCGACGACGACGACGGCGACGACGGCGACCCGGGGGGATCACTGCCGGCCTTGCAGCTCGGGGACGACGTGCGGGTGCGCGGGATCGTGGACCGCGTCGACGCCGACCCGGACGGCCGGGCGATCGTCCGCGATTACAAGAGCGGCGGGGCGCGCCCCGAGTATCAGGGCGCGCGGTGGGGGCTGGACCGCCAGCTCCAGGTCGCGCTGTACATGCTCGTCGTGCGCGAGCTACTCGGGCTGAAGCCCGTCGGCGGGTTCTACCAGCCGCTCGGCGGCGGCGATCTGCGCCCGCGGGGAGCGTTCCTGGACGGGGCCGGAGTCGGCACCTCGGTCGTCGCCAACGACGCCCGCGACCGCGACGAGCTCGACGAGCTGCTCGAGGACGCTCGCGCACGCGCGGTGGCGCTGGCCGCCCGGCTGCGCGTGGGCGAGCTCGAGCCGTGCCCGACGACCTGCTCGCGCGACGGTTGCCGGTATCCCGGGATCTGCCGTGCTTGAGACGCTGATGGAGGCGCGGCCGTTCACTGACGAGCAGCTCACCGCGATCGAGCGCCGCGACGGCGACCTGCTGCTCGATGCCAGCGCCGGCAGCGGCAAGACCTCGGTGCTGGTCGAGCGGTTCGCGCGGTCGGTGCTCGACGACGGAATCGAGGTCGGCGCGATCCTCACGATCACGTTCACCGAGAAGGCGGCCGCGGAGATGCGCGACCGGATCCGGCGCCGCCTGCGCGAGCTCGGCGCCGACGAGGCCGCGCGGGCGACCGAGGGCGCATTCATATCGACCATCCACGGGTTCTGCGCGCGGGTGCTGCGCGCCCATGCGCTGGCGGCCGGGCTCGACCCGGCGTTCGGAGTGCTCGACGCCCCCGACGCCGAGCGGATCGCCGACGACGCGTTCGACGAGGCGCTCGAGGAGCTCGGCCGGAGCGCTCCCGGCGCGATCGACCTGATCGCCGGCTATTCCGTCGCCGGGCTGCGCGGCGCGATCCTGCAGGTCCACGACGAGCTGCGCTCGCGCGGCGAGCGGCGCCCCCGGTTGCCGGCGGTGGCGCCGGCGCCGGACCTCGGGCCGTTGCGAAGAGAGCTGCTGGCCGCCGGCGGCGCTGCCCTGGCCGAGCTGGCCGCGGTCACCGATCCGGGCGCCAAGGTGCTCCAGGCGATCGGCCGGCTCGAGCGGCTCCCGGAGGTGGTGTCCGCCGAGGATCCTTGGCCCGGGGATCTGTGGGGAGTCGGGCTCCCGGGCGGGAACGGGGCGGCGCTGTCGACCGACACGTGCGTGCGCTACACCGAAGCCCTGGTCGCGTTCCGGGTCGCCGTCGAGCACCGCCGCGCGGTCCGCGCGCACGACCTGCTCGACCGGCTGCTGCGCCTGTTCTCCGAGCGCTACGCGCGGGCCAAGCGCGACGTGTCGGGTCTCGACTTCGAGGACCTCGAGCTCGAGTGCCGCGAGCTGCTGCGCTCCGACGCCGAGCTCCGCGACCGCTACCGGGCGCGCTTTGCCCGGATCATGGTCGACGAGCTGCAGGACACCAACCAGGTGCAGCTCGAGCTGATCGAGCTGATCGCGAACGACAACCTGTTCACGGTCGGCGACGCCCAGCAGTCGATCTACGGTTTCCGCCACGCCGACGTCGAGCTGTTCGAGCGGCGCGGCGAGCGGCTCGCGGCGACCGGGGCGCGGGCCACGCTCGACACCAACTTCCGCTCGCGCCCGGAGATCCTGAACGTGATCAACGGCGTGTTCGAGGGC
>Ga0335078_10001762_pt1 | contig 32719 bp, 29 predicted proteins | sample Lox_Sample_32_FD_206711 | JGI IMG/M metagenome (GOLD analysis project Ga0335078, IMG submission 206711) | Soil microbial communities from Loxahatchee National Wildlife Refuge, Florida, United States - Lox_Sample_3.2 | ecosystem: Environmental > Terrestrial > Soil > Wetlands | place: USA... | reverse complement strand
CGCTCGCTCATCGACTCGGGAGTGATCGATCCTCCTAAGCTTTTTGAAAACGCGCTCATCAAGCGCTTCGGAAGTTGCGAAGAGGTCGCTGAATTGGTTGCCTATCTATGTAGCTCACGTGCGGCATTCGTCACTGGGGCAGATTGGCCTATCGACGGCGGATACCTCGCTTATTGACGTGGCGCCAGCGTCCCACTTTCGCGCGGGGAAGAAGAATGCTGACTACTTGCTAGCGGCGGCAGCTTGCCCTTCCGTGACGGTAATGTACCGGTTCATCTCGGGCTTGGTGATGCGGTCCACTCGTTGACTCGGACGCGGCCACTTGATTTCTATCCAATCGATCTGAGACTTGCCCGCGCCCAAAATCAGACGCGGATCGTGGCTCGACAAAAAGCTGCCACCAGCCGCCTTCAGCCTGGAAAATATCTTTCCGCCAGCACTCCAGCGGATGATCGCGCCTGTGGCCTCGGCATTGGTTGTTTTTGCCCGCAGAATCAGTCCAACCCAATTATTCCCACTGGCAGCGGAGTTCATCAAGACGTGAACGGGCCCGCCGTTTTCGGCGAAGACGACGTCGAGATAGCCGTCGTTGTTCAAGTCACCGACTGCCAGGCCGCGGGAACAGTATTTCTTGGTGAACGCCGCTCCCGCCTGTGCGCTCACGTTTTCCATCTTAACGCCGGCAAGGTTGTGCATCAGCACGAGCGGTTGACGGTAGCCGATGCCTGCATTTCGTGACTCCACCGCGTCATCCGGGTGCCCGTTCGATAAGATCAAGTCCGGCCATCCGTCGTTGTCGTAATCGAAAAAGCGCAGGCCCCATCCGCTCATCATGCGGGTTGCCTGGCTAACGCCAGTTTTCATATTGACGTCGTCAAACATCTCTTGCCCGATATTGTGATACATCGATGTGGTCTGGGCATCGATGTTGGCGACAAGCAAGTCCTGGCGGCCATCCTGATCGAAATCGTTCGCGTCCACACCCATTCCGGAACGAGGGGCACCCTCGCTGCTATAGCCAACCCCGGCCTCCACTCCCATTTCTTCGAAGGTTTTACCTCCGCGATTCACCCAAAGAAAATTCGACATAATATCATTCGAGACAAAAAGATCGAGAAAACCGTCGTTATTGATATCGGTGGCGACGACTCCCCACGCCTTGCCCGGCCGGGAGCTGATGCCCGTGCTTGCGCTGACATTGGCGAACTTACCGTTTCCGAGGTTGCGGTACAGTTCGCTGGGCATGGGCTTGAACAGTTTTGGCGTGCAATAGTATGCCGACTGGCTGCCGCCGGCCTCGCCACCGTAAGACTCGCCGGCCGAACAAACCCGCAAGCTCGAATAGTCTGCAAACTCACCTACGAACAAATCCAGCAAGCCGTCATTGTCATAGTCAAACCAAACCGCGCTGCTGCCCCACTGGGTTGGCGCAATTCCGCTTGCCGCGGTTACGTCCGTGAACGTGCCGTTACCATTGTTGTGGTACAGCACGCACTTGCCGTAGCCGCTGATAAACACATCTTCGTATCCATCTCCGTCGTAGTCCCCCACCGCAACGCCCTGGCCGTACAAGTCGGCTGTGAGCCCCGCTTCTTTGGAAACATCGGTGTACGTACCGTTGCCGTTGTTGCGGTAAAGCACCGGGTGCAGCGGCACATCTGGTTTGTAAAAGACGCTCGTTCCCGAATCCACTAACAGGATGTCCATCCACCCGTCATTGTTGTAGTCGAAGATCGCGACCCCGGGGCCAGTGGATTCCGGCAGGTAGTGCTGCGGCGAAAAACCGTTGTGGTGAACCCATGTGATTCCGCTTTCGCTTGGAGGAACCTCCCGAAAAATCGGAACGGGCGCAACCGAATGGGCAATCGCTACGAGGAGAAAGGAGAATACTACATACCCTGGCCAGCCCCACCACCGTGACATAATCCGAGATTTTACAAGAAATTTGCGCTTCGATCTCAATCGTTGCTCTTCAAGGACCGCCATGGTCTGCGAGTCGCGGGTCTTCCCATGATTCAAAAGAATCTGATGTTCAGGGCTAGATACGCTATCAACACAACCACCGCATAGAACTCCGGCGTTGCATACCAGGGTCCAGATCTCTCGATCCGAGCCGTGCCGTCATAAACAAGCCCTTGCAACCTTTCTGGATTTGGAGCTTCGGTGAGTAAAGTTGCAATCAAGATGCCGCTCAATCCTCCACAAAAGGCCCATACCGAAGTCCACACGTTCGACGCCATTGGTGTTTTGAAGTTTAGAACATGGAGGCGATAGAGCAGATATTCACTAAACGTGGCCAGCATGCCCGTTACTATTCCGCAGAAACCGGCGGTCGCCGAGACTTTCTTCCAGAACATCCCAAGAAAGAAGACGATGAAGAACGGCGCAATCGAGAGCGCCCCGATTAACTGCATGTAGTCCATCAAATTGTCGAAATTGAGAGCGATGTAGGCGGACAAGCAACTGAACAATGTGCCCCATACCGTAGCCCACTTCCCAACCGCCAAGTAATGAGAATCGGGACGGTCCTTGACCAGGTAGGTCTGATAAATATCGTAAGTAAACACTGTGTTGAACGCCGTGATATTTCCTGCCATGCCAGACATGAAACTGGCGAGAAGCGCAGTAAGGCCCAAACCCAGCATTCCACTGCGGTAGTACCGCCCCAACAGCATGGGCAGAGCGAGGTTATAGTCCTTGGTCACAACCTGAGGGGCCACGACCAACGCGAGCATTCCAAGCACAGTGACAATGGCTGGGAAAAGCATCTTGGGTACGGCCGCGACCAGCGGCGTCTTGCGAGCGGAATCGAGGTCCTTAGCTGCCAGCGCTCTTTGAACCAACAGGAAATCGGTGCACCAATAGGCAGGAGCTGCGGTCAGGCCGACGCCAACCACCATCACCCACCAGGGAACGCCCAGAGGGTCGCCCGCTCCGCCCATCCCCTTCCAGGTATGCGCATACTGGTCCGGGAGACGTGCGATCAGCCCCTTCCATCCTCCGACTTCGTGCAAACCGATAAAAGTCAGAGGCAGAAATCCGAATAAGATCAGGAAAAATTGCAGAACCTCATTCCAGATGGATGACGCCAAGCCTCCCCAGAACGTGTAGAGCAGCACGATGCCGGCGGAAAGCGCAACGCTGACTGTAAAGGACCACCCCAGCATGCTGTGGAACAGCACCGCAAAGGCGAACATGTTTATGCCGGACATCAAAATGGTCACAAAAGCGAAGCTGACCGCATTCATGAGATGGGCCCGATAGTCATAGCGCAGGCGCAAGTATTCCGGCACGCTGCGAATACCGTTCGCGTAGTAATAACGCATCATGAACAGTCCGCAAAAAACCATGGCGGGGATTGCGCCAGTCCAGTACCAGTGGTTGGTCCGCATGCCGTACTTGGCACCATTGGCAATGTGCCCCATGATCTCCAGCGAACCCAGATTCGCGGACATAAATGCGATCCCCGTAATCCAGTGGCTGAGGGAACGGTCCGTGAGAAGGAAGTCCGAGGAGGTCAGGATTCTTCCCTTGAGAAAATATCCGACGCCCAAGACGAGCACGAAGTAGGAGATGATGATCGTCAAGTCCAGAGGACTGAGTTTCATTAACACCGGGTAGAAGGCCTCTCATTCCTGGTCATGAGCCTCACGCAACTCAGTTGAGTGCGCGTGAAAGTGATACTAGGATTCCGCCGCGATTGCAAGCCGTGTATGAAGGGTGTTGAGCATGCAGGGTGAGTGTTGAACGATATGTCTACCCCACAAAGTCTGCTGATGCCGGCGCCGCTCGCCTATTGAGGGCTTGCCTTTTCGACGGGCGCGTCGAGCATTTCGGTCATGAATGGTACGTTGTGCCCCTTCACTCGAACCATCGGCGGAGCGCCGCCGGAATCTGCCATGCGATAATGCGCCTGCAAGGAGATCGACTCCCCGCCGAACAAGGTAATGTAGTTGTCAGTCCAGGTGACGGGCAGGATTTCGTCGCCATCCGGGCGATCCACGATTTCAGCTCTGACAAAAAATGCCGGCACCGTCGATTCATTTCTTATTTTCACAGTTGCAGTTGACCATCCATTCTCCTGCTTGACCGTGCCCGTTGTGGAGATCTTCGCTGCCTTCATCTCATTCATCGCGCTCAGATCGGCCCAAGCGACCTGAGAAGAATCGAAGGCATTTTCCTTGTCGGCCAGACCTAGATCATCGTCGGTGTTGGATTGCCAGTAGACGTTGTCGGCCACGACGTGCCCGCCCTGCGCCCGAAGTTGACAGCGGATGAAAAACACAGATGTAAGGTCCTTCACTCGCGGAATCTTAAGTGCCACAGCGGATGAATTCGGGCGCACGTCTAGCACCTCTGACTTGGCAGAAAACTTCACAGTACCGTCCAGGTCAACGAACGCGACCTCGGCCTGCACACCCGTGACGGGAGCGAGCGTTTGATTCACGACAAAGATTTTCGCTTCGCTCCGATCTCCGCTCGCATAGTAGTCGTACACGATGCTGACTGGCCTCAGCCCTTTCTTCGCGCCGAAGTAAGCGCCTCCAGGTTTCAGGTAGTAATCGATGATGTGCCCGAAAAAGTTAGGCCAGTGACTATTCAGCATCCAATACATCGTCATCTTATGGTCATCCCAGCCGTTGGCGGCGAACGCTTCAAATTGCGCCCGCGTGTTCTCGTAGTGCGCGATTTGTGCTTTTTCTGCAAACTCAGCCGCGCTCTTGGAAGGTCCGTAGCGCTTCTCCACGACTAAAGCAGCGTTGGCCAAGGTACTGTTCCGCTCCGTCGAACCAGCGTGATAGAACCACCAGTCATTCATGGGCCAAAGCTTGTCCGCGGGAATGAACTTCTTCAGGCTCTCATAAGGTGGGATGCTCTCGTTGTCGCCCTGCTCGGCGCAGGCGCCATTCGATCCCTTGTAACGATTGTCGAACCAGTAGGAGGGAGGCCGCCAACTGTAGGGCCCTTCCATTCGAATGCCATCCCAGACGACGAGTCCATTCGAGTCCTTGTTGTAGCTCGACACGGTGTCGACGGTTGCATTATTCCAGTGCAAGTCTGCCAGTATGCGATGGTAGTCGTTCCTCACGTCGGGCGGAGGGAGGCCATCACTGCCATTGGCCCAGATGAATGCCGATGCGTGCGGCCTCAGAGTAAGAATCTGTGCGCGCAGGCTTTCGCGGGCAACGCGGTGGTCTTCCGCATCCCATTGATTCCATTTCTCCCACTGATTGCAGCACATCCACCCCTGCATGACCGGAATTCCTTCTTGGTCGGCGAGGTCAAGGATATGTTCGCTGGATATCTTCGATTCCCAGCGGAGAAGGTTCAGGCCCATATCTTTCACGTATCGCAAGATCGATTCTTCCCTGCCCTCGTCGTATTTGTAGAGCAGATCAGGTGCGTAATCAGCGCCTCGCACCAGGAAGTCGATGCCATTGACCTTGAGATAAAAATTCCCGCCCCCGCCGAGTTGCGGAAACCGATTGTCTGAATCACGGTGCTGGGTAATTTTCCGAATCCCGAAGTTGATTTGCGCGTCATCCGAAGTTCGGCCGCGAATGCTGAATTGAAGTTTCAGGCGATATAAGTTGGCTGGCCCCCACTGATATGGCCACCACAAATCCGGATTCACAATTGTGAGTTGCGGAAACTTCTCGGGCGTGAAAGCGACTTCGTGGCTTTCGCCTGGCGCGAGCATTACGCTCTGCCTCACACGAACCGGGCTCTTTCCTTCGCGGAAAATTTCCCCCGACAGGACGCCTTCGACCGGTAACGACGCACCGTTCGCCACATCGCAATAGATCGTCAGTGCTGCAGGGCTGGTATGGGGGAGAGGAAGGTCAGACTTGACGTAAGGGTTACGGATTTCGACTTCATCCGTGCTACGCAGGTACACCTGCTTCCAGATGCCCGCATTTCTGTCCGGCACGTAAGAAATGCCAATCTGCTGCTCTGGCAGTCGCACGCCGAGATACTTGGAATTGATCCAATCAAACCAACTATCCGCCAGTTCCACGCCGTCGATGTCTTCGAATGCCTGCTCGGGAGTGACCTTCACTGCCAGGACATTTTCCGATCCCGGCTTAACCATTCTCGTCACATTAAACTCAAACGCGTTGTACATGCCCGCCACTTCACGGTTATTGGCAATGCGCTTGCCGTTCAGCCAAATCTCGGCCCTGTAGTTGATGCCCTTGAACAAGAGCCAGTGCACACTGTGCTCCGAGCTAACGGTGAACACCGTGCGGTACCACCAGTCCTGCCGAAACAAATCGCGAGGAACGGTCTCGGTGAGGTTCTTGCCGTAGTAGAGATTCGGATAAACGCCGTCCTCCTGCAAGGTCTCCAGAACGGTTGCCGGCATGGCGTGAATCTCGTACCACTTCGAAGCGTCGTAGGAGGATCGAGAAATGAGACTGCCGTCCTCCTTAAGATTCCACGAAGACGCCAGGCGCCAACCATTCTTGAGTTCAGTAGTGCCCGAGGAAACAGGAACGGCGGTCGCCGGAACAGAAGCAGTGATCAGCACGGCCGCTAGCGTCCACAGGAGACCGATTCTTGCCAGGCACATGAGGATGACTCCGAATAAGAATATTCAGCCGTTCACTCGGCCAGGGCTCACTTGGGGCTTCGCAGTTCTAAGACGTGAGCCTGGCTTCCAGCTGACAAATTGACGACCGTTGTTTCATCCTTGATCGATCCGATGTTCTTCCCGTCAACCCACATATCCGAGCCCTGCAGACTGGGACGCAGCCAGTCGGCAACCTCGAAATTCCACTCTGAGGGTTTGTCAATCAGCGCCCGGCAATAATGTGAGTCGTAAAACACCGTGACTCTTGGCTTCGTCAGCGCCTTACCCGAACTTGCACTTATTTCCGCGTGCTGATACCCGATGTATTCGTCCAATCCGGTAAACAAGTATCCCGGATAGCGTTCGAACACTTTGGCAAATCCGTTGGGGTCATGAGAAATTCCGCGATCATGCCCATCCGGAGGAGCGGGAAGGAGAAGGGGCACATCGTCCGTCCCTCCGAAATCAGCGTTCGAGTCGGCGCGGCCCTCGACTGCCAAGTCCTTCCCGAGATAACCGCCATAGTAGCCGTATCCCGCTTCGGCGGCCAGCCGCCACGTATTGTTATCTGCACTGCGCGAGACACCATTCCCGCCGGTAGAAAATTCGAGCGGGAACAATCCAAACTCTCGCTGAATCCAATCGGACGACTGTTGCATGTGGAACATCTGTTCCGCAGCCGGGATCTCGCGTCCTCGGCGCACATCATAGAATTCCCGATACCAACCCACTTCGGCGCGCTCATCCATTAGAGGCGCTGCCCACCAGGGACCGGGAGGAGAAGATAAATCCGGCTGCATATGGGTCCAGCCGTGGCTTTCGATTTCGAACACACCTGCGGCAATGCCCTCGTCGAGACCTTTCTTCGTGGAAACGTAGTCCTGCTTCGTTCCAAAGCTGTCGGTGAATTGCTGCTGCCAGGTCGGGACGATTCGACGCTGTGCGTCGTCCACGAATCCGGGCACAATATTCAAAGAGAGCACGGCATGGTGATCTTGCAGGGGCTCGATCAGCGAACGACGAATCTGTTCTTCGGTCAGCGCCGGATAATGCCAGTGCTCCAGCCACGCATTCTGGGCGTTCCCCATATCATCCATCGTCAGGATGATCGTCTTCGACCAGGACTTGGTCAGCGAGTACCCGATAGCCTCGATCACAGCACGACGCAAAGCAGTACGTAGAGGTTGGTAAAGGAACATCTGGTCGCTGTCGCCTCCGATCCAGATCGCTCGCGTGTCGTCAGTGATTTCCTTTTCGGTCACTTGAGGCATGCCGCCGGTTTCGGCCAGGACCTTGGCTCCCACCACGTCGACCTGCACCCGCCGTATTGCAATTACATCGGGGCCTTGCTGCTGCAGGTCTGTCGGCAATGCGCGCAGGAGAAAAGACGGTGCCGTGATCATCGGGTGCGCGCTGTTCATATGTGCGCCGATGTAGCGAATGCCGAGGAGTTGCTGAATCACCCGTTGCCGGATTCGATCCCCAATCGCGATCAACGATATGTGCAGTTTCTGCACGGCGTCTGCCACGATCGACTGATCCGCCTCCGCAAGGTTCTCGTCTGGGACATCCCACAAAATTGCGCCGTACCGAGCGTGCCCGGAAAAGTCGGTGAAACGATTGGGATCCATCAGGGTTTGATCCAGGCGGAGAATGTCAAAGGGTATTCCCCACGACTTGAACATCGTGACGATCGTCTGAAACTCCCCGCCTCCACTCACCAGGAAGCTGCGCGGATCCTTCCACTGGTCGGAAATCACAATCAAGACACGATACGGTTTCCATGGAGTTGTGGATGTTTGCCCTGCGGATATCTGCTGAACCGTCATCAGCAGCATTGCTACCAAGCGGACTTTCCATCCAGACATGAGCAAACCTTTCTTTGGTTGATCAGAGCGCGCTCTATATTACGCGAACCCAAAGGATGAATTCCGACAGCACCCGATTTCGTTCGTTCAGGATAGAGGGTGCGGATTCACTCCTTCCGAAGTTGGCGAAGGCGGGGCGTTGTTCACCCGCGAGACACATCTCTCCGCGAACATATGCCCGATAGAGAAAGGAAGCCTTGTTGCCGAAATCAATTCATCTCGACTTCGATCGGGCCAATCCTTCTTTGCGGTCCGAGCGAGTTTTACTGCCCCTCGCCCAGTTCGCGAATCCAAATATTCCGGAAGCGCACTGGGTTGCCATGATCCTGAAGACTCAGTGGCAGCTTGTCGGGCGTCGGCTTGTAAGGAGGTCGATCGTGGTGTGCAGTAGGACCCGACAGCTCCACGTTGTCCTGCACCAGCACCCCATTGTGCAAAACAGTCACGCGGGCCGAGCGCAGGACTTTACCATCTTTGTCGAAGTGCGGCCTGTGAAAGATGATGTCATACGTCTGCCACTGCCCCGGCTTCCGTGAAGCGTTTACTTGGGGGGGAAATTGCCCGTACACGGCCGAGGCTTGGCCGTCGGCGTAGGTTTTGTTCTGATAGGAATCAAGCACCTGGATCTCGTAGAGGCCCATCAAGAAGACTCCGCTATTGCCCCGGTCCTGACTGTCCCCAACCGGAGGCACAGGTTCCGCGAACTCCACGTGCAATTGGCAGTCACCAAAAGCCTGGCGCGTATGGATGTAGCCGCTATGGGGCAGCACTTCCATGTAGCCATTCGCTACCTTCCATTTCGCTGGCTCGCCATTTTCGCCCAGCCACTGGGAAATGTCCTTGCCATCGAACAAGACGGTGGCGTCAGATGGAGGACGGCCCGGCTCACCTTGCGTGCTCGCGGTGCCAGGCTCAATCACGGGGGGCAACGGACGATCCGGATCGTTTGGCTTCCAGCGCGCGTCCACCTGCGCCAGGGAAAGCTGGGCAAAGCAAAGGACTAAGGCGAGTGCGAAGAAAATGGTTCTCATCGGCAGTGATACCTCGTTGCCCAAGATACACGAGGGCGCTCAGTCAGAAAACGGAAAAGCTCTTGCACTCAACCGACCTTCGCAGGAATGATCGACGTCGACCCCAACATTTTGAACCTCCGACCAGCGCAATCAGGCCTTCGCGGGCCATGGAATCTGGCCTCCGTGCTGATAGGCGAGGTTGCCGATGTGGCCGGCTCGCGCTGCGGCCACACCGGTTTCTACCGGCGCATTCGGCTCTTTGCGCGACTTGATGCACTGGAAGAAATTTTCCATGTGCGTAATCGTCCCGTCGCGGAAGCTGTGGGCGGTGAGAACAGGATTCTGGCCCTCCCCCTCGTCGATATGTTCGCGATAAACGGTAAAACCGCCGCGATCGATCTTCAGGGTAGCTTCGGTTCCGCGGAACTCCAGCCCGCCATCGTCGATCGAAGAATTCATCATGCCCTCATACACGACATCGAAGCCGGGATAGCGGAAAGCTGCCTGAATCGTGTCCGGGCAATCCCACTGCTCGAAAATATATTTGTCGGCGAGCATGTTCGCCTGGCGCGGCTGGTCGGACTTCATGGCCCAGTGCACCACATCGATCCAGTGAGTGAATAAGTCCGTCATGGCGCCGCCGCCGAAATTCCAGAACCAGCGCCAGTGGCTGAACTTTTCATCGGTGAAAGGCTGCTCCGGAGCGCCGCCAAGCCAGAGTTTCCAGTCGAGCGCCTGCTGGTCGATCGGCTTCGCCGGCCAGTTCCGGTGATAGTTCTGCCACCAGTAGGTCCGCACTTGGACAACGCGGCCGAGACTTCCCGCCTGAATCATATCGACGGCATCGCGAAAGTGCGTCCAGCTGCGCTGCTGCATTCCGCACTGCAAAATCTGCTTGCTGGAACGAACCGCGCGCGTCAGTGTGGCGCCTTCCTCGATAGTGTGAGTGACAGGCTTTTCGAGATAGACGTCCTTGCCTGCCGCCAGGGCATCGACCGCCATGCGGACGTGCCAGTGGTCGGGCGACGCGATGATCACCGCATCAATGTCCTTCTCCAGAACTTCGCGATAATCGAGGTGCGTAGTCGCGAGGCCCTTGGATCGTTCTTTGAAGGCATCGCGATGCGGTCCGTAAACGTCGCTCACAGCCACAATCTGGTACGGACCGGCCTTGTCCGCAGCGTCGATCAGGCCTGTCATCCGGTGGCCGGCTCCGATGAGGCCGAGGCGAATGGTATCATTCGCGCCAAACACGCGGGTCGAAGCGAGCGCGGTAAGTCCGCTGGCGATGATGAAGTTGCGGCGAGTGATCATGGTGGGCAACGCCTCCGTCGGATAGATCCTACCAAGTTTCGGCTAGGAGTTTTGATAGCTAACGCTGATAACAACAGGTAGGCAAACTAACGGCACACCTTTACTAATCACACACTATTCGGTCCGGTGTCTTCCTGCATTGCCACACGGAAGTGTATATCTATTATCGAGTGCTGGGTGCCCGACGCTGCGGAACTCAACCGCTTGCCTCTCGGCCGCAGCGTAGATTTGGCTCTTGATGTCAGGTCTCAGCCAAATCTGGGACCACGCGAGCTGCGTTCTAGCACCACACAGAAGCAAGTCGCCGCGTTCGTCAACGAGGCAGCAAACTGTCAGCCTTCTCGTGAAGTTCTACCCAGCGTGCGTAGAGTGTGTCCAGATTTTCTTGCGCCGCTTCCACCTCCGCCTGGGCGGCAAGGAGTCTGGGGCCGTCGCTGGCAATCGCGGGATTCTCCAGCTCAGCGCGTTTGCTTCGCAGCATCTCGTCGGCTTCAGTGATACGTTGCTCAATGCCGGCATATTCGCGTGCTTCGACGTAGGAAAGCTTCTTTCGAGCAGGCGCTGGCGGCTGGGCCAACCCCGGAGCAGGCCTTGGCGATAGCACCGCCTCCTTGGCAGCCCGCTTTCGTTCCGCCTGCCAGATTTCCCATTGACCGTAGTCCGCAAAGCTTTCCGTACCGACTTGACCATCCAGGCCAAGCACGACGGTGGAGACGCGGTCCAAGAGGTAGCGGTCATGCGTAACCAGGACGAGAGAACCGTGAAATTCGAGCAGGCTCTCTTCGAGGATTTCCATAGTTGGGATGTCGAGGTCATTGGTAGGCTCATCCAGCAGCAGAATGTCGGCAGGTTGAAGCATAAGCTGAGCGATCATCAAACGGGCGCGTTCGCCTCCGGAAAGCCGCTCGACGGGCTGGTCGAGTTGTTCGCCCCTGAACAAGAATTTGGCGGCCCAGGATGCGACGTGAATGACCCGCTCCTGATAGACGACGGAGTCCCCTTCGGGAGAGAGCGCGCGGCGAAGGGTCAGGCTTAGATCGAGGCGTCGACTCTGGTCGAAATACACAGTGCGCAACCAGTCAGCGCGCCGAATTTCTCCGCGCGTCGGGGCCACTTCACCACGCAGCATGCGCAAAAGTGTCGTCTTGCCGCTGCCATTGGGTCCAACCACTCCGACTCGCATCCCCGCAGAGACAATAAAGTTCAACCCTTCGAACAATTTTCGATTTCCAATTTCGCAAGTGACATCTTGCAGTTCGATCAGGCACTTAGTCTTTCGATCGGTCGCTGAAAAATCAATTTGTGCGCTGGCACTGCGGGTTCTGGCATTCAAGCCAGCAAGTTCGCTCATCAACCGGCCGGCTTTATCGATGCGCGCCTTGGATTTTCGTGTACGGGCTTTTGCTCCGCGCCGAAGCCACTCAATCTCGGAGTGAACCAGATTTTCCAGAGCTTCCTGACGCTTCGATTGTGCGTGGAGGAATTCTTCCTTCTTCTCGAGGAACTCGGTGTAGCTTCCGTGCACGCGCAGCATACCCACGGGATAGACGCGGTTGAGCTCCGCCATGTCGGTTGCAACGTTCTCGAGAAAGTAGCGGTCGTGGCTTACGACCACGCTGGCAAACGCCGCCTGTTGTAGCAGGTCTTCGAGCCACTCAATTCCTACGAGGTCCAGATGATTCGTAGGCTCATCCAGCAGCAGGACGTCGGGTGACTGAACCAGCGCCTCGACGATCGCCAGCCGTTTCTGCCAGCCTCCAGATAGTGAGGCGGCCTCCGCTTCGAGATCCTCGAAACCCGCCCGGCCTAAAGTCTCGCCAAAGTGGGTACCGTGCTCGCCGTCGGCCGCGAGCGAGCCCTGGATCGCTTTCTCGATGACGGATCGGACCGTGGCCCCGGCGGCGAACGTCGAGTCCTGTTCTACGTAACTGAGTTGCAATCGCTTTCGGATCGCGACATTGCCGGTATCAGGTTTTTCCGTTCCCGCCAGAATCCGCAGCAGTGTGGATTTTCCTGAACCGTTGGGACCGATCAGGCCAATTCGGTCGGCCTCCGAAACTGTGAAAGAGAGTTCTTCGAAAAGCGGCTTCGCTCCGAACGCTTTTGAGATTTCTTGTGCGTTAATGATCGGCGGCAATGGCTACCGTCCTCCGGCACTTTTAGGTTATCAAGAAGCACCGACGATGCGCTGACACATGACGAATGCTGGGATGCGCAATCGATCAGAGCCGGACATGCCTGCACGGATAAAGAGCCTGTTTTGGATTCTCAGAGTTTCAGAGGTTTCGGGGCGCGACCGCTTTCCAACAAGCCCAGATCCGCGTCGAGAGCCTGAAGCCGGCTTGATGTCCACGGCGTGCCCATGACCTACACAAAGATTTCACCGGGCAAAGCGATCAACGTCCGCGTAACGAGAGTGTTCTGCACAAACCGCTTCGGTTGTTCCACGTCGTTCGCGTCCACTTGTTTGCGATCAATCCGCAACTTCAGCGTGCGTTCAATTTGCCGCAACTCGATAACTTCCGCACCTGCAACCAAGGTCGTGGCGCGGCCCTGCGCTCCAGCACGCCCTGTGCGGCCGACGCGGTGAATAAAATCCTCGGCAATCTTCGGCACATCGTAGTTGATGACGTGGGCCACATCGTCCACATGCAAGCCCCGCGCTGCAATGTCGGTCGCCACCAACACCTGGAACTGTCCTTCCTGAAACCCTCTCAAAGCTTTGTTGCGCTGAGCCTGCGAGCGGTCACCGTGAATCATCGTGGCATTAAAACCATCGCGCGCCAGCGATTTGGCAATTCGTTCGGCGCCTCGCTTGGTGCGGGCAAAGATCAGCGTGCGACCGGATTCGGCATAAAGCAACTGGCGCAGGATGTCCATTTTCTCCGCGGGCCGCAATTCGTATGCAGTGAGTTGAACGCTCTCGGCCGGCTTGAGGATCGATCCCAGCGCCACTTGGACCGGTTCGCACATATATTCATGCACCAGGTGTGCCACAGATTGTTCCATTGTTGCTGAAAAGCACAATGTTTGCCTGCTCGTCGGAAGCATAGCCACAATGCGCCGGATGGCGGGCAGAAATCCCATATCCAGCATGCGGTCGGCTTCATCAAGAACCAGCATTTTAATGCCGCGTAAGTCTGCCAGGCTGCGATCAATTAAGTCCAGTAGACGCCCGGGAGTCGCGATGATCGGTCCACGGCCACCACGGAGGCTGTGAATCTGGGGATTCTCCGACACGCCGCCAATTACTAGCGCAGCTTTCTGCATGTTCTTGCTGCGCAACTGCTCATATTGTTCGTGGACCTGCATGGCCAGTTCGCGCGTTGGCAGCAAAACCAGGGCACATGCCTGCCGAGACGGTTCGCGTTGTAGCATCTCGATCAACGGAATCAGAAAGGCGAGGGTCTTGCCTGTGCCGGTCTGTGCTGTTCCGATTACATCTTTGCCTTCAAGAGCGGGGGGGATGGCGCGCTCCTGGATAGGGGTTAAGGTCGTAAATTCAGCTGTCGCCAGCTTCTGCTGCAATGCAGAAGACAGTCGCAGTTCTGGAAATGTAGTCATTCGATTTTGTTTTCCCGGAGAGGCCTTGTCGTCACACACTCGGACACACGTCGAAGTGCCTTGGGCCGCTCACTTTCAATTTGAATTTGGCGCTGAGTAAAACGGTGGGCAGGAAAGGCGGAGATAAAACTGGTTCAACTGGGGAACCACCGCGAGACAAGCAAACCGAGTAAAAGCGTCAGAAACATTATAGCAGAAGGGGATTTGCATCTTCGTCGTTCGGGTTTCGGCTGCCCCGCGCTGAAGGCACAAATGGACTTCCGAAATCAAGCTTTTCACTACCTGAATTGCTCGAGGCCGATCAGACCGGAGGACCATCTCATAAGTCGGACTTAGCATTACTAATTTGCGTAGTCTCTCCTGGATCTCCGGCGGGCAGTGCCGCGACCCTGCACGGTGTTGAGTGTCGGGACGCCGCGCCCGCACCGGTACACAACTTGCGTCGGACACTTTCAATGGATCACAAGATACCTACAACGGAGAGATTTATTGCCACTGCGCCTAAGAGTTAATGGCCTTTGGACTGAATTGAATGGGTCTCGTCGATGGTGAGTCGAGAAGCATCGCAATACCCGTACCCTTTCAGACAAGCTCCGTAATTCCGCTTGTGTTCGTCGTCGGCCAGCGTCTTGGCCTCCGAGGCAGTCAGTTTTGTGTATTCACAAGTTTCCTGCCCGTCCTTGCAAGCCGAGAGGTTGCGCTGGTCTTCTGAGGAGGCTGTCTGTTTCGCTTGCAGCGGAGTGAGTTTCGAGTGATCGCACTCGTCCCATCCGTTCTCGCAATTCTGAGCGTTGCGCTGGTGTTCTGCGGCGGTCGTGTCCCTGGTTTGCGAAGGGGATAACTGGGTGTGATCGCATTGCCCGGAACCGTTCTCACAATCGGACGCATTGAGCTGGCTCCGAGCGATGTTCACTTCCTCGGCCTCCGCCAGAGTCAGTTTGGAGCGATCGCAATCCCCTGTTCCCTCTTTGCAGGCAGTGATGTTGCGCTGTTGCTCGGCTGCGTCCATTTCATGGACTTCCGACGGGGTTAGCTTGGAGCGGTCACAGGACTGCATCCCGCCGTTGCAGTCGGTCACATTCCGTTGGTGATCGGCCACGGCTAAAGCCACAGTCTCCGGTTCTGACAGTTTCGAGCGGTCACAGGAATCGTAGTGATTCCTGCAGTTTGCAACGTTTCGTCCGTGGGCGGCCAGAGCTACCTCCGCCGATTGAGAAACGCTCAGCTTCGACCGATCACAGGCTTCGCGGCCAGCTTTGCAGGCCTCCAGATTCTGCGAGGAATCGGGGGACTGAGCGAACGCGAGAACTGGCCAGAGGCAAAGACACGCCACTGGTGCCAAAAGATATTTCCGGAGACTAGCGTTCATATTTTCCGCCTTCAGAAGAGAGTAAGACGTCATCGACTACAGTGATGCTCATATTGGCTATTGTGGCGCCGACCGGAACTCGGTAAGCGGTTCCGGCCAGCCACGAATCAGTGTTGCTGACCGCGTCCTGATGCGAGCTTACTGTTTGCTGTCTTCCCTTGCTTCCGCAACGTGCGCCTGGTGACCTGCTTCAGAAACGGCCTTCAAGAACGCATTCCCGCTTGCGGGCGTTGGTACCTTGCCCGAAAGAATGCTGCGGAACCGCATATTGTGGCCATAAATAGCACGAGTTGAATCGTTGTCCTGCTCGACCACTGCACCTTCCAACGTCAGGCCGGCGAAAATGCCCTTCGAGCGCGCGTAAGTCAGGACTTCGGTGTTCATCAATATGTCAGTGCCGGCGGAAGTTTGACGGCCGACCGGGCCCGCTGCAACTGATCCTTCACCGGTGAGCTCGAACTTACTCGAAAGCAAATGCTGTAAGCCACGATCGTTCATGACTAGCATGACCAGGTCCACGCCTTCGACTCCAATCTGCAATCCCCAGCTGCCACCACCAACGGAGACGAACGCAGGAGCGCTCCAGCCTTGAGGGGTGCGGCACGAAGCCACTCCGCGGCCGTGTTTGCCACCAAAGATGAATCCACCTTTGAGCAGGTTTGGCACTACGACGATGCACTTCGCACCGTTCAAAACGTCCTCGGGTATTCCCTTGTCGGGTGCCGACATGATCGATTGCAGAACTTCCACCGACTTCTGCATGCGGTCGACCGTATCCTCTCGGTCCGAGCCGGCGAATGCGTACGTTCCAAACATGCCCACGGCGGTTATCAACAGCAGTGACATTGTTTTCTTCATGAAGTTTTCCTTTAGGAGCTGCAGAACTAAGAGGAGAGAGCTTCAGATAGCTGACTTAGTTCAGAGGACCTGAAAGAGAGAGAAGAAGTGCTCGTCTCTGGAATCATGATCGCTCAGTCGGAAAGCAATAGCTGATCTGAATTGCTCACTAATCCCGCTGTCGCAAAAACGGAGCGGCAGCTCTTTCAAAACCCGGAGCGAAAAGCTTTGTGCAATGTGAGCAATCCTGCACAGAATCCACCGCCATGTCCTGTCATTGTTAAGCGGGAGTTAAACGTCGAAGGATGGGTTCAATCCGCGGGAAAAATTGAGAGAGGTGAAATCGATGGAACCGTTTCGTCCTTCTTTCCGCCGACGGCTGGCGTCGATCACGGGCTCCTTTGGAAAGCTCGCAGCATTGCTCAGACCGAAGGCCCGGGAAGTCCGAACTCAAAGGATATGTCCGTTTTGCGGACTGATCACGCCGCGAGCCGGTAGGTTTTGTCTGGAATGTGGGAAGCCACTCCGTGCGGCTCAAGCCGAGCGGAAGGCTGCACATCAGGAATGAATCAGGAATGGATTAAGAGGAGATTGCCATGCTTTGGACGATTGTTGCCGTGCTTCTGGTTCTGTGGTTGTTAGGTTTCAGCCTGCATATAGCAGGAGGTCTGATTCACCTACTGCTGGTGGTAGCGCTGGTGGTGATCGTCATCAACTTGATTAGCGGACGCCGGGGCACGGCCTGAGCCGGTCCCAAGTGGGGCCGATTTCCCTCGCCTCACGCTTTTTCCAAAGGTTGCACGCGTTTCGGCATTCGTCCAACGTATAGCGCCGCACGACCTTGATCGAGCCTGTCCACCTGTGTTACCTCGCCTCTCTGTGCAGCTTTCTCCAAGGCTGCAGAGGCTTGCTCCAGTGTGGGATAGCTGACTCCGTCGACCGCGCTGCCGTTCTTGTGGATTTGAAAGGACGTCAGATTTTGCGGGCTATTTCGTTTGGGCACCAATGTCTCCTACTTGTGGTGGAATAGGACGCAAAGGCCACGGCTTGTCACTGTCCGCAGGAATCGCAGAGCAGCGTGGCCGACGCTTTCAGGACGCCGAGCTTTGGCAGCCGCCAGGCCTCGGGCGAGATGCGTCTTGTTCGATGGGTGTCCCGTCATACGCGTGCATTTCTCCTTCGGCTTAGCCCTGCACACCGGGCACGCCACGGACAATATCCGTTTTTTCGTCTGTGGCCGGGTCCCCACATTATCAGTATTCACGTCGCGGAGTTTAGAGAATGGTCAATTTTGCTCGTTTACCGAACGCCTGCGCCAAGATCAGGAATCTAAAGAGTCAAAGCTCAACCGACCCACACCGGCATGAGGCAACTGGTTAGAATTCGACACTCCCGTCCCAGATGCTTCTCCACACTGTCGTGGAGAAAGGCGCATCCCTCTGGTCTGCAGTCGCGTTAGGGGGGATTTGCCTGGCTCCGATCCGGCCCTATCAACGTGCTGTCCGGACGACGATGACGTGCACGCGCTTGCGCCCTCGACGCCGTTTCGCCTGGGGCGGGCTTCATCTTCAAGACAGAGTGGACGGTAGCCCAGAGAAAGTGATCTCCGTCGGCCTTGGTCACGAGGGCATCGACAGACTTCAGCGCCCCGTCAGGTAATTCCAGATGTTCCGCCAGCATAACGATTGGGATCTGAGGTCTGACTTTCTTGATCTCAGTTGCGACGACCGCACCGTCCAGTAGGCCCAGATGGTACTCGAGCACGATTGCATCCACAGTCCGCGACATCAAGAGGCGTAGGCCCTCCGCGCCGTTGGTGGCGGTGACCAGTTCGTATCCGTTTTCTTGTAACAGACTTAATTGAGCCGGATCCCGGTGGATACAAAGCAGAGTACCGTTGGCAGCCATGCCAGTAAGATATACGGCTAAGACTTCCGATAGTTCTGCCCAAAATTGCACACTAGAGTGCAAAAAACCTTGGACGGTTGTTGATACGTGCGCCCTCATGCCACAAATCGCTTTAGACTCGCCAGGAAGATAGTAATTAAGTAGCAGGTTACGAGCGTGGACGCAGGTCGGGTCGAGAGGTCGAGAAGCGGTGACGCGGTGCGGCGATTCCGCTGTTCCTGACCTCTCGGGGAAGCGAAGCGTGCCCCAACTTGTTTCCCTCGACTGGTTTCGCACTACTTTCTTGGCTGGTTGATCCTCAAGTCACCTGGAGGCTTCGAGAATGCGCGCAATCCCAGGCCAACCACTAAGCACAGCAACCCCAGTGTTACGAATATCGATAACGAGCTAACCCCCGCCGGAAGCAGGTGCGCCGGCTCGGCCGACACTCCTGGTACGGCGAGCAAACAGAGCACAACAACAAACAGCGTATTGGCCTGCATTTGGAACAGTTTCATAATCTCTCCTGTATGGTCTCCGAGGCTCGCACCGTACTGGGACGCTTCCAAAACTCTCACGCATCGGATCTCGACTTTATCTACGCCCAGAAAATCCGGCATGTTATGAGTCGCCAACAACGGATCAATATCCAGTATCAAGTTTTACCTCTTTGATGACTGGTCAATCTTGATCACAATTTCTCTCCCAGTTACGGCCGAGCAAGAGTCAGGAACCGAGCAATACTGAACAGATGTTCCCCTCGGGAAAGACCAGTATGTAAGAGGGATCTGAGCCATAGCGGATCTCGTGATCGGCCAGGGAGCAACAAAATGAAAAAACAGTATCTCCACCTCTCGGCTTACCGTTGCGACATGTGCAGGGGACCCGTCATCGCCGGCTGGCTTGGAGTCCGCGAGAATCCGATTTCGAAAGAGACTGATATCAGGCAAGTAGGAGCGATTTGCATCTCATGCGGCCATCGGCAAGATAACGCGACCGAGCCAGCGCGTACGCGTCATTTGTTGCCGATGGAATGGGAACCTGCAGACGCGATCGACCCTCACCACCTGACCACGGCCTTCGTCGAGGCTCTCAATCGTGCAGAACTACATTGAGCAGTGAACTGTGGACTTGCAGTGCACCTTCGGAGCCGCCAGCGTAGTGAATGAAGCCCAGCTTCCTGAATCGGTTCATGAAGAAGCTGACACGCGAACGAGTGGTCCCAACCATCTCAGCCAGAGTTTCCTGACTGATTTTGGGAACCACGGTTTCGGGGATGCCTTCCTTGCCAAAGTGGGCGAGCAGGAGCAACACGCGGGCCAGCCTTTTTTCGCTGGAATTGAACAGTTGGTCGACAAGATCCTCTTCGTAACGGATATTCCGGGCCAGCAAATAGGCCACGAACATCTCAGAGAGCGCGGGTTCACGATGAAGAGCGTCCATCATGGTCTTCTTCTCTACGCGAAGAATCTCGCAATCTGTCATTGCTGCGGCGGAGCCCATTCTTAAAAGCTGGCCCGCCAGCGAACCCTCCCCGAAGAAGTTTCCCTGATTGACAATCGCGATCGTTGCTTCCTTGCCGATCTTCGAGACAACGGTGAGCCTCACTTTGCCTTTTTGCAGGTAAAAAACGGCATCCGCTTCATCCCCTTGCGCAAATATCGTCTGCTTTTTGAGAACCGCCAGGAGCTTCCTGCCGTCGCCGATGGTTGCGAGAAACACATCGGGGTCGAATCCGCCGTTCTTCTTGGCTGTTATCGAGGGAGGCATCTTCCGCAAGTATAGTCCACGGATGGGCGGCAACCGCACAAATCGCAATACCCTCACTTCTCTAACGATTCACACTTGAGTCGCAACCCGCAGCAAGAGTGGTCACTTTTGAGCAGTTTTTGTTCTTGCACCCGTCCAACATTGTTACAGCAGACAGGAAACCATTACCAATGCGATCAACCGTTCAAGCCGGCACGATTCTGATGAAAGAGTGGCCCGGAGTGCCGCAGATTCTTGAGCTTGAAACTGAGCCCTGCTTCGAGAATTGGAGGTTGGTCAAGGTGCTGGATGGATCCGCTCTCGATCGCAAAGTGCATGCTGCGGGATGGAATTTTTTTTTCATGGCTACAGAAGTCAAGATGATGTTCCTTGGACCTCTTGGGGCGGCGAAGATCCAGCGGGCGTTGGAGCGGATCTTAGTGAAGGTGAAGCGACAGCACTTCAATGCTCTTGAGGTTACCGCGATCGTCGCCCGGCATTTCCTCGGAGTGCCTTATGCGACGGTATCCGCGCACCCGCGCCATATGCAACAGAGCTGCAATCTGGACAGCGCTGAAGCACGCCAGACGTCCCAGGACAACGCGGAATGGGCCACAGGTTGAGCTTCGCGAGTACCAGACCTCCACATCTGCACGCAGGAGCCAGGTTTTGACCGAGCGAATGGACCTATTGATCGGGGTCGTTGTGGCGTTGATGTTCTTGGCCGGCTGTTTTCTCATTGTGATCAGTGCCCGTGAACGATCTCGGGACCTTAGACGCTGGCGGCCTCGATGAACACAAAGACCGAGTCGCCCCCAGAAAGAGAGCGTTATGAACCCGAACGAAAATCTAGAGCGAATCCTTGAATCAGCAATTGTCATCTCTTGGGCTGATTTGACGCGCGGCACTCCCGCCGGCTTGATTCACGTTGAATACGGTTTTGCCGCAGGCGGAACTCTGGACTATCTCAAGGTCTGGTCATCCCTCTCCCCAGGTCATTGGCTTCTGGCCTGTGAGTACTGGATGTCGTCTTCCACATTTCAAGGCACCGGCATCAGCTTCGAGAATGGATACCAGTCGGACGGCCTGGCTCACGTTCTGGGATTCATCATGCAGCATCAGGACGCATTCGTATTGCCCCCGAACCTTGGCCGACAGGGATTGCTTCAAATATCAACGCCCACTCCAGAGGAAAGCACGGCAGCAGCCGCGTCGGTCAACCGCGCCTTCGATCGTCTCGGTTCAGTTTTGCCCGAGCCCGCTCTGGCCTGATTCCTCCGAACTTGCTTCCGAACCGGCTAGACGCCGATCCCGATGGGGCTCTGTTCGGGGCAAACCCGTGCTAAGTTCACACTTTTCGCCGGGCTTCGCGCCACAAGTAGGACAGCGAACCGACAGGGCCAGTTTCTGTTTGATTTTCATGCCTACACAATGCGCGGTAATTCGGCAATAAGATGGTCAATTGTGACCAGTCCAAAGCCCGCCGCGAAGCAGATCATCTTCGTAGAAAGGTGCGTGGCCCTGCGCAGGATGTCGCGAACGGCAATGTGTCCGACGGTAGTCACTGTCCTCCAACCTTTTCTTAGGAGCGGTCTAATGTTCAGCCGATTAACCACGCACACAAACAAATCTCCCGAACCACCGTCCAGGCACCCGGGAGCACCTCCCGATTCGGAACGCACCAAGCAGCCGCCGCTGCTGGAGCCTCTATATGAGCCTTACTCCGAGAGGCCTGCTGTGCCTGAGCTTCCATATGCTCCCTACACGGAAAAGCCTGTGCTGCATGAGCCTCCTTATGAACCTTATAAAGGGATCTAGTCGCAGGGCTAGAATCGTTGAAAAGAGTTGCGCGCATCTATCTGAGAGGACCGAGGGAGCTCTAGTTTGACAATGCTTCCGTAGAAGCCTAGCATGGTAGTTGAGCGAGCTTCCTCTTCTTACTCATTCAGGTCCTCTGAACTAAGTCAGCCAATCTGAAGTTTTTTCCTCTTAGCTTTCCCCCCGAAGGAGGAACTGCGTTATGACAGCACTAACCCGTTGGGATCCTCTCCGCGACCTGGCCACCATGCAAAACCGCTTAAACCGCTTTGTTCGTGAGTCGTACAGCCCCGAAGGCCCAGAAGAAGCTTTGACGACCACCAGCTTCGCACCGCCCGTAGACATCTACGAAGACGAGCACACCATTGCTGTGAAGATGGAGGTCCCGGGCATCGACGAAAAAGACATTGACGTCCGCATGGAGGGCAACACTCTTACCGTCCACGGCGAACGCAAGATCGAGAAGGAAGAGAAAGAGGAGAACTTCCGTCGCGTCGAACGGCAGTACGGAAGCTTCACCCGCTCATTCACTCTGCCCAGTTCGGTAGATCCGGGACAGGTGAGCGCCAACTATGACAAGGGCGTGCTGAAGATAAGCCTTGCCAAAAAGGCCGAAGCCAAGCCCAAGCAGATCAAGGTGAATGTCGGCAGCGAGAAAGCACTCGAAGCCAAAGTTCACGGCAAGGCCGCGTAGGCACCAGTACTCAGCGAAAGACATGGGAGGCGACGTTCTTGCCTCCCGTTTGTTTCACACTCGTGCGACTAGGAGAAATCATGACCAACATCAAATTTGTTGCAAAAGTGAGCCATAGCGGTGCTCGCGCGCCTGCCTATGTGCAGCGGATTGATCGGACGCCCGTTCAGATGACAACCAACCGCAAGCTGGCGCTGATGATGGGAAGGTTCACGGCCGAAGCTGCCAAGTCCATCCAAAACTCCCGTTGCATCCCGGAGTTAGTGCCAGTGCTCGTGAATGCCTAGGGGACGCATACGCTGCAGCTTGTGCGGAAGCGTTCTCCGAATATCTGCAATCCCCAGCGGGACTGGTCAATTTTGATCAGTCCGCAAGTCCGCCGTCGTTGAATACTAAACGAGGGAAAAATCCACCGGTCGATGCAGTACCGGACTCAGAACCGGAACGCACTGAGAGCAATCCCGGGAGCCCCGGCGATCTCTACGCACGATCAGAAGAGCGACCGCGTCGTCGCCGTTTTTCAATGAATTCTTAGAGGAACGATGTCGCTACTAAACGCTGTGTTTTCCAAGGGCCCTTTGGAAATAGTCCGCCCTCGCCCAGAGCCGCGAGACGGTGCGGCCCCTGCGCGTACACGGCAGCAATCGAAGCCATCACTTCCCAGTCGAATCGCAGTGATCGGCAATTACCTTCCGCGACATTGTGGCATCGCTACCTTTACGACAGATCTCTGCGCGGCCATATCGACGGAGTGCGGATCAGCTCGATTGTTGGCGCTCCCGGTCAACGACACCGAGGAAGGATACGACTATCCCGATCGCGTGAGATGGTCGCTCGCCCAGGACGACGTAAAGTCCTATCAGGAAGCCGCTGAATTCCTGAACTTCAACAACATCGACATGGTGTGCCTTCAGCACGAGTATGGAATCTTCGGCGGCCCGGCCGGGAGCCATATTTTGCATCTGCTGCGCGGCTTGAAGATGCCCGTGGTGACAACGCTGCATACGGTTCTGCGCGAGCCAAATCCTGACCAGATGCTGGTCATGGAAGAGATCGCGGAACTCTCCGACCGTCTTATTGTCATGAGCCAACTGTCGTCCCAATTCCTGCAGGAAATCTTTAAGGTGCCTGGCAGCAAGATCGACATGGTTCCGCATGGAGTTCCAGATCTGCCGTTCTTAGATCCGAATTTCTACAAGGACCGCTTTGGCGTGGAAGGAAAAGCGGTTTTGCTCACGTTTGGGCTGCTCTCGCCAAATAAGGGAATCGAAAACGTAATTCAAGCATTGCCGCAGATTCTCTCCAAGCACAAGAACGTTGCGTACATCGTCGCAGGCGCGACTCATCCTCACATCCTGCGTCGCGAGGGCGACAAGTATCGGGCCAGCTTGCAAGCTTTGGCGAACGAAATGGGAGTGGAATCGCAAGTGATCTTCCACAACCGCTTCGTCAGTCCCGAGGAAATGGTCGAGTTCATTGGCGCCGCCGACATCTACATCACTCCCTATCGCCATGAGGCACAGGTTGTTTCCGGCACGCTTGCCTATGCGCTGGGTGCGGGCAAGGCCATCATTTCGACTCCCTATTGGCATGCAATCGAGTTGTTAGACGATCGCAGAGGTGCGCTGGTTCCGTTCCAGAATCCCGACGCGATTGCGCACAAGACGATCGAACTCCTTGACACTCCTGCGATTCGTCACGCGATGCGCAAACGCGCTTACTTGTTCGCGCGAGAGATGGGCTGGAAACGAGTGGCGCAAGGTTACATGGAAAGTTTCGCGCGGGTGCGCGGCGATCGCATGGAAAGCCCAAAGGTGCAGTTCTCGGCTCGGATGACGCATAAATCGTTGGATCAATTGCCGGAGTTGAAGCTGAATCATTTGAACCAGATGACCGACGACACCGGAATGCTACAGCACGCCATCTTCACGATCCCGAACCGCAGAGAAGGCTATACCACGGACGACAATGCTCGCGCCCTCATACTTACCGAGCTGTTGCAGCAATTGGATCTGGAGCAGGTGGGTCTGAAACAGCCGGATAACGATGAGGGTGGGAAGGCAGATTTACCTTCCGCGAATTCAGTTGGTCTTTACCTGTCATTCCTCGAGCACGCCTTTAACCGTGCGAAAGGCAGATTTAAGAACTTTCTCCGCTATGATCGCCGGTGGAACGAACCGGTAGGTTCCGAAGACTGCCAAGGGCGGGCATTGTGGGCACTCGGGACCGTTCTGGGCCGATCCCGCGATCAGGGATGCAAGGGCGCTGCCGGTCGCTTGTTCGAGTTCTCACTCCCCGCGGTGCTGGAATTCAGCAGTCCGCGTGCCTGGGCGTACACTTTACTCGGAATTCAGGAATACCTCGCCTCCTATCCCGGAGATCGCGATGCGCAGAAAGTGCGTTCAGCCCTTAGCCGACGACTGCTCGAAATGTATGAATCAATCCGAAGGCCAGACTGGAAATGGTTCGAGAACGTTCTAGCCTACGGCAACGCGAGATTGCCCCAATCTCTGTTACTGGTGGGCGCAGCTTGTTCCGATGATCGCATGATTTCCGCCGGCCTCGAATCACTCGATTGGCTGTCACAAGCGCAACACTGCGAAATTAACCGCCATTTTGTGCCGATTGGTTCGCAAGGCTTCTATCGCCAGGATGGTGAAAAGCCGCGCTTTGATCAACAGCCGCTGGAAGCCGCTGGCGCGGTGTCCGCTTGTTTGCAGGCGTACCGCGTCACTGGTGATAGCCGCTGGCGCAACGAGGCGTGGTCGGCCTTCAACTGGTTCCTCGGAGACAACGATCTTCAACTGCCTCTTTACGATTCCGTCACCGGCGGTTGCCGTGACGGTTTGCACCCCGACCGTGCCAATGAAAACCAGGGAGCGGAGTCGACGCTATCGTTCTTGATGGCACTGCTCGAAATGCGATCTCTGCAAGCGCCAGAACAAAAGGAAACCCTTTCATGACCGCACCCGCAGAAAAGCCAGTGAGCCTGTTGAGCACTCGCTTCGAGCCACTGCTTCTTCGCTATCCTTCGAACCCGATCCTGACCAGCAAGAATTGGCCATATCCTATTAATAGTGTGTTCAATGCGGGAGTAACGCTTCTCGCTGATGGCACGACGCTGCTGCTTTGCCGCGTGGAAGATCGCCGCGGGCTGTCACATCTTTGCGCCGCGCGCTCTCGGAATGGCGTCGATGGCTGGCAAATCGACGGCGAGCCCACACTGATGCCCGACCCGAAGAATTATCCGGAAGAGATCTGGGGTATCGAAGATCCTCGCATCACTTTCGTGCCTGAACTGCAGCAGTACGTGATCACTTATACCTCCTATTCGCGTGGCGGTCCCGGCGTGTCGTTGGCTCTGACCGAGGACTTCCGCACTTTCGAACGATTCGGAGTGATCATGCCGCCCGACGACAAAGACTCCGCACTTCTGCCGCGGAGAATCGACGGGTACTGGGCGCTGATTCATCGTCCCATGACGACGCTCGGGTCGCACATGTGGATCTCATACTCTCCCGACCTGCGCTATTGGGGCAGGCACAGGCTCATGCTGGAAGCGCGCCGTGGCGCCTGGTGGGACGCAAACAAGATTGGGTTGTCGCCGCCACCCATCGAGACTTCCAGAGGATGGCTAGTCTTTTACCACGGAGTCCGGCACACGCCTTCTGGTTGTCTTTACCGGTTGGGCTTGGCTCTTTTCGATCTGGAGAATCCGGAGAAGTGCTTGCTCCGAGGAGATTCCTGGATCTTTGGGCCGGAGGCGTCTTATGAACGCCATGGCGACGTTGACGATGTCGTGTTCCCCTGCGGATACACAATGGACGCTGATGGCGACACGCTCAACATCTATTACGGAGCTGCAGATTGTGCGATTGCCCTGGCTCGGGCCAGCGTGCGCTCTCTGCTCGAATGGCTGGACGCCAATGGAAGTTGCGAGCGTCGCCAGCGAGCGCAGGATTTGTGAAACTGCTGGCGGTTTTTCAGTTCATCTTTGGCTGTCGGCACCGTCACCTCAGCCGCGTCTTCACCATCAAACAGCGCACATATCGGGTCTGCTTCGACTGTGGGCGGGAATTCGATCTGCCAGATGCGGATGCTCCCATGCGATTCAATACCTCTCGCCACGCCGCTTAGAGCGCAATCTTTATTCAACTCCCGGAAAACCCCGGTTTGATTCTTTCCCAATGTCTCCGCCATCTTCACTTGTGAGCTATCTTGCTCAGACGCACAACTCTGGACCTGTCATTCTTCTTGTACTGACTGTGAGTAGCGAGCCGCGAGCTTTGAGTAGCAGCTCTCATTCTTAGCTGGGGTCGGAGCCCACAGCATTCTTCGTCCGCGTGCATGCCGCCAAACCTTGCGGCGAACACGATTCGACTCTACGAGTTCCCGAAAATGGAAATCAGGCCACTCCTCCCCGCGTATGAGGAGGCGTTAGCCCGCGAAACTTAGCTCGTTTGAACAAGGAGGGGCACAAATCATGCCTTTAATTCAACTGCTCGAGGTTCTGATCGTGGTGGGTGTACTACTGTGGCTGGTAAATCGCTTCATCCCCATGCAGTCATCCATCAAGTCTATCTTGAACGGCGTCGTCGTCATTGCCGTGGTGTTATGGCTTCTGAACGTATTCGGGCTCTTTCACTCGCTGTCTCGAGTCCACGTCGGAACGCTGTTGATCCCGTAGAGCCGGTCAGCCATAACGCTGAACGCATCACAAGAATCTATCAACCAAACGCGACCGGTAGCCCGGTCGCAAGCACAAGAAGCTTGCAGTAAGGCAAGAATAAACAGCAATTCGATAAAACGGAGGCAACATTTCATGAAACTAGTTGGAGCTATCAGCACAGCAGTTCTCTCTTTGTCCCTCGGAATCGGTATTCCGGCATACGCACAACAAGAGCAGCACGACCAGCAGGAAGAAAACAAAGACAAGCCTGCACAGGAAAAAGAGAGGAAGGCACAACCGGAGAAATCCGCTAAGCCAGCGGAGAAAAACGCGCAACAGGAAGAGAAAGGCACCAAGCCGGAAGAGAAGGCTGCGCAGCGGGAGAAGAGTGGCCAGGAAGAGAAAAATGCACAGAAACAACACACTCAGGAAGCCAAACCTGGAACACAGGAGCAGCACGCCAGCAACAACGGTGCTGGCCGCATTCCGGAAGCACGCTTCAAGGCCCACTTCGGACAGGAACACCATTTTCGCGTTAGCCAAGCCGAATATGGCAATCGCCGCTTCCAATACGGTGGCTACTGGTTTGGGTTTGAGAGCGCGTGGCCGAGTAACTGGCCCCACACGCAAGACGTATATGTTGTGGAAATCAACGGCGTTTACTACCTGTGTAATGCAAACTATCCGGGCGTCAACCTGATGCTCAGCGTCACGCGGTAGCGCCATCCGCTGTTAACGAGGGCGCGCGCCCGTTTTGGGCCCGCGCCATTTTCTCTCGCGCAAAGAAACAAGAAAGCAGAGCAAAACATGCTTGGAACATAGCAAACTAAGACAATGGATCTTATGCGGAAGCAATGGCGATTCGTGCGTGTGGCAGTAGTGGCTGTCCAGTTGGCCGGTTTCGCTCTCGCGCAGCAGGTCCTGACAGAGTCCGGCACCGTATCCGGGATATCTGCAAATGGGTTGAGCGTCTACAAAGGGATTCCATTCGCTGCCCCGCCCGTGGGCGAGTTGCGTTGGCGTCCCCCGGCACATGCCGCATCCTGGGCAGGCACGCGGCAGGCAGAGGCGTTTGCTCCGGCGTCCATGCAAGTTGGAGTGTCCATGCCGGACGAGACGCCTCCGGCGGTGAGCGAAGATTACCTCCATCTCAACATCTGGACGCCGGCGAGAGCAAAGACCGAGCACCAGAATTTGCCGGTAATCGTTTGGATATACGGTGGGGGATACATCAATGGATCGGCCTCGATGCCCTTGTACTGGGGCGACCGGCTTGCGTAAAAAGGTATCGTCGTTGTCAACACCATCGCCTATCGCCTTGGGCCGCTCGGTTTTCTTGTTCTTGCTGAGCTACTGCGCGTGCAACGCTCGCCCTGGGACGAGAGAAATGAGCCAGGTAGTCCGAACGGTATTTGCCGGGTAATTCCAGCCCTTGAACCGCATCGGCATAGCACGGCTGGCCCGGATTTTCTGCTTAGACGCGGTCGCATTGTTCAGCACTCGCCCAGAGAGCTGTTGGTAGCCGCGATAGGACCTGCTGAGCTTCACTAGTGGGAAGCAGAAGAAGCCCAAGCACAAGTAGTAAGAGGGTGTGCGATCCGCCACCAGCTTCCGCAGTCGTGTGTTCTCATCCTGCAACTGTTTCGCTTCCTGCGCCTGGCTCACATCCATGCCCGAGTACTTCGCCTTCCAGGCGTAGAGCGTGTGCTTGGACACGCCCACCTCCCGCGCCACATCTTCCACCTTCCGCCCTGCCTCCACTTGCTTCAGCGCCCCAATCATCTGCGCTTCCGAGTGCCTGCTCTTCGATATAGACCTTTCCCCTTTCTTTCGCAAAAATCATACTCAGCTTTGTGCCGAAAGAGGGGGGGAGTTCGGTATCCCAGACTGCTGTGCGGACGCTCCTCGTTGTACTCCGTCCGCCACGCCGCGATCTTACACCGCGCATCGAACAAGTTTTGAAACCAGCTCAGCGTCAAACACTCTTCCCGCAACCGTCCGTGAAAACTCTCGACGCGCGCGTTCTGCGTCGGTTTGCCCGGTTGAATGTGTACCAACTCGATCTTTCGCTCCACACACCACGCCAGAAAATGCCATGCCCGGCTCGTCAGCTCCGGCCCGTTGTCGCATCGGATCGCCAGTGGCTGTCCGCGCTCGGTCACGATCCCCTCCAACACGCGAGTCACTCTCCGGCTGGCAAAGCTCGCATCCACTTCCAACGCCAAACACTCCCGCGTGTACGCATCGACCACGCTCAACACTCGGATCGTGCGCCCGCACGCCACCGCATCGTGCACAAAATCCAGCGCCCACTCCTGGTTCGCCCACGCCCGCCAGGATCCGGACCGCCTTTACATTTCAGTGCTTTTCATATTCTCGGCCTTATGGCGCTGCTGGCTTCGCTTCCGTGGGTGGCGGTGTTTTGCGCCCCACGTCCAGATGATCGAAGTTAAGCGCGGCATTGAGGACCAGCATGAAGCTACCCTGCGTTTCCTGGCGCCACATCGGATTGTTGGCAAAAAGCACGATATGTCCGCGACCGAGTGGAACGTCAATCACGGCAGGCACGTTAGCCAGTTCCGACCCTCCCGCAAGCATGCCGCTGATCCACAAATTCTTTTCGTCCGCGAAGCGCAACACCACTCGCGGATAAAGTGCCGCGGGCGGCAGTTCACTGCTGTAGAACACGCGAATCTGTGGGTCGACGTAGAGTTCCTTCTCTGCGGGTGTGCGATCGGGGACGGGCTCAGGCGGCGTCCAGACTCGGCCCTGCGGGATGTCCGGATCCGTGGCCGAACCTCGGCCACTCGGCCGCGCACTTTCATCCCCGGCGCCCAGAAAGCCTCCGTTGTCAGCGATGGATACTTTGAACACTGGGGACTGATTGAAGTACACACCGAGCGAATCGTCGTAACCGTACGCGATCGGACTCTTGGCATCTTCGATCTTCGCGCGCACGATCGCTCCCCGGACCTGTAGCGATTTTGTTTGCGTGATGGTCACAGAATCGGTCAAGCCGAGATCTATCGGCAGATGCGTACTCGACCCCACCGGAATAAACAATCCGCCGTCCTCGACAAATCGTTTAAGGTTTGCAACGCCATCCAATCCTAAGCCGCCGCGAATGTCTGGCGATTCGTCGATCACTCCCCAATTCGGCGTTACATCGGATTTCTGCCAGGGAATCGGTCCGGCATCGGTGCCATCAGGCAGGATGCGCTTCGGGAAGCCATTGAGGAGCTCGCGCAGATCGGAAAAAGTCGGTGGGAAAAGAATCACGTCGTACTTGTCGCGCAGGTTCGGAGTGGTGCGCACCACGGCATCGGAAATGTAGGAATACGGCACAGCCGTTTCTTCAAGGCCAAGCCGAAACCAGCCCTCATCTTGCGTGCTGGTCCAGGTGTGAAGCAGTGCAATCCGCGGAACTTTAAGTTCGTGGCGGATGACTTTCGGTTCTTCGGCAACGCCCATGACCTTAATACCAAGGTCATGCGCGGCTGATTGTAGCTGCGACTCAAGATCGGATGGATTGCCGTCGACGGGAACAATGAAAGAACCGGCAGCGAATTTCTTGTCTCCTCCATCAAAGGAATCTTCAGCCGCAAACATCTTCGCATCCTTGAGTCGATACCGTAGCGTGGCGAGATTCGGCTCGGCATTCGCGTCCACTATGTAGTACTCCGCGGCGACAGCCTTGCCCCTTACCGAGTGCGGAGCCGCAATGCCGCCATTATTATCCCGCGCGGGGCCATCGACCGGTGTCATTGGCGCCTTCAGAATGGCTTGGTCCGTGATGCGCAAAGTCTTGACGTTGCGCAGCGGGCCCAGCGTCCAGCCCGTGTCGTCGTAGGGCCGCGGATCGGAGGTCGAATAGTATTGTGTGTCGAGCAGCATGTCGACCATGCGACTGTAAGGTTGATCCATGCGAATGATGTAACTGCCTGCCGGAATCTCGACGGGCGCCGCTTCCCCCTTCTTGGCCGAGGCTTCCTCCGTCTTTGTCGAGGCATTCTTGCCTGAAGCATCTTTCTTTTTGTCTTTGATCACGCCATCAGGTTTCCCGCTTTCTGATTTCACCTCAGTAGCGGGTTCCGTCTTCGCGTCGCTCTTGGCACCTTCTTCTTTCGCCGGCGCTGCCGACTTCACTTCAAAATTGCGGTCAAGCTTCTGTACTTCCGCCCCCTGACGTTGCAGCAGATTGGCAAGCTGGGCGGCCAGCGCCGGACGGCGTCCATCGTTCAGAATCGCCCACGCGGCCGGGCCTTCAGTCGTCGCTTTCGCCACCGAGCGTTTGCTCTTGAGATAGAAATTGCTGAGAAACTCTTGCGGATGTTGCGCCATGTAGTCGAGCGCGAGAATCAATCCACTCTGCTGCATATTGATGTTGTCGCGCAGTGACCACTTCACCTTCGCCAGCGGAGGATTTGGACGGTACCATTCACGCGATGTCGACGAAGGCCTCAGCGTGCGTTCTTCCGTCTGCGGATAGAGGTTGCCGAACGTTTCATAAAAGCGGCCGATCGAGTTGTGCCCGTTCGCCACATAAAACATGTAGTTCGGAGCCCAGCCATCGTAGAAGCCGTGTGTCCACACCCCCACTACGCCCTTCTCGGTAAGCTGTTCAATTTCGTTGTATGCCATCTTCTGCCATTCGCTCTCCACAATCGGATCGAGCCAGGCATTGTAGGGACCAGTGCCGGTGGAGATGTACAAATAAGGAATCGACTCGTGCAGATCGTGCAATACCTGCGGATGCCAATCGAGGAAATTCTTCATCATCACCTGCGACAGCTTGAGTCCCATTGCGAGTGAATCGCGATTATTGTCGTGCTGCACGTAATGTCCCCAGTACACGAGATCCGGCTGCGGCTTGTCGGGATACGCCTTGCGGTAGTTCGCCCAATCAACCATCCGGTCGTGGCCGTCGACCTCGACGATCGGTGTGATCAGGAAAACGGTGTTCTTGCGAATGTTCTGAATCATCGGCGTGTCTTCCACCGCCAGTCGATATGCCAACTCCATCAGCATTTCGGGAGAGCCAGACTCCGGCGAGTGAATCGATCCGGATGCCCAGTAGAATGGCTTGCCCGTGGATATGAGTTGTTGCGCCTCCAGATCGCTAATCTTGCGGGGATCCGCGAGCTTGGCCGTAATCTCCTTGAGACGGTCGAGTTGCGTGATGTTGGATTCATCGCTCACCGCGACCAGCACAAAGTCGCGACCCTCCTCCGACTTGCCGACACGAAAAACCTTCACTCTCGGTGAGGCTTTCGCGAGTTCATCGTAGTAACGGTAAATATCTTTCGAATAGGTAAGAACATCCGGCGCGCCGATGATATGGCCGAGAATTTTCTCCGGCGTGG
>Ga0335078_10001761_pt1 | contig 32720 bp, 24 predicted proteins | sample Lox_Sample_32_FD_206711 | JGI IMG/M metagenome (GOLD analysis project Ga0335078, IMG submission 206711) | Soil microbial communities from Loxahatchee National Wildlife Refuge, Florida, United States - Lox_Sample_3.2 | ecosystem: Environmental > Terrestrial > Soil > Wetlands | place: USA... | reverse complement strand
CCGGCGGGAAGCCGGCCGGCGTCCGGTTCGGCGGATTCGGCCCAGCCACGGGCACCGGGCCGAGCGCGGGCCCGGCGGTGCGGCCGGTCAGACCTCGACGACCACCGGGATGATCATCGGGCGGCGGCGGTAGTTGTCGCTCACCCACCGGCCGACGGCCCGCCGGGCCAGTTGCTGGATCTGGTGGGAGTCGGTGATGCCCTCCGCGGCGGCGCGCGCCAGCGCCTCCTCGATACGCGGCCGGACCTCGTTGAACGCGGCCTCGTCGATGCCCGAGCCGCGCCCGTGCATCTCCGGCGGCGCGACCATCTTGCCGCTGGTGGAGTCGAGCACGATGACGACGGAGACGAACCCCTCGTCGCCCAGAATGCGGCGGTCCTTGAGCTGCTCGTCGGTGACCTCGCCGACCGACAGCCCGTCCACGTACACGTAGCCGCAGGGCACGGCGCCGGTGATCGTCGCCTGCCCGTCGATGAGGTCGACGACCACCCCGTCGTCGGCGATGACGATGTTGTTCCCGGGGACGCCGCTGAGCGCGGCGAGCCGGGCGTGCGCCCGCAGGTGCCGCCACTCCCCGTGCACCGGCAGGAAGTTGCCGGGCCTGGTCACGTTGAGGACGAACAGCAGTTCCCCGGCGTTCGCGTGCCCGGACACGTGCACTAGCGATCCGCCCTTGTGCACGACTCGGGCGCCGAGCCGGGTGAGCCCGTTGATGACCCGGTAGACGGCGGTCTCGTTGCCCGGGATCAGCGACGAGGCGAGGATGACGGTGTCGCCCTCGGCGATGCGGATCGGGTGGTCACGGCCCGCCATCCGGGACAGCGCGGACATCGGCTCGCCCTGCGACCCGGTCGAGATCAGCACCACGTCCTGCGGGGGCAGTTCCTCGGCCTCACGCATGTCGACGAGCATGCCGCCGGGTACCCGCAGGTAGCCGAGGTCGCGGGCGACACCCATGTTGCGCACCATGGACCGGCCGACGAAGGCGACCTTGCGCCGGTGCTGGGCGGCGGCATCCAGCACCTGCTGGACGCGGTGCACATGGCTGGCGAAGCAGGCGACGATGATGCGCTTGACGGCCGAGGCGAAGACCTGGTCGAGGACGGGCGCGATGTCCCGCTCGCTGACCGTGAAGCCGGGCACCTCGGCGTTGGTGGAGTCCGACATGAGCAGGTCGACCCCGTCGGCGCCGAGCCGGGCGAACCCGCCGATGTCGGTCAGCCGCCGGTCCAGCGGAAGCTGGTCCATCTTGAAGTCCCCAGTGTGCAGGATCAGGCCGGCCGGGGTGCGGATGGCGACGGCGAGCGCGTCCGGGATCGAGTGGTTCACCGAGAAGAACTCGAGGTCGAATGGGCCGAACCGCTGCCGGGTGCCCTCGGCGACCTCGGCCATGACCGGGGTCAGGTGGTGCTCGGTGAGCTTGCTGCGCACCAGGGCGAGGGTCAGCCGGGACCCCGCCAGCGGGATGTCGGCGCGCTCACGCAGCAGGTAGGGCAGGGCGCCGATGTGGTCCTCGTGCGCGTGGGTCAGCACCACGGCGTCGATCAGGTCGAAGCGGTCTTCGAGGTACCGGAAGTCCGGCAGGATCAGGTCGACGCCGGGCTGGTCGGGATCGGGGAACAGAACACCGCAGTCGACGATCAGCAGGCGGCCGTCGTATTCGAAGACGGTCATGTTCCGCCCGATCTCGCCGAGGCCGCCGAGGGCGACCACCCGCAGGCCGCCGTCGGCCAGCGGCGGGGGCGGGGGAAGCTCGGGATGAGGATGACTCACTGTGCTCTATTCCGCTCTGTTCCAGGTGCTCCCGGCCGGTGTCACGGTACGGTCAGGGGCTCTGCTGGGCATACTTCCGGTCAACTCCTCTATAACTTCATCACTGGTCTGAACCTTCCCGGGCCGTCATCCTAGGGGCCGGGCCATGCCCGGCCGCCCGGCGGGCCGCCTGGCCCGCCGGGCGGGCGGCCCGGAGGCCGCCGGTCAGCCGGCCGCGGCCGGCAGCTTCAGGCCGCCCGCTTCGAGGTCTTCGCGCAGCCGCCGGATCTCGGCCGCGGTCGCGCTCTCCAGCGGCGGCCGGACCGGCCCGCCCGGCAGCCCGAGCATGGCCAGGGCGGCCTTGGTCATGACGAGGCCCTGGTTGCGGAACATCCCGGTGTAGACCGGCAGCAGGGACAGGTGCAGCTCCCGGGCGCGGCCGGTCTGGCCGGCCCCGAACTCGTCGATCATCTCGTGCAGCCGGTCGCCGACCACGTGCCCGACCACGCTGACGAAGCCGACGGCGCCGAGCGACAGCCACGGGAGGTTCAGCACGTCTGTGCCACAGTAGTAGACGAGGTCGGTGCGGGCCAGCACCTCCGAGGTGGCGGACACGTCGTCCTTGGCATCCTTGACGCCGACGATCCGGGGGTGCTCGGCCAGCCGGATCAGCGTCTCGGTCTTGATCGGCGTCCCGGTGCGCCCGGGGATGTCGTAGAGCAGCACGGGCAGCCCGGCCGCGTCGGCCACCGCCCGGAAGTGCGAGACCAGCGCGTGCTGCGGCGGCTTGCTGTAGTACGGGGTGACCACGAGCAGCCCGTCCGCGCCGGCCCGCTCCGCCTGGCGGGCGAGCTCCTGGCTGTGGGCCGTGTCGTTGGTGCCGACCCCGGCCACGATGGAGGCCCGGTCGCCGACGGCCTCGATCACGGTCCGCAGCAGGCGCTCCTTTTCCCCGTCGCTGGTGACGGGGGCCTCGCCGGTGGTCCCGCTCACCACCAGGCCGTCGTTGCGCATGTCATCGACCAGGAACGACGCCAGGCGCGCCGCCCCGTCGCAGTCGACGGCGCGGTCGGCCGTCATCGGCGTGATCATCGCCGTCAGCATCCTGCCGAACGGCGCCGTGGCCGGCGCCGCCGGTGCGCCGGCTGGCGTAGAAGTCGTCATGGTCTGACCGTACCCGCCGGACGCACCCGTGCGTAGCCGACCGGCCGCCACATGCCGGCATGATCCCGCCAAAATGGGGCCTGGTCCCGCCCGGTCCCGCGCGACCTGGCCGGGGTCAGCGGCCGGTCAGCGCCTCGGCCAGCGGAGCCAGATCGGCGACGGCGAACCCGCCGCCGGGATCGAGCGGCTGGAGCAGAACGTGGTCCGCGCCGGCGTCGAGGTGCTGCCGGACCCGTTCGGCGATCACCCCGGGACCGTGCGGGATGAGCGCGTCGATGAGCCGCTCACTGCCGCGGCCGTCGGTGTCCGCGGCGCCGTAGCCGAAGCGGCGCAGGTTCCGGACGTAGTTCGGCATCCGCAGGTAACGCGCGGCATAGGCGCGCGCGGTGGCCAGCGCCGCCACACGGTCGGTGTCCAGCACCACCGCCATCTCGGGGATCAGCAGCGGCGCGGGCCCGAGCACCTGCCGGGCGAACGACGTGTGCTCGACCGGCACGAAGTACGGGTGCGCGCCGTCGGCTTGGTCCCGGGACAGTTCCAGCATCCGCGGGCCGAGCGCGGCGAGCACGCGAACGGCCCGCTGGCAGGCCGGCGGCTCGGCGGAATGACCGGCCGGGTGGTCCATCTCCCCGAGGTAGCGCGCCATGGCCGAGTACGGCCGGTCGTAGGACCCGCCGAGGCTCTCGACCGCCGGCGCGTGACTGACCCCGAGACCGAGGATGAACCGCCCGGGGAAGCCTTTAGCCAGGGTGTCGGCGCCCTGCCGCATGTCGGAGGGCTCGCGCGCCCAGATGCTGGCGATGCCGGTCGCGATGATCAGCCGGGACGAGGCGTCCAGCAGCCTGACGAGCTGCGTGAACGCGTCCGGGGCCAGATGGCTGCCGCCGATCCACAGCGAGCCGAAGCCGTGTTTCTCGACGGCGGCGGCCAGGTCCTGGCCGTCTGCCCCGAAACGCTCGGGTGGCGGCGCCCAGATCCCGGTACGGCCCAGGCCCTGGCGCAGGGCGGTCAGGTTGTCGGTGTCCGGGGTAGTCATCGCGGCCCCTCTCCGATGGCGCGGCTGCCAGCGTGCGCCGGCCGTCAGAAGGCGTCGGTGATCGCGGCGACCTCACCCTGGTCCAGCTTGATGCCGGCCGCGGCGACGTTGGCCTCGACGTGCTCCGCGGAACCCGAGCCGGGGATCGGCAGGATCTGCGGCGAGCGGGCCAGCAGCCAGGCGAGGATGATCTGGCGGGGGGTGAAGCCGTGGTTGCGGGCGGCGTTGGTGATCACGTCGACCTCGTCGGCCTCCTGGATCGGCGCCCACGGCAGGAACGCGAGCGCCTCCTGCTCGCACAGGTCGACCATGGTCTCGGAGGTACGGTCCACCACGTTGTACCGGTTCTGCACCGATACGATGGGGACGATCTGCTCGGCGCTGCGGAGCTGATCCTCGGTGACGTTGGAGACCCCGATGTGCCGGATCTTCCCCTCGTCCTTCAGCTCCGCCAGGGCGCCGACCGACTCCTCCAGCGGGACCTTCGGGTCCACGCGGTGGAACTGGTAGAGGTCGATCCGGTCCACCCGGAGCCGCCGCAGGCTGCCCTCCAGCGCCTCGCGCAGGTGCTCGGGGCGCCCATCCGGTTCCCACCGGCCGGGACCGGGCCTTACCAGGCCGCCCTTGGTGGCGATCACCAGGTCGTCCGGGTACGGGTGCAGGGCCTCGGCGATCAGGGTCTCGCTGACCTCGGGGCCGTAGGAGTCCGCGGTGTCGATGAAGTTGACACCCAGCTCGACCGCGCGGGTGACCGCTTCCCTGGCGCTGGCCAGGTCCGGCGGCGGGCCCCAGATCCCCTGCCCGGTGATCCGCATCGCGCCGAATCCCAGCCGGTTGACCGTCAGGTCGCCGCCGACGTCAGTAGTTCCTGCCTCTGCCGCGCTCGGCTTGCTCGTCATCACTACCTCCTCGGGTTACTGCTCGCGCCGGGTCCGGCTCAAGCCTTTCAGGCCTTCCCTGCCCCGGCGCGCGCGGGGACCGCCTTGGGGCCGCCTTCGCGCCGCCGCGTGCCGGGACGCTGATGCGGGCCGCGGGTGGCGGCGCCGGGCCGCGCCGCTGACCGGCCACTGCCGTGGCGCCGGCAGGACCGCCCGCGGGGACAGCGAAGGCAGGGTGTGACCGCCGCCAGCGAGTAAAACGAGTCACTAACGCTGCAATCAACCAGGGGCGCGGAGCATTCCGGACTCGCCGGAAATTATGTCTTTGCCGGGAGCTTTTTGCTGATGGCCGGTCAGGCGGCGCTCGGCTCGCGCAGGTAGGTAGCCCACTGCGGGTCACCATCGCGGGCGACGCCGATCAGCCGCCAGTGCGCGCCCCGCGGCACCGCGGGCAGCACCGCGAGCGTCCAGCCGAGCTCTTCGAGCAGCCGGTCGGCCTTGCGGTGATTGCACGTCGTGCAGGACGCGACGCAGTTCTCCCAGGAGTGGGAGCCGCCGCGGCTGCGCGGGATGACGTGATCGATGGTCTCGGCCTTCCGGCTGCAGTACGCGCACCGGTAGTTGTCCCGCCGCATCAGCGCCGCCCGGGTCAGCGGGACCCGGTTCCGGTACGGAATACGGACGTAACGGCGCAGCCGGATCACCGACGGGGTGGCCAGGGTGACCGAGGTCGAGTGCAGCGTTGTCCCGGCGGTGTCATCGTGAACTATCTCGGCTTTCCCGCTGAGCACGAGGCAGACGGCGCGGCGAAGCCCCACTGTGGTGAGCGGCTCATATGTCACATTGAGCAGCAGGACTCGTCGCACTACCACCTCCGCCGGGCGGTGTCGCTTCAGACGGGCACCGTGTTCTCAGTGTGTCCGCTGAATCGCATCACCGCTACTACATAAGGGTAAACACGCAGGAGAGTGCCCCTGTCGCCGGCACATCCCCGGCGGGGACATCCGTGACCATCATGACACCGAGCGTCACCGTCGCCGCCGGGAACGGCGCGGCGGGACCGCCCGCTAGGGCAGCGTGGCCGGCCACTATAGGGAGGTCCGGGAAACGCCGCGGAACCGGCCGGATGCGCGCCCGCGTGGTGTCTCCCGCTCGTGTCCCGGGCGCCGGAGGGCGCGCGTCTCCCTCCTCGCTTGCTGCCCGCCCGCCAGTCCAGGCCGTGCCGCGCTCAACCCGGCCCCCGCGCGCGGCCCCAGGAAGGATCCCGTGCTGTCTCCCGCCCATCTCAAGGGCCTGCCTGATCTGCCGCTGTCCGAGACGCCCGCCACGCTCACCGGAAGCTGCGGGCACGACCCGGGGATCGCCTGCCGCCTGGTGTGGAACGTGACGCACAGCAGCACGGCCGCCCGGCTGACGGCCGGCTTCCTGGCGGGCCCGGTCAACCTCATCCTGAAGCTGGCGTGGCTGATCGCCCTGGCGCTGGTCGCCCGCGCCCTGGTGCACCGGCTCATCAACCGGATCACGATCCGGGCCGCGGACGCCCCGCGGCACAGCCGCCTGCGGCCAGCCGGCGCGGCGCCCGGCCGGCGCCGATGGCGGCGCCGGCGCGCCGGTACGGAGGCCGTCGTGGCCGGGGCGGACACGGCCGCCGACGGCATGCCGCTGGCGGCCGGCCCCGCCGCGGCGGCCGTGCACGAGGCGGCGTCCGAGCGGCGGCACCAGCGCGCGCACGCCCTCGGCTCTATCCTCCGCAACGCCGCCTCCGTGACAATCTTCTCGATCGCGGTCGCGATCGGCCTCGGCGATCTGGGGGTCAACCTCGCCCCGGTGCTGGCCAGCGCCGGGGTGGTCGGCATCGCGGTCGGTTTCGGCGCGCAGAACCTGGTGCGGGACTTCCTGGCCGGCATCTTCATGCTGCTGGAGGACCAGTATGGGGTCGGTGACGTCATCAACATCGGCGACGCGACCGGCACGGTGGAGGCGGTCAGCCTGCGCACGACCCGGCTGCGCGACGTCAACGGGGTGGTCTGGCACGTGCGCAACGGCGCGCTGGAGAAGGTGGGGAACGAGTCGCAGGGCTGGGCGCGGGCCGTCGTGGACATCCCCGTCCCGCCGGAACTGGAGCTGGCCGATACCCGGGCGCTGATGGGGCAGGCGGCCGGCGCGATGTGGAAGGAGCGGCGCTGGCGCAAGCTCATGCTGGAAAAGCCTGAGGTCTGGGGGGTCCAGGATATCTCGGCGTCGCAGATCGTGATGCGGGTGGTGGCCAAGACCCTGCCGCTGCGGCAGTGGGAGGTCGGGCGCGAACTGCGCGAGCGCGTGCTGGCCGCGATCGACGCGGCCGTGGTCGCACAGCCCCGGCCGGTGACGGCCACGACGCCGCGGCGCAGCGCGACCGCGCTCGACCCCGGCACCGCCCCGGTGCGCAGCAAGACCGCCAAGACCAGGGTGCGGGCGCGCGGGCCGGCCGACGGCCCCGGCGCCGTCCCGGGCGAGGACGGCGGGCCGGGTGCCGGGGGCCTGAGCGGGGATGACCCGGGCGGCCCGGGCGGCCCCGCCGGGCCGGGCGGCCCGGGAACGGGCACGGCGGATCGCCGGCCGCTGCCGCCGCCGTAGGCTGGATCCCGCCATGAACACGCAACCAGCCCAGCCAGCCGGACCCGCCGGGCCGCCGCGCTCGTTCTACGAAGCCGCCGGCGGCGAGGACACCTTCACCCGCCTCGTGCACCGCTTTTACGAACTCGCCGCCGGCGACCCCGTGCTGCGGCCGGTGTACCCGGCCAAGGACCTGGGGCCGGCCGAGGAGCACCTCCGGCTGTTCCTCATCCAGTACTGGGGCGGCCCGCAGACCTACAACGAGCTGCGCGGGCATCCCCGGCTGCGGATGCGGCACGCCCGGTTCGTGATCGGCGCGGCCGAACGCGACGCCTGGCTGCACAACATGCGCGTCGCGCTGGACGAACTGGAGCTGGACGGGGCGCTCGACGCGCAGCTGTGGGATTACCTCGTCATGGCCGCGCACAGCCTGGTCAACCGCCCCGCGGAACCGGGCGGCCGCGACCTCGGGCTGACGCCGCGCTAGCGGCGACGCCCCGGGAAGGCCCATCATGACCGGGGCTGGTCTTCCGCACCATTCTCATGCTCGGCTGTACGACGCACTTGCCTTGTGGGGTGGCACCTGATGACGGTGAAGACCCGGCGCTGGCTCGCCCGCGGCTCGTTCGCGCTGATGCTCGCCGCGGTGGTGCTGGTGCTGGCGGTCGCCGGGTAGCGCAGCGTTCATACACCGTCCAGGTCCGTCGCGGATACCCCGCCCGGGCCGGGCCGTGCGACCGGGGCGAGTCATCCGTGGCGGGTGATATGTGCTCCGCGAGGGTGCCGCAGGATGGGCACCATCAGGGGCGCAGGTGAACAGGGGGAGTGGATGGCGCTGATCGAGTATGAGCCGGATGCTGCGTTCCCCGGCGTGATCGGGCGGACCGCCGATGAGTCCACGCCGGCTTGGCCGGCCCCGGTGCGGGCACGTAAGGGCGCGCCTAATGTGCTGTTCATCGTGCTGGATGACACGGGTTTCGGCCAGCTGGGCTGTTATGGCAGCCCGATCGCGACGCCCAGTTTCGACGCGCTCGCGGCGGATGGCCTGCGCTACAGCAACATGCACACGACGGCGTTGTGCTCGCCGAGCCGCTCGTGCATCCTGACGGGCCGCAACCATCACAGCAACGCGATGGCCTCTATCACGGAGCTGGCGAGCGGTTATCCGGGGTACAACGGCGTCGTCCCGTTCGAGAACGGCTTCCTGTCCGAGATGCTCCTGGAGCACGGCTACAGCACGTTCATGGTCGGGAAGTACCACCTGACGCCCAGCAGCCAGGAGACGGGCGCGGGCCCGTTCGACCGGTGGCCGCTGGGGCGTGGCTTCCAGCGTTTCTACGGCTTCCTGGGCGGTGACACCAGCCAGTGGTATCCGGATCTGGTGTATGACAACCATCCGGTGGAGCCGCCGCGTACGCCCGAGGAGGGCTACCATCTCAGCGAGGACCTGGCCGATAAGGCGATGGGGTTCATCGCCGACGTTAAGCAGGTCGACCCGGCCAAGCCGTTTTACCTGCATTTGTGCTTCGGTGCCACGCACGCGCCGCATCATGTGGCGAAGGAATGGGCGGACCGCTACGCAGGCCAATTTGACGATGGCTGGGATGCGTACCGGGAAAAGGTGTTCGCCCGGCAGAAGGAAATCGGCATCGTCCCGGCGGACGCCGAGCTGTCGCGTCATGATCCCGACGTGCCCGACTGGGACTCGCTGCCCCCCGCGGCCCGGCGCCTGTACAGCCGGATGATGGAGGTCTTCGCCGGTTTCCTGTCCCACACTGATCACCAGGTCGGGCGGCTGGTCGATTTCCTGCGCCAGCTCGGAGAGCTCGACAACACGCTGATCATGGTCATCTCCGACAATGGCGCCAGCGCCGAGGGCGGGCCCACCGGGACCACGAATGAGGCGCAGTTCTTCAACAACGCACAAGAGCCGCTGGAGGAAAGCCTCAAGCTGATCGATGAGCTCGGCGGCCCCAAGCACTTCAACCACTACCCGTGGGGCTGGACCTGGGCCGGCGACACGCCGTTCCGCCGGTGGAAGCGGGAGACCTACCGAGGCGGTGTCAGCGATCCATTTATCGTCTGCTGGCCGCGGCGGATCACGGCCAGGGGCCAGATCCGCACCCAGTACGCGCACATCATCGACATGGTGCCCACGGTCCTGGACCTGCTGGGCATCGGGCCGCCCAAGACGATCCGGGGCGTCACCCAGTCACCCTTGCATGGAGTCAGCTTCGCCCACACGCTGGAGGACGCCGCCGCGGAGAGTGACCGCCACACGCAGTACTTCGAGATGCTCGGCCACCGGGCGATCTACCACGACGGCTGGCGGGCCGTCTGCCCCTGGCCCGGCCCCTCGTTCACCGAGGCGGGCACGGGCTTCGGCCAGCCGATCTCGTCCCAGACGCTCTCTGAGCTGGATGCCACCGGCTGGGAGCTGTACCACGTGGCGGAGGACTTCGCCGAGAACCACAACGTGGCCGCCGAACATCGCGACCGGCTGATCGCGTTGATCGGGACGTGGTACGTGGAGGCTGGCAAATACAACGTGATGCCGGTCGATGGCAGCGGCCTGGCCCGGATGATCGCCGAAAAGCCGCTCGTGGCGCCTCCCCGTGACCGCTACACCTACCGGCCCGGGACGCAGTCGATCCCGTTCTTCGCCGCACCCAGGGTCCTGAACCGCCCGCACAGCATCACCGCGGACGTCGAGATCCCCGCGGGCGGGGCCGAGGGGGTACTGCTGTGCCAGGGCACGTCGGCCGGCGGGTACGCCCTGTTCGTCAAGGACGGCAAGCTCCGCTACGTCCACAACTATGTGGGCCGGGCCGTGCACGGAGTGGAATGCGACCCGGTCCTCCAGCCAGGCAGGCACACGCTCAGGTTCGAGTTCGAGCCGACCGGGCAGCCGGACCTGACCCAGGGCAAGGGCGCGCCCGGCAGGCTCCAGCTTTACGTGGACGGTACTCTCGCCGGGAACGCGGAAGCGCCCGTCACCACGCCGTTCGTGCTCAATCCGGGTGCGCTCACCTGCGGAGCCAACCCCGGCTCGGCGATCACCGACGACTACGCCAGCCCCTTCACGTTCACCGGCACCATCCATAGCGTGACGGTGGACGTCAGCGGGAGGCTGATCGAGGACACCGAAGCCGAACTTCGCATGTACATGGCCCGTCAATAGCCGCCGAGGCAGCAGCCCGCAGTGGTCAGGTCCGGGTGAGCTTGCGGTAGGTGACGCGGTGCGGGCGGGCCGCTTCGGCGCCGAGGCGGTCGATCTTGTTCTTCTCGTAGGCGTCGAAGTTGCCCTCGAACCAGAACCAGTTCGCCTCACCCTCCCAGGCCAGGATGTGGGTGGCGATGCGGTCCAGGAACCACCGGTCGTGGCTGGTGATCACGGCGCAGCCGGGGAAGTCCAGCAGCGCGTTCTCCAGCGAGGAGAGCGTCTCCACGTCCAGGTCGTTGGTCGGCTCGTCCAGCAGCAGCAGGTTGCCGCCCTTCTTCAGGGTGAGCGCCAGGTTGACCCGGTTGCGCTCGCCGCCGGACAGCACGCCGGCCGGCTTCTGCTGGTCCGGGCCCTTGAAACCGAAGGCCGCCACGTAGGCGCGGCTCGGGATCTCGGTGTGCCCGACGTTGATGTGGGTCTCCCCGTCGGAGATCGCCTCCCACACGTTCTTGTCGGGCGCGATCCGCTCGCGGCTCTGGTCCACGTAGGAGATCTCCACCGTCTCACCGATGCGGACGGACCCGGCGTCGGGCATCTCCTCGCCGACGATCATCTTGAACAGGGTCGTCTTGCCGACGCCGTTGGGGCCGATGACACCGACGATGCCGTTGCGGGGCAGCGAGAAGCTCAGCCCGTCGAACAGCAGCCGGTCACCGAACCCCTTGACCAGCCCCCCGGTCTCGACCACGAGGCTGCCGAGGCGCGGGCCCGGCGGGATCTGGATCTCCTCGAAGTCGAGCTTGCGCCGCGCGTCGGCCTCGGCGGCCATCTCCTCGTAGCGCTGCAGCCGGGCGCGGCTCTTGGCCTGTCGCGCCCGCGGGTTGGACCGCACCCATTCCAGCTCGTCTTCGAGGCGCTTGCGCCGCTTGACGTCCTTGGCGCCCTCCACCTTGATCCGGGACGCCTTGGTGTCCAGGTAGGTGGAGTAGTTGCCCTGGTAGGGGTAGGCGTGGCCGCGGTCGAGCTCCAGGATCCACTGCGCCGCGTTCTCCAGGAAGTACCGGTCGTGCGTCACGGCGACGACCGTCCCGGCGTAGCTTTCCAGGTACTGCTCCAGCCACTGCACGCTCTCCGCGTCGAGGTGGTTGGTCGGCTCGTCGAGGAGCAGCAGGTCTGGCTGGGACAGCAGCAGGCGGCACAGCGCGACCCGGCGGCGCTCCCCGCCGGACAGCGGCCTGACGCTCGCGTCCGGGGGCGGGCAGCGCAGCGCGTCCATGGCCTGCTCGAGCTGGCTGTCGAGGTCCCAGGCGTCACGGTGGTCGAGCTGCTCCTGCAGGCGGCCCATCTCGTCGAGCAGCTCATCGGAGTACTCGGTGGCCATCTTCTCGGCGATCTCGTTGTACGCCTCCAGCATTGCCTTGGTCTCGGCGACACCCTCCTCGACGTTGCCGAGCACCGTCTTGTCCTCGTTGAGCTGGGGCTCCTGGGCGAGCAGCCCCACCGTGTACCCGGGCATCAGCCGGGCGTCACCGTTGGAGGGCTGCTCGATCCCGGCCATCAGCTTCAGCAGCGTGGACTTGCCGGTGCCGTTCGGCCCCACGACGCCGATCTTGGCTCCCGGCAGGAACGACAGCGTGACGTCGTCGAGTATTACCTTGTCTCCGTGCGCCTTGCGCACGGCACGCATCTGGTAAATGAACTCCGGCATGGCCCTAGCGTATTCGGCCCGGCCGGCCGCGCGGGCCGCCGGCGCCCCAGCTAGTCCGGGCACCCCCCGGGCGGATCACCGCGGTCTGGCTCAGGCGGGCCTGCCTCCCGGCCGTCCTGATCTAAGGCCGCCTGGTCGGCGGCCTCGTCGCGGCGGCCGGCCGGGCGCGGCCGGCCGCCGGGTGAGGACACGCAGACCTGATCCCGCCCGGCGTCCTTGGCCCGGTACAGCGCCAGGTCGGCGGCGGCCAGCAGCTCCAGCAGGTCATGCCCGTGCACCCCCAGGACGGCGACCCCGATGGAGATCGTCACGTCGACCGCGCCGGCCTCCGCGTACACGCTCATCACGCTGGCCCGGTGCCGGAGCCGCTCGGCGATCTTGCATGCCTCGTCGACATCGGCGCGCGGCAGCAGCACGACGAACTCCTCACCGCCGAACCGGCCTACCACGTCGGAGTCACGGACCTGCTGGCGCAGCTCGGAGGCAAGGCCGCGCAGCACGTCATCGCCGGTCAGATGCCCGTAGGTGTCGTTGACCCGCTTGAAGTGGTCCACGTCGCACAGCAGCAGCGCGAGGGTCTCCCCGCCCCGCCGCGCGCGGGCGATCTCGGTGTCGGCCTCGCGCTGCCACGCGGTCGCGTTCAGCAGGCCGGTCTTGGCGTCGGTGCGCGCCGCCGCCTGGAGCTGCTGGTGCATCAGGCAGCGCTGGAGGACGATCACCGGCGGCAGCGCCACGCACAGCAGCATGAGGTTGAGCGCGCAGGCGATCACCACCAGGACCCCGATGCAGATCTCGGTCAGGTCCAGCAGCATGCTCTCCCGGTCCCACAGCACCTCCGCCCAGCTGGCCTCCGGCTGGGCGGTGTGCGCGGCGACCGCGACGATGGCCGTGTTGAGCACGTTGAACAGCACCGCGCAGCCGATCGCGGCCAGCACCACCGCCGGCCGGGTGAACCAGGCATGCACCGCGGGCTGGGTGAGCCACGGCGACGAGCGCGTCAGCGCGGCCGCCGTGCCCACGTGATGGAACACCGCCGAGGCCAACGCACCGGCCAGCCCGAGCGCGGCCGAGCTGAACAGCCGCCGGTAGGCCGGGGTGCGGCGGATCCGCAGGTACAGGTGCACGCTCAGGGCGATCGGGGCGAGCAGCACGTAGACCGGCGGCAGCAGCAGCGCGATCGGCAGCCACCAGGCTGACAGCAGGTCGCGCGAGACACCGGTCGGCTGCCCCAGCCGGCGGGTCGCCTCGATACAGACCGCGCCGCACAGCAGCAGAGCCGTGAACAAGGCCATGTCGGCCGCCCGTATCGGCGTGGTGGCAATCTCCCATACGGTAAGGCCGAGATCGGCGGAGATGATCGCGACGACGTATCCGACGACACGGGCCGGCAGCGCGAAAAGCGGCCAGCTCCCCGGCCGGCTGAGGCAACGGAGAAAGCCGCGTGAAGGCACTCGCTGACTGATGATCTGGTCGGCTGCCGACATGCCTCTCGCCTGTCACTAATCGGTTCCGTACGGCAACTGTACGTGGCGATGGCCTTCTCTGCATCACTTTCAGTTACACAAGGGGCACATTGAGTGTGACACATGCGGGGACGCTGTATGTTGTTTCCGCGCCAAACGGTTACGCAAACCGATAGGGTGTTTGCGTAGGGTTACTCCGACCGCTCGGACGTCTGCCCGTACGCCCCCCACAAGACCGGTACTGCCTACACGAGGAGAGTGAAATTCATGCGAGGGGTGATCTGGACCTGACGCCGGTGCCACGAACCGGAGCCCCGATGCACTAACCGGCCGTCGGCTCTGCCGTTGACGTGCCCAGTTCGTGCTCCATCTCCGCGATGGCCTGATCGTCGAACATCCTGGAACTGCCGCCGGTCCGGGCCGTGCCAAGGCTGTCCTCGTCTTCGAGGCCGGCCCGGATCGCCTCACCGCGGGCCAGCGCGGGGGAAGCGGGCGAGGAGCGCGGAACCCAGGTGAACTGCGCGACACCCCGCGCCAGATCAAAGCCGATGGTGTCGGCGTCAATCTCAAGATCGGACCGCGGCTGACCGTTCCTGTCCTGGTAAGTCCTGGCGTGAAGTCTCCCGGCCACCACGATGGGCTGGCCCTTGCGCAGGCTCTCCTTGGCGTTGCGCGCCAGCGCCCACCTGCAGCGCACGCCGTAGAACAGCGTGTCGCCGTCGCGCCATTCGCCTGTCTCCCGGTCAACCACGCGGCGGGTCGACCCTATCCGCAGGTTCGCCACGTCGGTGCCGTCGAAGGTATTGAGCCTCGGCTCGGTGGCCACGAAGCCGACCATCGTCACGTACCCGGCTCTGCTCATCGGTGATCCTCCTGTGCTCCGGCGGCGGATGCCGCACGTGTCCTGGCTTCCGGCGTCGGTCCGCCGGGGCCAGTTCCACGATGGCCGCCCGCAGGCGGGCAGCGGGAGCCCGGCCCCGTTCCGGTGGATAACTCAGCAGCTGCGCACAGGCAGGCTCGTGCGGGCTTGCCACACAGCCACCGGCGCGGGACGATCCCGGCCCCGATCAGTGCCGGGACAGGCCGTCCAGCCGCTCCATATCGCCCGCGGTCAGCGAGAAGCCCTGCAGGGCGAAGTTGGACGCGATCCGCTCGGGACTGGCCGATTTCGGGATGACCGGGATGCCGTGCTGAAGGTGCCAGCGGAGCACCACCTGCGCCGGGGTCACCTGGTTCCGTCCGGCTATCCGCAGCAGCGTCGTGTCACGGAGGTTTGTGCCCTTCAGCGAGCTGTAGCCCTCCACCGCCACGCCGCGCTCGCGCATCGCGGCCAGCAGCCTGGAGTTATGGCCGGGCAGGCTCCAGGGAATCTGGTTGACGGGCGGGTGCTCGCCGCTGGCCCGGGTCAGGTCGTCTATCTGCCCGGTGCCGTAGTTACTGACGCCGACGGCGCGGGCCAGCCCCCGGTCGCGCAGCGCGAGAAACTGCTCCCAGACGCGCGGCGACGCCGCCCCCCGCGGCGGCCAGTGGATCAGCCACAGATCCACGTAGCCGGTGCCCAGGGCGCGCAAGCTCGCCTCGAGGGTCGGGCGCTCGCGGCCGGCGTCGCCCGGCGGCAGCTTGGTGGTGATGAACACGTCGCGGCGGTCGAGGCCGCTGTCCTGCACGGCCCGGCCCACCTCCGCCTCGTTCTGGTACATGGTGGCGGTATCGAGGTGCCGGTATCCGGTCTGCAGCGCGAACCGGACGGCCTCGTAGGCCCGCCGGCCGCGCAGCTGCCAGGTGCCGAACCCCACCATCGGCATGGTCACCTCGCGGCCCAGGTCCACTCCGGCGACCGTAGCTTCATCTGTCATGGGTCAATCCTCCCTGCCAGCCCGGTACGGCCGGGCCGCGGCGGTGATGCAGGATCATCCGGCGTCCGCGCATCGGCGGATGGCCCGGCTGGCCCGCCACGGCGCGGTCCGGCGGCTGCTGGCCGGGGCCGACGCGGGCGCGGTCACCGGCGGGCCCACCCGCCGGATCCGCGACCGCGCGGCTCAGGCGGCGACCAGCTCGGACGGCTCGGCGATGACGTCGACCAGGGCACCGTTGCGCATGACCGTGATCGCCAGAGGCTTGCCGATCGCGTCGGCGAACATCAGCCGCTGCAGATCCTGGGACGTGGCGACCGGGTGCCCCGCCGCCGACAGCAGCAGGTCACCGGGCCGCAGCCCGGCCCGGCTGGCCGGGCCGCCGGCCACGACCTCCGCGACCCGCAGCCCGTTGGCGCGGCCGACCCGCTCCCGCCACGGCGCCGCCAGCGGCGCGGGCACCGTGACCAGGCCCAGGTAGGCCCGGCGGACCCGGCCGTCGCGCATCAGCGCGGAGATGATCCGGCGGGTGGTGGTGTTGACCGGGACCGCCATGCCCAGCCCCACGCCGGCGACGGCGGTGTTGATGCCGACCACCTGGGCGCTGGCGGCGGCCAGCGCGCCGCCGGAGTTACCCGGGTTGAGCGCGGCGTCGGTCTGGATGACGTCCTCGATGAGCCGGGTCGCGCCGCGGCCGCCCGCGGGCATGGACCGGCCCAGCGCGCTCACCACGCCCGCGGTCACCGAACCCGCCAGGCCCAGCGGGTTGCCGACCGCCACCACGAGCTGCCCGACCACCAGGTTGTCGGCCTCGCCCAGCTCGGCGGGCGGCGGGGTGGGGCCGGTCGCGCGGAGCACGGCCAGGTCGGACAGCGGGTCGGCGCCGACCACCCGGAACGGGGCCGTGGTCCCATCCGAGAACGATGCGGTACCGCCCTGCGCCCGCCCGACGACATGCGCGTTCGTCAGCAGGAAGCCGTCGCCGGTGAAGACGACACCAGAACCGAGGCTCTCACCCACTCCGCGGCCCTCGCGAGGCACGCGCAGGCTGGCCACCTTGGGGGTGAGCTTTTCGGCAACCCCGGAAACTACGAGCGAGTACGCGTCCAGTGGACGGTCTGCTGCCATGACCGCCTCCATAAGCGAGCGATTACAGTATTACAAGCCAACAGGCCCGCTCGCGCCTAGCTTCCGGCCGCTGTTATGCCGTCAGCAGAATGCCGGGTTCGTGTCAGATCTGGCGGCGTCGCGCGCCGGCCCTGAGGCGGGACGCCCGGTGAGGGGCCCAGCCATACCTTAAGGACGGGGTGGCCGCGGTGAGCGCGGTGCAGAAGCGGGCGTACTCGGTGAGCTCGGTCCCGGCGGGCATAACCACCAGGTCCCGGGCTACCGCGTCGATCCGCGCCCGCATGACGCCCGCCACGTGCTCACGTTCCCGGTCGGAGGCGAGCATGACCGCGCTCTGGCTGCCCGAGGCCGTCAGCAAGCCCAGCAGGAGCAGCGCCACGACCATGGCGGCCAGCCACGGGATCAGCGCCAGACTGCCAATCAGCTCCAGCGGATGCGGGCCGGCCGCGTGGAAGGCACCGGCCACGATGATGACACCGATCCACCCGGCCCCGGCGATGACCATGGCGACCAGCAGCCACTGCCAGGCCAGCACGGCCCGCCACCACAGGGGAATCCGCGGGCCCTGCGGCATGCTCTCGCGGACCGCCGCGCCGAGCGTCTCGCCCGCCTCCTCCGCGCGGGACCGGGCCGCGGCGCGTACCGTGCGCGGCCAGGGATCGGGCAGCGTCCCGCCGATCGCGTCGGCGAAGGCGGTGATGGCCCGGTCGATCTCCGGCTGCTGGACGTCGGCGCCGCCGGACAGCGCGGCCAGGCCGTCGCCGTCGGCCCGGCCGAGCCGGACCGGATCCCGGCCGGGGAACCACCGGGCGCGGCCGAACGGCCAGCCGAGGTAGCGGGCGGCGCGGATCTCCCGGACGTCTTCCAGTGCATCGGTGACCGCGGCCAGGCCGGCCGCGTGCGCGAAGGCGTCGGACAGGTGCAGCACCGGGCCCGCGGGCACGCTCTCAAGCGCGGTCTTGACCTGGCGCGGTGGCTCCGGGGTGGCCGGGGTGGCCCCGTCCGGTGACACGTCGTCCCACGGCGGCCCGGCGGCGTCAGCTGCGTGAGCGCCCAGGTCGCCGGGCGGTGCAGGGATCGTGGTCCCGTCCGGCGGCGTGGCCCCGGCCCGCATCCCGGCGGCGGGCGCCGCATCCGAGGGCGGCCCGGGGGGCCCGGTGCCGGGCCCCCCGGGCCCGGCATCCGGCGGCCGGGCGTCCCCGGCCGGGCCGGCGGTCACGCCGGGGCTGACCGCGGCGGCCCGGCGGGCCACCGCGGCGGGATCGGTGGCGTACCCGGCGAACCTGGCCAGGATGCTGTCGATGTCGGCCGCGATCCGCTCCGCCGCCGCGCGGCGGGCGGATACCGCCCCGGCCAGAATCCGGCGCAGGTTGTCCAGGCCCGCTCCGGTGGCAGCGGACACCAGCAGGATCCGCGCGTCCCGGTGCCCCTCGGAATCGAGCAGCCGGCGCAGGTCCTGCTCGCAGTCCTCGGCCTGCTGCGCGGTAAGCAGGTCGCACTGGTTGAGCGCCACCGTGGTGACCATCGCGTGCCGCGCCAGCGGGGCCAGGAACCGGTTGTGGATGGCCGCGTCCGCGTACTTCTGCGGGTCGAGCACCCACACCATCAGGTCGGCCTGGCTGATCAGGCGGTCCACCGCCGATGCGGCCCCAGCCGCGACCGAGTCGTGGTCGGGCAGGTCCACGAGCACCAGCCCGGTCAGTGCCGCCTCGCCGGAATCCAGCGCGCTCGCCCGCGCGTACCGGTACCGGCGCTCGATCCCCAGCCAGTCCAGCAGGGGCGCGGCGCCCTGCATGCCCCACACGCAGGCGTGGGCGTGCCGGGTCGCCGGCCGGATCACCGCAACCGGCGAGAAGGTGGCCCCGGCTAGCGCGTTGAACAGCGACGACTTGCCGCTGCCGGTGCCGCCGGCCAGCGTGACGACGGTGTGCGCCGCGGACAGCGTGAGCCGCTCGCCGGCCCGTTCGAGCAATTCCTGCGCCTCGGCGAGCAGGCCGGGGCTGAATCCGCCCGGGCCGGCCCGGGCGGTGCCGATCTCGGCCAGCGCGGTCACGGCGGCCAGCCGGGCCGGGAGCTGGGTATGCGGCAGCCCGGCGAACGGCGGCACGGTGGTGGTCACTGCAGCGCCTCGAGCATGAAGGCGGCCTGGTACAGCCGGACACTCGCGACCTCGCTGCACGGGCCGGCGTCGTCGATGACCTCGATGAAGCGCCGAAGTTCCTCGTCGAGCAGCAGGCGCGCCCGCTCGCAAAGCTCACTGCGGGCCGGCTGGCAGATGTCCTGCACCGCCTGCTCGCCCAGCACCGCCGTCAGGAGGCGGCGGGGCAGCGTCAGGATGTCGCCGTCGTCCGCGGCCGCATGAGCGCCTGGGGCGTCCTCGCCGAGAACCGCGAGCACGGCGACGAGGGTCAGGGTGTCGTCGTCCAGCGGCGCGGACCGGCTGAGTGAGCGTTTCCGGCGCTCGGCGTCGCGGACGAGCCGCATGACGTGATCCTGCCACGCGCCGATCGCCCGCGCCGCGTGCGACGCCAGGTCCGGCGCGGACGTGGCCAGGTTCAGCTCATGCAGGCCGGTGACGCTGCGGCCGTCGCCGAACGCCGACTCATACAGCCAGTCGGCCTGCCGGCCGGTCACCCGGGCCTGTTCGGCGGCGAGCACCATCGCCGACCCGGCGAGGTCGGCACGCCACCGGCCGTCCGCCTCCTCAGCGGCCCGGTCAGCGGCGGACCTGATCGCGCCCTCCAGGGCCGAGCGCAGCGCGGTCTGCATGGCGGCGCCGCGTTCCGGTGCCTGCCTCCTGCGGGCGCGCTTGCCCTGCCGCGGTGGCCTGCGCGACCGCAAGGTCCGCATCAGGTCGCCGGTGACCACGAAGTCCTGCCAGCGGGCCTGCACCTCACCGCGGAGCAGTGCCCCGTCCCGGGTCGTGGCCGCGATCTTGGCCAGGGCGTCCTGGTAGGGCTGTTCGGCCAGCTTGCGCAGCCGGGAACGCTCGGCGAGCTGCGCCTCGGCGTGCGCGGCGAGCGCGGGCACGCGGGCCTGGAAGGTGTCGAGGACGCCGGCCATCGTCTGGGTGAGCACCGCGACCCGGCGCCCGTCCCGCCGGGCGGTGTCGGTCAGCCACGCCCGGATCTGGCCGAACGTTCCCGGCGGGAGCATGCCGCCGGCGACCCCGGTCTCCGGGATGACGAACCGGTCCGGCGCGGCGATCCCGTTCGCGTCCAGCATGGCGGCGAAGTGACCGACCAGCTCGGCACGGGAACCGGCGGGGACGCGGGAAAGCACGATGCCGAGCGCCGCGCGGCGTTCCCGGGCGTGCTGGAGCATCCGCCACACCAGCGCGTCCGCGTACCGGGTGGCCGAGGTGACGAAGAGCCACAAATCGGACGCGTCAAGAAACTGATAGGCGAATTCGTGGTGCGCCTGGACCAGGGAGTCGATGTCCGGGGTGTCGAGGATCGCCAGGCCCTTCGGGATGCCCTCGGTCGCGGCGAGCACGAGCAGGCCGTCCCGGCCGGGCCGGGCCAGCCCGTCCTGGCGGACGCGGGGCAGGCTGGGCAGGAAATTGTTCTCGGCGAACCATTCGACGTCGTCCGGATGGCACGCCAGGACCGGGCTGTTCGTGGTGGGCCGGCGCACTCCGGTGGTGCTGACCGGCATGCCGACGATGCTGTTGACGAGGGTGGACTTGCCCGAGCCGGTCGACCCGACCAGCGACACGAGGATCGGAGCCGCCGAGCGGCGCAGCCGTGGCAGCAGGTAGTCGTCGATCTGGCTGAGCAGCTTCAGCCGTTCGGCCCTGGCCTCCGCCACGTCCGGGGCCTCGAACACCAGGGTCACGGCGCCGATGCGCTCGCGCAGGTTGACCAGGGCGCTTTCCAGGGCGCGCGCGTCCACCCGGACGTGCGGCCGCACCGCGGGATCCGGCGCGGGCGCCTGCTCACTGCCGGACCCGAGGTCGTGCCCGCGTTCCGCGGCGGCCTGCCCGTGCTGCGTCGCTGGCTGCTCGCGCTGCTGGGTGGGCGGGCTGGGCGTCTCGCCGGTGGGCGCGGCCGTATCCGGGCTGGCGGCCTTGTTCCGTTCCGCTGGCCGCGGTCGCGGTCTGGACGGGGGCCGCGGTACGGCGGCGGCCGGCCCGCCTGAGGGCTCGCCGGACGCGGGCCCGGCGGCCGCGTCCGGGGCGGGGGGTGCGGCGTGCTTCCCGGCCGGCCGGCGGGTGGTCCTGCGCGGCGGCCGGGCGGGCGCGGACGGCGGAGCGGGCCCGGACGGCGGAGCGGGCCCGGACGGCGGAGCGGAGGACTCGGGCGGAGCGGAGGACTCGGGCGGATCAGGGGACTCGGGCGGAGCGGAGGACTCGGGCGGATCAGGGGATCCGGGCGGATCAGGGGATCCGGGCGGATCAGGGGATCCGGGCGGCTCGCCCGGTGGCGGCGCGTCTCCTGGCGGTGACGGCGCGTCGCCGGCCACGTCCGGGGTAACGCTGCCTTCCGGCGCGGACGGCGGTCTCACGCCTGGTCCGTCCCCGGCACCGGGCCTGCGCGGTGGGCGCCTCGGGCGTCGGCCCCGCCCGCGGGGTGCGCGGCGGCCTGGCCGGGCAGGCCGTCGCGCATGCTCAGCGTGAGCCTGGCGATCTCGGCTGCAACGTTCACGACCTCACCTATCACGACTACGGCCGGGGGGCGAATGCCATCTTTCAATACCCTCGGCCCGACTGTGTCCAGCGTTGCCACAATTGTGCGCTGAGTAGGCAGGGTACCGTCAGCGATCACCGAAACGGGAGTACCGGCCGGGCGGCCGTACCGGATCAGGGTTCCGGCCACGGCGGTGAGCCGCTCCACTCCCATCAGCAGAACCAGCGTGCCCCCTGTCGCGGCCAGGGCGGCCCAGTTCACGGTGGAACGCTTGTCGTCCGGCGGGACGTGCACCGATGCGACGATGAACTCCTGTGCGACGCCCCGGTGGGTGACCGGGACCCCGGCCGCCGCGGGCACGGCGACCGCGCTCGTCACGCCCGGGACCACGGTCACTGGCAGGCCGGCGCGCAGGCACGCGATGACCTCTTCCGCGCCGCGGCCGAAAACGTACGGGTCGCCGCCCTTGAGGCGGACCACGAACCGGCCGGCCTGGGCGTGCTCGATCAGCGTCGCGTTGATGTGCTCCTGCGCCACCGCCCTCCCGTAGGGGATCTTGGCGACGTCGATGACCTGCACGTCCGGGGGCAGTTCGTCCAGCACCGACCGCGGTGCGAGGCGGTCCGTCACCACCACGTCGGCCTCGGCCAGCAACTGGCGGCCGCGCACGGTGAGCAGGCCAGGGTCACCGGGGCCGCCGCCGACCAGCGCGACACCGCGCCGGTGCCCGCGGCCGCGCCGCGCGCCCAGGGTGCCGGAACGCAATCCGGTGACGATCGCGTCCCGGATTCCGGCGCTGCGCCGCGGATCGCCGCTCAGCACGCCGACCCGCACGTCGCCGGCCGTGCCGGACGCCGGGGTCCAGACCGGTGACCGGCTGGCGTCGTCGGCGCGGACACACCAGATCCGGCGGGTTTCCGCGTCGGCGGCGATGGCCGCGTTCGCGGCTGGGTCGCTGGTGCAGGCGCAGACCAGCCAGGCTCCGCCGACGTCCGCCGCGGTGTAACGGCGGCGGGCCCAGCGGATCCGCCCGGCCAGGGCGAGATCCTCCAGTGAGACGGTGACCTCCGGCGACACCAGCAGCACGTCGGCGTGCGCGTCGAGCAGGGCGGGCACCCGGCGGGCCGCCACCGCGCCGCCCCCGGCCACGACCACGCGGCGGCCGGCCAGCCGCAGGCCCAGCAGATACGGCTGAGCGTCCGAGCTAGCCATCGGGGCCGTTACCGGTCCGCATGGTTTCCCGCAGCACGATGGTCCAGGCTCCTTCATGCCTTGGTCCAGGCTCGTTCACGCCTTCTTGTCGCTCACGCCGGCCGAGTCGAACGTTGCCACGTCGCGGAGCGCCCGTGCCGCGCTCTGTATGAGAGGCAGCGCCAGCACGGCGCCGGTGCCTTCGCCCAGCCGCAGGTCCAGTTCGACCAGCGGGCGCAGCTTCAGGAAAGCAAGCGTAGCGGCATGCCCGGGCTCGGTGCTGCGGTGACCGGCCAGGCAGGCGGCCACCGCGTCCGGGGCGAGGGCCGTGGCGGCCAGCGCCGCGGCTCCGGCGATGACCCCGTCCAGGATGACCGGGGCCCGCAGCGCCGCCGCGGCCAGGATGAACCCGGCCAGCGCGGCGTGCTCGTAGCCGCCGAACGCGGCGAGCACACCGACCGGGTCGGCCGGGTCGGGCTGGTGCAGCGCCAGCCCCAGCCGGACGGCCTCGACCTTGCGGGCCCGCCCGGCCGCGTCGGCACCGGCACCCGGCCCGGTCACCACGGCGGGGCTGCTGCCGGTGAAGGCGCAGATCAGCGCGGCCGAGGCGGTGGTGTTGGCGATGCCCATGTCGCCGGTCACCAGGCAGCGGTTGCCCGCCGCGACCAGATCCCTGGCGACCTCGATGCCGGCCGTCAGCGCGGCCACGGCCTGCGCCCGGGTCATCGCGGGCCCCTGGGTGAAGTCGGCGGTGCCCCGGCCGATCTTGCGCGGCAGCAGGCCCGGGGCCGGCTCCAGGTCCGCGGCGACGCCGGCGTCGACCACGACGACCTCCGCCCCCGCCTGCGCCGCGAACGCGTTGACGACCGCTCCCCCGGCCAGGAAGTTAGCCACCATCTGCGCGGTCACCTCCTGCGGCCACGGGCTGACCCCCTGGGCGTGCACCCCGTGGTCTCCGGCGAAGATCGCGACCGCGGCCGGCTCGGGCACCGGCGGCGGGCACTCCCCGGCCAGCCCGGCGAGCGAGGCGGACACGTCCTCCAGCACGCCGAGCGAACCCGGCGGCTTGGTCATCCGGTCCTGCCGTTCCCGCGCCGCGGCCACCGCCACGGCGTCCGGCGGCCGGATCGCGGCGATGACCTCGGCCAGAGCGTCCACCGGCTCCGCTCCGGGCAGGCCGCGCCGGCCGAACTCGCCCGCGTGCACCGCCCAGGCGACCGGCCGGCGCCGCGCCCAGCCGGAGGCCTGCAGCTCCGGGCCGGGCCCGAACTCCCGCACGTACCCGGCGCACAGGTACGCGACGACCGTGAGGTGGCCGGGCAGGCGAAGCTCCGCGGCCAGTTCCCGCTCGTCGAAGAAGCTCACCCAGCCGACGCCGAGCCCTTCCGCGCGGGCGGCCAGCCACAGGTTGGAGACGGCCAGCACGCTGGAGAACACGGCCGTCTCCGGCTGGCTGTGACGGCCTAGCGTATGCCGGCCGCCCCGGGTGGCGTCGCAGGTCACGGCGATGTTGACCGGGGTGTCCAGGATGGATTCGACCTTCAGGGTGGCGAACGCGCGGGACCGTGCCCCCGGCAGCCCGGCCGCGTAGCCGTCCCGGTTGCGCCGGGCCAGCGCGGCGATCCGCTCGCGCTGGGCCCGGTCGGTGATCACGATGAAGTCCCACGGCTGGGAAAACCCGACCGACGGGGCCTGATGGGCGGCGGCCAGCATGCGGTTCAGCACGTCGGCGGGCACCGGGGCGGGCAGGAAGCCCTGGCGGACGTCACGGCGCTCCGCGATGACCCGGTAGACGGCCGCGCGCTGGTCCTCGGGGTAGGCCTGCGCCCGGTGGTTCTGCTGATCGGGATGCTCGTTGACTTCTCCCCGCCCTGAAGGGCGGGGATTCTCGGCCCTCGCGGGCGAAGGTTCCTGTTTCACGGACGGCCGCCTTCCAGCACTGCGTGCGGGCAGGTCTCACACCTGCCCTGAAGGACGGGGCCTGCGCCTTGCAAGGGTTCGGTCAAGAGGGCACCTCCAGGACGGCGGCGAGAGCGGCGGCGAAACGATCATTGGTGGCCCGGTCCCGGGCCGCGACCCGGATCCAGCCGGGGCCGAGCCCGGGGAAGGTGTCCCCGCGGCGCACGGCGAACCCGGCCGCCCGCAGCCTCTCCCGCACGCCGGGGCCCGGCCGGCCGTGGGGGCCGGGGGGGGCGGCCGTGACATCCAGCAGCAGGAACGACGCGCGGGGCTGCGGGGTCACCGTCACGCCGGGCAGCCGGCGCAGGACCCCGGCCAGCCGGTCCCGTTCGGCGCTCATGTCCCGCGCCCACGCGGCGGCCTCGGCCAGCGCGGCAGGCTCACAGCACGCCTCGACCGCGGCCAGCGCCGGGCCGGACACGGCCCACGGCGGGCGCGGGCGGCCCAGCGCCCCCACGGCGGCCGGGCCGGCCAGCAGGTAGCCGGCCCGCAGCCCGGCCAGGCCCCAGGTCTTGGTCAGGCTGCGGACGACGATCAGCCCGGGCAGGTCACGCGCGCCGGCCAGGCTCTCCGGTTCGCCCGGCACGCAGTCGGCGAACGCCTCGTCCACCACGAGGACGCGGCCGGGCCGGGCCAGCGCGGTGATCGCCGCGGCCGGGTGCAGGACCGAGGTCGGGTTCGTCGGGTTGCCGGCCACGACCAGATCCGCGCCGGGCGGGACCACAGCAGGGTCGAGGGTGAAGTCGCCGCCGAGTATTACCTGCTGCACGCGATGGCCGGCCGCCCGCAGGGCCGCCTCCGGCTCGGTGAACTGCGGGTGCACGACCACCGCGTGCCGGGGCCGGAAGGCCCGCGCGATCAGGGTGAACGCCTCGGCCGCGCCGGCCGTGACGAGGACCTCGGACGCGGGGCGGGCGTGGCGGCAGGCGGCCGCCTCGGTCGCGGCGCGCGCATCGGGGTAGGCGGCGATGCCGCCGGCCGCATCCCGGATCCGGTCCAGCAGCCAGCGGGGCGGGGTACCGGGCCGGACGTTCACGGCCAGGTCGGTCAGGCCGTCCGCGAGCTCGCGGTCCCCGTGGAAGGACAGGTCCGGGCCGGCCGGGCCCGGGCCGGCCGCCGGGAAGGCGGTGCCGGGGTGCAGGTCAGCCCGCATCGCGGTGAGACGGCCGCCAGCGTGCCCGCACGCGGGCGGCCCCGGGGGCGTCGTCAAGGTCGTGCGGCGGCTCCGCGTGGCCGTCCGCGTGGCCGTCCGCGTGGCCGTGCGGGTGGCCGTGCGGGTGGCCGTGCGGGTGGTCGTGCGGGTGGTCGTGCGGGTGCTGCGGGGCGCCGACGCGGTGCGTGAAGCCCGGCAGCGCGGTCCGGTACTGGCACACGTCACAGTTCATCCGGATGTCGCCGTCGATCGCCTCGCGGTAGCGCTCGGCGACCAGGCCGGCGATCTCGTCACAGTCACCGAGGACGTCGGCGCACCGCACCGCCAGGCCGGGATGGCCGGCCGCGTAGCTGGCCGCCTCGGCCGCGACCCGGTCCGGCAGCACCCCGGGGAACAGGAAATACCGCGCGACGACGACGCCGCGGGCGCCGAGCCGGCGGCAGCGCTCCAGGCCGCCGGCGATGCCGGGCCGGGCCAGCGAGACGAACGCGGTCTCGGTGAACGCGTAGTCCCGGCCCTCCCACAGCAGCCGCGCGTCCTTGCACACCTCGGCGTTGGCGTCCGGGTCGGTCGAGCCGCGCCCGGCCACCAGCACCGCGTACGGCGCGGGCAGGTCCCGCGCGGCCGCCGAGATCCGCTCGGCCAGCAGGTTCAGCAGGATCGGGTGCGGGCCGAGCGGCCGTCCGTAACGGATGGCGAGGCCGGGGCGGCGGGCCTTCTCGCGGGCCAGCGCGGCGGGCACGTCACCCTTGGAATGCCCGGCCGCCGACAGCATCAGCGGCACGGCGACGAGATCGCGGTGGCCGCGCTCCACCAGATCGGCGACCGCGTCGCGCAGCGGCGGCGCGGACAGCTCGATGAAGCCGCCGGCCACGTCGATCCGCGCGCCGGGCTCGCCCGCCGGGCCCGCTCCGGCCAGCTCCGCGAACCCGGCGCCGGCCGCCTCGGCCGCGGCGGCGAGCCGCTTGGTCAGCGCGGTGAATCCGGCCACTCCTTCCGGATCGCGGGTGCCGTGGCCGGCGAGCAGGAGAGCCGGCTTCAACGGCCGTCCCCGGCGGAGGCGGCCGGCGAGGCGGAGCGGGACGGCGCGCCAGGGGAACCCGGGCCGGACGGGGAAGCGGGCCGGCCGGACGTGTTCTGGCGGCTCGACGGCGGCAGCGGGACCTGGTCGCGGGCGATGCGCAGCAGCGCGTTGAACGCGGCCGCGGCGACCGCCGACCCGCCCTTCTCCGAGACGTTGCTGATCGCGGGCAGGCCGCTGACGCGCAGCGACTCCTTGGCCGCGGCGGCCCCGACGAACCCGACCGGCATGCCGATCACCAGGGCGGGCACGACATCGCGGCGGAGGATCTCCTCCAGGGCGGTCGGAGCGCAGCCGACCACCCAGATGGCGCCGGGACCGGCCTCGCCGAACGCCAGCCGGGTCGCCGCCGCCGAGACCGTGATGCCGACCGTCCGGGCCAGCCGGGACGCGATCGGCTCGCCGATCTTGCAGATGACCGGGTAACCGGTGATGCCGGACGCCACCATGGCCACGTCGGTGACCACCGGCGCGCCCCGGCCGATCGCCGTGACCCCCGCCGCCAGCGCCGACTCGTCGCAGATCAGGTCCGTCGCGTAGTCGAAGTCGGCGCTCGCGTGGATGACGCGCTCGGTTACCGCGCGTGTCAGCCGCGGCAGGCGCGACAGGTCGATCCGCGACCGGAGAATCCGGTAGGATTCCACCTCGATCGGATCCGGGTCGCCGTACGCGTCATCGAATAGAGTCATATTTCCTCCCCGATTGCCCCAGGATGCACGCGAGGCTGATCGCGTCGACAGGGCAGATCTCGACGCACTCACCGCATCCGGTGCAGCACTCCTCAAGGACGATAAGCCGCGCTGGCCTGCGCACCGGGTCTATCGCGCCGGATGGCGCGCGCGTGTCGGCCACCCGGGCCCGGCCCGGCGCCGGGGCCGCCCGGGCCGGCCGGATGGCGCGTTCCGGGCAGGTCAGCAGGCAGGCGCCGCAGCCCTGGCAGCGGTCGGAGACCACCGCGGTCGCGGTCACGGCCAGGCCGCCCAGCGATAATCGCGCGGCGTGACCATCCGGCCGGCCACCATCCGGGTCCGTGAGGAACCCACGATCACCAGCGTCCGCATATCCGCGCCGCCCGGATCGAAGGACGCCAGCGTGGCGATGTGCACCGCCTCGCCGGGACGGGACGCGTCCCGCACCCAGCCCACCGGGGTCCGCGGGGGACGGCAGGCGGCCAGGATCGCCAGCGCCTTCCGCAGCTGCCAGTCCCGTTCGCGGCTGGCCGGGTTGTAGAAGCACGTAACGAGGTCGGCCTCGGCGGCGGCGGTGATCCGGCGCTCGATGACCGGCCACGCGGTATGCAGGTCCGACAGCGAGATCAGCGCGTGGTCATGGCCCAGTGGCGCGCCCAGCAGCGCGGCCGCGGCCAGGCTGGCGGTGATGCCCGGCACGCTGATCACGTCGATCGTCTCGCCGGCCAGTTCCAGCGCGGGGCTGGCCATGGCGTAGACGCCGGCGTCGCCGGAGCCGATGAGCGCGACCGCCCGGCCCGCGGCCGCTTCGGCCACGGCGGCCGCGGCGCGCTCCTGCTCGTGGCCGAGCCCGGAGGCGAGCACGGTGGCCCCGGGCCGGATCAGGTCGGCGATCTGCTCCACGTACTGGCCGAGGCCGACGATGACCGACGCGCGGTGCAGTTCCGCGGCGGCGCGCGGGGTCAGCAGGTCGCGGGCGCCGGGGCCGATACCGATGATGGCCAGCCGGCCGCGCGGCCGGGCCCGGGCGATCGCCACCGTGGCGTGCGCGCTGGCCCGCTTGGCCAGCACCAGTTCCGGCCCGGCCGGCGGCTCGGAGGAGGGCGGCCCGGCGGCGAGCACGGCCGCGGCTTCGGCCACGCTGGGGGTGCCGGCCGCGGCGCGGACGGCCTCGCTCGGGTTCGGCACCGGGACCAAGGCCAGCTCGGCGGCCGGGAAGGTGGTGAGCGGCCAGTTCCGCGCGGCCACCGCATCCAGCAGGCCCTGCTCATCGGCCTTGAGGTCCACGGTGGCGGCCTGCCGGACCGAACGCGGCGACAGGCCCGCGGCGCCGAGCGCCTCGCCGATCAGCGCGGTGACCTCCGCCGCCGCGACACCCCGGCTCGCCCCGAGCCCGACCACCAGCGACGGGGGACGGTAGATGACCGCCGGCCCGGACGGCCCGGACACGCCCGCGCGATCGGACACGACGATCGCGGGCACCTGGGGCTCGGGATCACCGCGGACCACGTTCGGCGGCAGCGGCGGGAGCGGCCAGGCCGCGTCGGCGGCCAGCGTGACCCGGTCGCCGGACAGCACGGCCGCCCCGACCGCGGCCAGGTCGCTGCCCGGCTCGGCAGCGAACCCGAGATCGGCGCCGTAGTCGTCGAGGGCGACGGAGCCGGCCGCGTCACTGGCCGTGGTGATGACCGGTTCCGCGCCGAGCGCCACCGCGACCCGGCGGGCCAGCTCGTTGCCGCCGCCCGCGTGCGCACCGGTGACCGGGACCGCGTAACGCTGGGCCTCGTCGACGCAAACCACCCCGGGATCGGTGTGCTTGCTGCCGAGCAGCGGCGCCAGCAGCCGGACGGCCGCTCCGACGGCGAGGAAGCACACGACGGCGTCGCATTCGGTGAACGCGCGCGGCAGGGCGGACGATGCGGAAGCGTCATAGCGGCGGGTATCCGGCCACGTCCGGGCCAGCCGATCCGCGGCCCGGCGGCCCGCGGCCGTGGCGGCGACCAGGCCGATCACGACGCCGCTCCCGCTCCGCCGGGGCGACCCTGGCCGGCCCACAGCACGAACACCGGGTTGACCGCGGCGAGCCGGAGCGAGCCACCGGGCAGCCCGGCCAGCCGGGACGCCTGCACCTGGGCGCCGCCGACCGCGTAGCCGGCTCCGGTCAGCAGGTCGGCCACGGCGCGGACCCGGTCCACCGAGGCGAGCGTCACCACGACCCGGTCCGGCCGCCCGGTCATCACCGCGCCGGCCAGCACGCCGTCGTCGCCGCCCCCGGCGAACACGGCGTCCGGGGCGGGCAGGCCCGCCAGCACGCCGGGGGCCTGCCCGGCGACGACGTGCAGCAGTACACCGTGCGCGGCGGCGTTGCGGCGGATCCGGGCGCACTGGTCCTCGTCGGCCTCGACGGCCACGGCCCAGGCGCCGAACCGGGCGCATTCCACTGCGACGGACCCGGACCCGGCGCCGACATCCCAGATCGTCCGGCCGGGGCCGGGGCCGAGCCGGGCCAGGACCAGGGCCCGGACCTCCGCCTTGGTGATCATGGAGTCGCGGTGCTCGAAGCCGTCTTCGGGCAGCGCCCACCCGCCCGGCGCGCCCTGGTGCCCGGCCAGCCAGCGGGCGGGGCTGAGCCCTGCGGCGGGGACAGCGGCCGCCGGGGCGAGGGCCACGAGCACGTGCGGGTCCCCGATTCCGGCGCCCGGCTCGGCGGCGAGGTCGCGGACGCGCTCGTCGGGGGTGCCGAGGCGCTCGGCGGCGTAGACCCTCCGGCCCGCGGCGAGCAGCGCGTTCCGCAGCTCGCCGGTGGCGGCCTCCGGCGGGCCGGTGAGGATGGCGGCCTTGGGATGGGCGAGGGCGGCGGCCAGCACCGGCCGGATGTCCCGGCCGTGCGCCGACAGCACGAGAGCGTCGGCCCAGTCGACGCCGAGCCGGGCGAACGCCAGCGCGACCGAGGAAACCGCGGGCAGCACCACGGGAGCGGTGCCGCGCGCCCGCAGCGCCCGCACGATGCCGAAAAAGCCGGGATCACCCGAAGCCAGCACGGCGGCCGGGCCGCGGGCGGCGCAGATCGCGTCCAGCGCCGCGTCCAGGTGCTCGATCACGATGACGTCGGCGGCGGACGGCACGCGCACGGTGCAAAGGTGCCGCCGGGTGCCGGCGACCAGGCTCGCGCCGGCGAGCGCGGCGGCCGCGGCGGGCGCGAGCGGGTTCCCGTCGCAGCCGATCACGGTCACGGTCCCGGTCACGCCGCTGCCTCCGGCGGGAAGGCGGCGACCTGCCGCTTACCGCTGAAGTCAACCATGACCACCCGGACGGAAACCGGCGCGCCCGGTGCCGCGGGGGGCAGCGACGCGGCAGCGGCTTCGGCGCTGAAGCGGGCCAGCACGCCGGCGACCCGGCGGCACAGTTCGGCGCCCGCGGCCGGCAGCAGGTCCGCGTCCGCCCACAGCTCCGCCGCGTGCCGGGCCGTGTTTGCCGCCTCGACCTGGGCGGCGAGGCCCGGGCTGCCGCCGGCCGCGCGGGTGATCTCGGCGAGCAGCCCGTGCGGCACCTTGGACCGGGTGTAGTGCGTCATCAGCACGCCGCCGGCCAGCTTGGCCAGCTTCCCTGCCATGCCGACGAACACCACCCGGCTGACGCCGCAGGAGACCGCGCGGCGCACCGCGGCCCCGGTGAAGTCGCCGACCTCGATGAAGCAGACCTCGGGCAGCCCGGGCAGCAGCGTCATGGCCGCCTGCTCGCTGCGGCCGCCGGTGCACAGCACGGCCGTGGTCTCCCCCTGCGCGGCCAGCACGGACACGGCCTGTTCGACGCTGGCGCGCCAGGACGCGGTGGAGAACGGGCGGACGATGCCGGTGGTGCCGAGGATCGAGATGCCCCCGATGATGCCCAGCCGCGCGTTGGTCGTCTTGCGCGCCATCCGCTCCCCCCCGGGCACCGAGATGACGACCCGGACCCCGCAAATGCCGAGGTCGACGGCCTCGCCGACCGCCTGGGTGATCATCGCGCGCGGCACCGGGTTGATGGCCGGGGTGCCCACCTCCAGACCGAGGCCGGGCTTGGTGACGACCCCGACCCCGACGCCGCCGTCCAGTTCGATCCCGGGCGTATCCCGCCAGGTGACCGTGGCGGTGAGATGCGCGCCGTGGGTGACGTCCGGGTCGTCGCCGGCGTCCTTGACGACGACCGCCTCGGCCCGGTCGCCGCGGTCGAGGCGGCAGGAGCCGACGGGAAAGGCGGCCCGGCGGCCGGACGGGAGCGTGATCTCCACGGTGTGCTGCACCTCGCCGGCCCGCAGCGCGGCCGCCGCCGCCTTGGCGGCCGCCGCCGCGCAGGTCCCGGTGGTCCAGCCGGTGCGCAGCGCACGGCCGCGCGCTTTGGCCGTGCGGGGCAGGTCCGGCTCACGCAGCTCGGGCGGCTCGGGCCCGGTCACGGCTGGTCACCGCCGTGAGAGCGAACGTCATCCGCGGCGGCGCGCTGGGCACTGCCGGCGGCGCGCAGCGCGTGCCGTGCGCCGGATTCGGCGCGGCGGAAGCCGTGGAAGTGCCCCGGGTGGTACAGGTGCGAGCGGGTGCCGCCGACGGCCAGGGCCGGGCCGACCAGCACCACGGTGTGCTTCCACAGCTTGCGGGCCTTCATCGTGTCGGCCAGGTCGGCCAGCGCGCAGTGCACGATCAGCTCATCGGGCCAGCTCACCTGATAGGCGATCACGCACGGCGTCTGCGCCGGGTAGCCGCCGCGCAGGAGTTCCTCCTGAAGCTGCCCGGACCGCGCCGCGGACAGGAACAACGCCATCGTGGTGCCGTGCCGGGCGAACGCGGCCACCTGCTCCCCCGGCGGCATCGGGGTCTTGCCGCCGCCGAGCCGGGTCAGGATGACCGACTGCGCCACCTCGGGGATCGTCAGCTCCCGCCCGATGGCCGCCGCCGCGGCGGTGAAGCTGGACACGCCGGGCACGATCTCGGTGGCCAGCCCCAGCTCGGCGCAGCGGTCAAGCTGCTCCTGGACCGCGCCCCACAGCGCCGGGTCACCGGAATGCACGCGCGCGATCCGCAGTCCCCCGGCCGCGGCGCGCCGGTAGTACGGCAGCACGCCTTCCATCGGCAGCTGCGCCGAATCCACGAGCTGCGCGCCCGGCCGGGCGTGTTCCAGCACACCGGGATGGACCAGGCTGGACGCCCAGATGACGATGTCCGCGGCGGCGATGGCGGCGGCGCCGCGCACAGTGATCAGGTCGGGCGCCCCGGGACCGGCCCCGACGAACGTGACGTGCCCGGCCG
>Ga0335078_10001760_pt1 | contig 32724 bp, 26 predicted proteins | sample Lox_Sample_32_FD_206711 | JGI IMG/M metagenome (GOLD analysis project Ga0335078, IMG submission 206711) | Soil microbial communities from Loxahatchee National Wildlife Refuge, Florida, United States - Lox_Sample_3.2 | ecosystem: Environmental > Terrestrial > Soil > Wetlands | place: USA... | reverse complement strand
TTTCCTTGTCGCGCATCAGGAAATTCTGGTTATTGATACCGGCGAGATAGAAATGCAAAGCCCTGCCATCTACTGTGCGGGTCCAGACCAGACCCGTATGACAGAGCGTTCAATAGGTGACGGCGACCGGCACGCCATCGACGATGTCATTCAGGATGTGGTGGTAGGCCATCTCGCGGATGGGGTAAGCGCGCGCGTCGGTGCCGTAGCGGACGGCCAGGATCATTTCCCCGGCATCGAGCTTACTGGCGGATACCGAGTCGAACTGCGCAGTGTCCACCGGGTGAAACATCCACTCGAAATAGTTGATCCGGGACATGACGGCCGAAAAGGCGACCGGGACCATCAGGACCGCAAGCCCGATCTTTCCCCATTTCCTTGTCCTGCTCCACAGAAGGACCGCGAATACGAGAGCAGCGATTCCGGCGAGAGGCGCAACGATTGGAGCGCGCTGACGCACCGTCATTGCGAGCAACAATCCGCGCGGACTCTGGTATGCAAATGGACGGATGATAAATCCCGGGATGAAGAACGCTGCAATGGTGATGACCGCGGTCAACGCGAAGAGGATCCAAAGAAAACGTGAAGATGATTTCATACGCGGAGAAGAACTCCTCGGGCCCCACTCCCGAGTGAAGGCGTGATTTTATCGAATGTGCCAGCTTTGCGTGGATAGTTGGAAAATACTATTCCGTGATGCATTCAAGTTCTTGAACCACGAAGGACACGAAGTAACACGAAGGAAAACCCTCGAGATGCGGATTTCTGCTAGTCGTTTTGCGGAGGACTCCCCAAAAAAAACAAAAGCCCCGGTCTTTCGACCGGGGCCTGCTAGAAAAGCCGTTTCTGTTAGTTGAGGGCGACCTGGTTCTGACGGTAGGTCAGGTTGTCCACGTTACGGAACATGGGCGTTCCGGGAGGCAGATTCTGCGGCAACGAGAACAAGTTGTCGAAGGTGTACTGCCGGTCCGGAGGGTTGTAAACCAGGTTGCAGCACTTGAACGGCGCGTTGCCGTAATAGCTCCAGTACAGACTGACGAGAGAGCCTTTGTAGTAGAGCTGCTGCTGAGCGCTGACGCCTCCCCAATCTTCGAGGAAGCGAAGGAAATTGTGAATACCGCCGTCCATACCGTACGAGAATTCAGGATTCTGCGCGGTATTGGTGAAGGCAATGTTTTTGCCGCCAGCGACAGCCACGCGGTAGAAGCTGGTTACGGCGATGCGGTTTGGCTGTAATGCCGGAACGTTCTGAGCTCCGGGGTTGGTCGGATTTTCCATGCTGCCCGTGGTCTTCATGATGCCCGACGTGCAGTTGGCGCTGCTGACGCTGCATCCCCAGTCCTGCCAGTTGTTCGACAGAACCGTGACCGCGTCTGCTATGACCGAGGCCGCGGCGTGAGGTGGCTCTGCTCCGGCGCCGCTCCATGCGAGGTCTAACGTCGCGTTGTTGGGAGTGCAGGTTGCTCCGGCCGCAAAGCAGTTCGAGTTGTAGTTGCCCTGAATGTAGACCGGGTTCTCAGACGAGACCGTGAATCCGCCGCAGGCGGTCGGGTTCGCAGCGGTCTGAGCGCAGTTGTTGAATGCGTTGCCCGGAGGCATGGTGGGCACGTTGCCTAATGAACCATCCACCAGTTTTAATGCATGGCGCGCGCCAGTGACGCGGTTGGCACGCCCGATGGTGAACGGGTTAAAGCGGTGCGCGAACGGCGACGGAATCGCAGCCGTATCGGTGTCCGCAGTTGTGGTGGTACCGAAAGCATCGCCGACATACTTCACACCATACTTGTCGAGCAATCCGTTTCCGTTGAGATCCTCAGGGGAAACGCCGTTGTAGTTGTTGGGATCAAGCGCTCCATCTGGTGCGAAGCTGCCGCCAGCATTCGCGTAGTTGACCACGTCTTCGTACCCGTACTCACCCCAATACTGCTGGTAGTTGGGCCCCTGCGCGTTTGTTGCAAACTGCATTCCACGCCGGTCGGAGAAGTACAGTACGTAGCCGTTCTGGGTGACGTAGTCCACTTTATTGCCTGTGGTGCCCGTCGTACCGATCAGCCAGTTCCTGAGGTTGCCTACGTCGAGTTCAACCGAGTTCATCACGCCGTTGGCTGTGCCGGTATTGGCGGCGATGGCGGAGTTGTCGTTGTTCTCGCCTTCACGCGCGTCGTAAAGGTTGATCGGGTAATAGTTATATTGCGAGCCGGCACCATACAGGTTAGTCGTAACCGGGTAGTCAGTTCCGCCAGGAGTGTTGTCGCCGTTACGATCAGCGGTCTGCTGGAAATAAAGGATCGCGTCTTTGTGATCCTTGATGAAGTTGCTGCCGTAAACGCCCTGAGCATTCGAGGCCGGAGTTTTGTACGGTGTGCCAGGCGAAGTCGGTACCTGGACGCCGCGGGCGAAGCCGAGTCCTAACCATTCCTGTGTGACGCCGTGCCACTTCTGATCGCTGGACCAACGCGCTTCAACCAGCAACCATCCGTTGACCAGAGGCCACTCCAGGCCGTTGGCGCCGGCAGCGCCAGTGTTTGCGGTCGTGAAGGCCGTATAGGCTGGGAAGTTGGTGGGGACCAGGGCGGATCCGCCGGGACCGTTGGACAGCGGACCGTAATACTTCGGAATGACGAAGTTCGAGTCGCCGCCTTTGTTGGTCTGGCAGTTGCCTCCGATGACATCGGTGCTGGTCGCCGCTGCAGTTCCGGCGCAGTAGCTCTCAGCAAAATAATAGGTATTGGTTCCACCAGTCGTCGGAACAACGATGCCGGTCGAAGGCTGTGTCCCGCCCGAGCTTCCTTGAGCAAGTCCCGTCAGCGCGGCTGGAAGCATGCTGACTAGCTGGACGTCCTGCGTCTTGTCGCCGTTCCAGTCATTCAGGTGCAACTGGTTCTCGTTGTCGGCGAGCAGAATTCGAATCTGCGCCAGGTTCGCTTCGCGGTTCTGGCCGAGAACGGAAGTGATGTTTTCGGTCGAAGGTGGCAGGCGGATAACCTGCACCGCATTGGTTGCACCGCTGACGAAGGGCAGAGTCAAGTCTGTCGCGCCAGTCGAGTTCGGGCAGATAGTTCCAGGAGGCAAGCAGGGCCCGTTCCCGTCAATGAGGTAGCTCTGATAAGTTCCGGTTGAAACGTTCTTCCACGAGGCGGTGTTCTGGGCGGAACCGTGGCCTCCCACCACGCTACCGTTGGTCGCACCAAGGGCGGTGCTGGCGATGTCCACGCAGGTGGCGCTCGCCGTAGCGCCGCTCACGTTTGACATCTGAGTGGCGCAGCCGTTCGCCTGAGTCGGGATCATGACCGTGCCGCCATTGTTGTTGCCGGCGCTTACAACGCCGTTGTCCATTTGTTGACGGATGACGTTGCCATAGGCGGCAATCTTGTCACCGAAGACCAGGTTGCTGCTGTCGGCCACGCCAAGGTAGAGGTCGCCGTTGGTGTGCACGCGTCCGGCAAATCCAAGATCCGGACTGCGGCCGAAGAAGCAGTCGCCATCGCAGAACACACCGAACTGGAATACCGGGATCAGCGCGACTTCCGCGGTACGGGTCATGCTGACGGTTTCACCGGTGGTCCGGCGAGCCACAACGTTCATCGTGATCGGAATGATCTGAGCGTAGAGGCCAGCATCGGGACCGGACTGAATCGGGCCCCAAGCAGTTGTTGGACTGGGATGCGCAGCCAGCGAGGCAGCGGAGCAAGGATCGACGCCAAAGGCAGTCGGAATGGGAGCAATGTTATAGGTCGTATACGTGACCGAGTTGTCCCATGTCGGATAGTTGCTGCTCAGCGCGCAAATCTGAGAAGCCCCCGGAGACTGGACGCTCTTGAACGTGGCGGCAACGTCGGAGGTCATCTTCTCGATGGCGCCTTCGGCAGCGTGATACGTGTAATTGTTGTTCAGATCGTATCCACCGACACGTTGCTCGGTATTCACCATCATCATCAGACCGAGCGCGAACCCCGATAGCAAGACAAGCAGCAAGAGGGAGGCGATCAGAGTGAATCCTCGGGAACCGAACTTTGCCTTCAACATTTTGTTTCTCCTCATTGCAACTGCTGGCGGCTGTAGCCGCAAAATCTGATACGACATGATTGCCGGTGCTCTAGTACGCACTGCCGGAAATCGGATATTCCTGCCCCATGGTCAAGTTGCGCGCGCTGACGGATGTCTGGAGATCGAGACCTTGATATCCGGACGTGCCCTTCAACTGACTGCGCATGCTCAAATGAATGATGTTGACCTTCTTGATCATGTTGGGCGTCACACCAGACGGCATGGTCGAAGCATTTGCCGTTACTGTTCCGTTGTTGTCGACGTCATAGCTGAACTTGAGCAGCGCGACGTTTTCCGCGACGGGCATGGGAGACTTGCCGGCTTGAATGCGCATAAGGCGGGGGGTTACGCCGTCCGTCGGTGAGATATCCAGGTAGTAGGTAATCATCATCAGCCGCACGGCCGAGAGTGAGGTGCTGGGGCCCACCGGAAGGGCTTTCATGCTGCCGGTGGCTACGCCGGGCTGATTGATGTGGCCGGGATCTCCCGTATCGAACATCACGGTATATGCGGCGGTATATCCTGCGGCGGGAGTCGCGGGGATGACGTTGGTTACGATTCCCGCGGCCGATTGGCCGAAAAGGATGTAGTCGCCTACTTGCAGGCCGATGCCGGCGGCATTTAACAACGGTACGGTTGACACGCCAGTCGGCAACACGCAAGTAGCGGAAGGCGACGTCGGAAGCTGGAACAGTACCTGATTGGCCGCCACAACGGTGATGGCGTAGCAATTCAATGCCAGCGTGGCGTCTGCGTACGAAACGGTGATGATGTCGGTCGGACCTTCTGCGGCTGAGACCGTAATGCCGAGATTCGGGCCCGGAATGATCGAGTAAAGATAGGGGGCAGTAGTCACCGTGGGGTAGGCGACGGGAGCGCCGTTGATGTAGTTGCAGCTCGTGGAACTGCAGGGGTAGACCGGGACCACGCTGCCAGTGCCCGTCGGCAATCCGACGCTGTTACTGGCCAGGCCTTGTTGTCCCAAACCGCCCGAGCCGGCCATGCTGATGTCGCGCTGCAAAAGATTGGCCGCGGCGCGGAAGTCCTGCTGCATTTCCGATCTCTGGGAAGCGATCCACGTGGCATTCACCGCCTGGCGATACATCGTCAGGGCAGAGGCCAGAAGCACGAGGCCGATGCTCATCGAGACCATCAACTCAACAAGTGTGAAACCGCTAAGCTTGTGATGTTCGTGGCGCATGTGTCCTCTTTAGTGATACTCAGAAACGTACTCGTTAATGACGTACTGCTTCGGCGTTGTAATGCCGGGTACGTTGTACTGAATGGTGACGGCTACTTGATTCAAGGTCTGAATCGGGTTGCCGTTGCCGTCCAGTAACGGCGTAATTTGAATTTGCCGCGTGTAGCCAGTCAGCGGAATGATCACGTCATCGGCGGTGCCGAGGATTCCGTCGGGACCAGGCTCGGACAGACACTTGACGCCTCCGCCGGGACAGGTCGTACCGGCCGCGGTAAGACAGGTCGTATCGTCGGCGGTGCCGACAATTCCGTCCGGGCCAGCGCACCGAATATTGGTAAATCCGTTGACGAAGATGCCGCCATTAGAAACGTTCTGAATCTGCGCCCATCCCAGCTCAGATGTGTTGCGCGCGGTATAGATACTTTCGATCGCCTCGGAAGCGACTTGCCGGGCAATCATGTCTTGCTGAGAAGTCTGGCTGGCTTTGACAGCGAGGCCGAACACACCCAGCAATCCCAGCGACCCGATTGTAAGGATCACCATCGAGATCATGACTTCGATAAGGGTGAAGCCATCCTGTCGAGTGAGGGATTTACGTTTGTTGGTCATCACTGTTGCCTCCAGGTCGGAACACCGCTCACTTTGTAGAGGCGGTAGCCGCGAATACGGCCGGTAGTACCCCAAAGCGTGATTGCACGGCCGCTCTCAACTTCTCCGGTGCGGCCGAAGTAAACCACTCCGCTGTTGACGTTGCCCAGAATGTCGGTGGCACTGCCGTCAGGATTGAAGCAAATCGTCGTGGTTCCCGGCGTCGTGGGCTCATCGAAGTCGATGGCAACGAGGCCGCTTCCGAAACCATCCGGCGTGGTCGGCGCCACGGTCGGAGAAGTGGGCGCTCCAGTCTCGATCTGGAACGAAATATCACTGGGAAAGATCGTGGTCGTCAGTACTGGGCCGCTCGGGGGAATCTGGCACGTGGTGACGCCGGGACCGACTTGCTGAACCGTGATCGTTCCGGGCGTAGTGAACGTGACGACGTAGATGCGCATATCGGCGGCGGCCTGATCGCGGGCGCGGCGGAGCGTGGTGAGCGTCTGGTTGTATGCCGTGGTCACGTGCTGCGACTTGATGACAGGCATATAAGCGATAGCGGTAACGCCGGCTAGAGTCAGCCCAATCGCGATCACGATCAACATCTCGAGAAGCGAGAAACCGCGTTGTTTGTTCACAGTCATAAGTTCATCTCAAAACCCAGGCGCCGACTCGACCCATGCCGAATTCGTCCAGGAACTTCAAAGCGTTAGGGGGGTGAATCGCTCCGTCTCATCCAAATGGGGAGGCGGCGCGGTTCTGCATCGCGTCATGATCATCGTAGGAAGGGGTTAGAGTTGCGTCAAAGCACCACGGGACTATGACCGAGCACTGTCCTTTCGGGACCGGGGAAGGTTACTGAGGTCACGGAATGAGAACAGGGCAGTTGGACGAACAGAGGGAGGTGAAGGGCCGGTTGCTCATGACTCAGGTAACTTGTCGGTGAAACGGAGGGCACCTACGATTGCAGCTACGTATGACTCTATCTGCGCTGCTCGTGTTTGCGGATGAGAACTCGGCGGATGTGTTGCGCCGGGTGCTCGAGGAACTGAGTATTCGAGTCGAATTCTGTCCTGACTTCGCGCGCGCCGCGATTCGCCTGGCGCAGCAGCGATTCGACGTGGTCGTGGTGGACGGCGAGTCCAGTTCCGCAATTTTGGGTTTGCTTCGCGAAAGCCGGCTGTCCCGCATCAATGACGGGACTCTCGCCGTCGCTGTGGTTCCGTCGCAGGAAAGCATTCGCGAGCTCTTCTCGCTGGGCGTGAACTTCGTCTTATACAAGCCGGTTGCCTACGAGCGCGCACTGAGCAGCCTGCGGGCAGCACGTGCCGTCATGCGGAAAGAAAAGCGCAAGACCGCGAGGACGTCGGTACACGCACAAGCAACGGTTGACTATGCGACCGTGCAGCAGGAAAAAGCCACCCTGATTAACCTGGCCGACAACGGTATGGCGGTGATGTTCGGCAAGAAACTGCCGCCGACGAGCAAAGTTTATTTCCAGTTCCAACTGCCCGGGCAAAAGAGCAGCGTGCGGCTTTCGGGCCTGCTCATCTGGCAGGAGTGGAATGGCCGCGGAGGAGTTCAGTTCGTCGATGTCCCCAAAGCGTCGCGGCGTCTCATTAACGAGTACCTTGGCGCGAACCAGCCAAAGGAGCAGACAGAAGAGTTTTCCGGTGTGACGGTGGAGATGGAGGAACTGCAGCCGTCGAAAGTCGCAATGGTGGAGTTGATGCACGAACGCGGGGGAACTCATCCCAATGCGCATGAATCGGGCACGGCCACGGCCGTCGAGGAAAAGCCGGCGGAGCCGAATCCGGACGACCGCCGCACGAAAACCCGCTATGCCTGCCGCCTGGGCGCGGAAGTATACCGGACAGGGAATGCCGTTCCAAATCATTGCTGTCTGACCGATTTGAGTTCCGGAGGGTGCTACCTCGAAGTACCCCTTCCGTTCCCGCAAGGTGCGGAAGTCGAGATCGTCGTGCGCACGCATGAACTGAAATTGCGATTGCGGGGCAAGGTCCAGGCATCGCATCCGGGATATGGAATGGGAATCGCCTTCGAGTTGAAGACGAAAGAAGAGCAGATGAACGTTCGCAAGCTTACTGAATTTGTGGCGGCGACAACCCCTTCGAGCAACTAAGCCTCACGATTTCTAACACGGCGCGTCCAACCAGGATGCGCCGTTTTCTCTTGCTCATCATCTTCGTTAGTGCGGCATTCGCGCAGGATCTTCTTGTCCGGCAATTGCCAGCGGACGACCTGGTCCGAATCAAGGAGTTCTACCGGCTGGCTGCCTCGACGCAGGAACATATCTGGCCGGGATGGGAGAACACGCCGTCCCCGCTGTTGCTGGTGACGCCGGATAGCGAGTGCCTTTCGCACCATCCGAGTCCGCCGAAGGAGTTTGCGAAGTTAGCTGAGGATCTATATTGCCGGCCGCGGCAGTTTCCGCAGAACTTTCAGGCGACATTTCCAGCGTTTGGATTTCCTCCAGTGATCGTAATCGGGGAACCCGCCAACACGCTCAGCAAATCGACGACACCGTGGATGTTCACCGTAATGCATGAGCACTTCCACCAGTTGCAGTGGGCTCAACCTGGATATTTGAAGGCAATCGACGCGCTCGACCTAAGCCATGGCGATACCAGCGGCATGTGGATGCTGAACTATCCGTTTCCCTACGAGGGGGCCGAAGTGACGAAGAGCTTCAGCGCGCTGCGGGATCTGTTGTTGCGCTCTCTTGCGGAGCAAGATCAAACCGCATTCGGAAAGCTGGCGGCCGAGTATGTGCGCGAGCGAGCCAAGTTCTTTGCCCAATTTTCGAGCGATGATCACAAGTATTTCAGTTTTCAACTTTGGCAGGAGGGAATCGCGCGCTATACAGAGGTGAAGTCGGCAGAAGCAGCGGCGCAGTATCGTCCGACTGATGCGTTCGCGAAACTGGCGGACTATGAGCCGTTCAGCAAGTACGCGGAAGAGGCCCGTCAAAAAACTCTTTCGGAATTGAAAGAAGCGGATTTGGCAACGTGGAAGCGGACGGTGGTCTATTCCTTCGGGGCGGCAGAAGGATTTCTGCTCGATCGGATAAATCCGAGATGGAAGGAAGGTTATCTGCAGAATCTGCTGTCTACAGATATGTATTTCGAGACTGGGAAGTAAGGTGAGATTACGTTAAGTAATCAGACGGATTTCCCCGCAAGGGCATGTTTGAAGTATTCGAGAGATAGGCGCAATCCGGACTCGAGATCCACTTTCGGTTCCCATCCGAGCAGTTGACGCGCCTTGGTGATGTCGGGCCTTCGCTGCCTGGGATCGTCCTGCGGGAGCGGCTCGTAGCGAATTTTGCTTTTTGATCCGACGACTTTCAGAACGATCTGCGCGCACTCGAGAATCGTGAATTCGTCCGGGTTCCCGATGTTGACTGGAAGATGCTCGTCCGATTTCGCCAGCCGCATAAAGCCGTCGACCTCATCGCTGACGTAGCAAAAACTGCGGGTCTGGCTGCCATCGCCGTAAACCGTGAGGTCCTCGCCCAGCAATGCCTGCTTCATGAAGTTGGGAACCACACGGCCGTCGTTCAATTGCATTCGCGGCCCGTAGGTGTTGAAGATGCGCACAATGCGCGTATCCACGTTGTAGTAACGGCGGTAGCCCACGGTCACAGCTTCGGTGAAACGCTTGGCTTCGTCGTAAACCGAGCGCGGTCCAATGGGGTTGACGTGTCCCCAGTAGGTTTCCTTCTGAGGATGTTCCAGAGGATCTCCGTAGCACTCGGAGGTTGAAGAGACAAAATACTTGGCGCCATATTTGCGCGCCACGTCGAGGGCGTGAAACGTTCCGAGAGACCCGACTTTTAACGTTTCAATGCCATGCGTGCTGTAATCCACGGGGCTGGCGGGACTAGCGAAGTGGAACACGTAGTCCACCTTGCCGACATCGAATGGACTGCAGACATCTTTCTCGACGAATTCGAATCGTGGTTCCGATTTCAGATGCGCGAGGTTGGAAAGATGCCCGGTGAGCAGGTTGTCGACAGCAACTACGTTCCAGTCCTCAGCGAGCAAGGAGTCGCAAAGATGAGATCCAAGAAAGCCGGCTCCGCCGGTGACAACGGCGCGTTTTGAAATCATGCCTTCTTGCCGTTTTTCACTACCGGAGTAGGAATGCCGTCGGGATGGGCAGCGGGACGGCCGATGCTGTAGTAGGTGAATCCTTGACTCGCCATCACTTCCGGATCATACAGATTGCGGCCGTCAATTACGATGGGATATCGGAGTTGGGTGCGCAGACGAGCGAGGTCAAGACTCGCGAATTCTTCCCACTCCGTGAGAATCAGGAGGGCGTCGGCGTCATGCGCGGCCTCGTAGGTGGAGTTGGTGAAGGTCACTCCAGATCCCAGCACAGCGCGGGCGCGATCCATGGCGGCAGGATCGTACGCGCGGATTTTGCTGCCTTCCTGCAGGAGCGACTGCACGAGGAAAATCGCAGGCGATTCCCGGATGTCGTCAGTCCCCCCCTTGAAGGCGAGACCCAGGACAGCCAGCGTCTTGCCGCGCAGAGTCCACAGTGCGCTTTGAATCTTGCGCATGAAGCGCTGGCGTTGTTCATCATTGATCCGCACCACTTCATCGAGCAAGCGGAACTCGTAACCGCACTCTCGCGCGACGGAGCGAAACGCCATCACGTCTTTGGGAAAACAGGATCCGCCGTATCCGATGCCGGGATTCAGGAAGCGAGGACCGATTCTTGAGTCTGTCCCGACGCCGTGCACCACTTGGTTTACATCCGCTCCGACGGATTCGCAGACCGACGCGACGGCGTTGATAAATGAGATTTTCAGGGCGAGGAATGCGTTCGAGGCGTGCTTGATCAGTTCCGCGCTCTTGGTACTGGTCGTAATCAGGCGAGGGGGCAGCGAGGCGCGATCGGGCTGGGGAATCGCTCCGGCACTCTTGTAGTAGGTGCCATCGGTCAGCGGAGCATAAATTTCGCGGAGTACCTGCGCCGGGCGTTCTCCGTCGCAACCAACGACGATCCGGTCGGGATACAGGAAATCGGTGATGCCGGTTCCTTCCCGCAAGAATTCAGGATTGGAGGCGACATCGAAAAGCTCCGGGTCCACGCCGTTGCGAAGGATGATCTTGCGGACCCACTCGCTGGTGTAAACGGGAACGGTACTTTTTTCGACGATGACTTTGTAGCTGTCGATGCCACCGGAAATTTCACGGGCGACCGACTCGACGTAGGAGAGGTCAGCCTCGCCGCGCTCGGTCGGAGGCGTGCCTACTGCCACGAAAACAACCGAACTGAGCCGGGCGGCTTCAGTGAGGTCTCCGGAAAAAGTGAGACGCTTCCCGCGGTGACGGCTCAGAAGTTCCGGCAGGAATTTCTCGTGGATCGGGACTTCTCCCGAGTTGAGAGCGGCAAGTTTTTGCGCATCATTGTCGACGAGAATTACGTCGTGACCCAGGTCGGCAAAGCATGCGCCGGCCACCAACCCGACATATCCAGAGCCCACAACCGCTATACGCATCAGTTCGTCCTTGGATCAATCGAAGCGGATCTGGCTGAAAGGCGCCAGAATCATCCGCCGCCCCGATTCTACAAAATTCTATGGTCAGCACTCGGTTTTACATTGGAAAAATCGACTTCGTGAATCAAAACGGGAATCCCGGGATGCCATAGCGATTCAGCGCTCTTTGGCGAAGGGTTACAGCTTTATGTTGACATCATCGGCGATTCGCGCAACACTCCGCACAGTCCGTCGGTGCAGAAGAGGGGCCGAAAGCGCCCCATAACGACGGGCACTGAGAAGCGGAGACTTCTGGCCACCGTATGATTCAAGACCCCAGGTTGCGGCGCGACGTCACCGCTGCAACGTCTTCTTGGAATGAAAAACCTGCGTCCCAGCAGCAACCTTCGTCAACACTTCCTCCCCGTGAGCTTACGGAAGTTGCCCGGACCCTGGCGGCCTACGGCGGCCAGGCGGTGGCATTCGATCTAGCACTCGACCTGGTTCTGAATGAGGTGGTTGAGCATGCTCGAGTAGCTACTGGCGCTACCGGGGCCGCGGTCGCTCTTTCGCGAAATGAAGCGATGGAGTGCCGCGCCACAACAGGCCAGGATGCGCCCGACCTGGGAGTGAAGGTTGAAACTGAGTCCGGCCTCTCAGGCGCGTGCCTGCGCACGGGAGAGGTTCAAAATTGTTCTGACACGGAGGCCGATCCCCGGGTTGATCCCGAAGCGTGCCGTCAACTCGGAATCCGATCGATCCTGATTTTTCCACTGAAGGATGAAGGAAAAGCGTTCGGAATTCTTGAAGTGTTTTCTTCTCGACCGAATGCATTTGGATTGAAAGATATCGAGACGCTCAAGGAACTCGCAAGCAAGGTCGTATCAAGCAAAAGCGAGGCCGAGCGGGGCGCAAGCGGGTCCCTGGCACGGGTGGAAGGGGAGCCTTACCGGGCTGTCGCGGCGACGACGGAAATTGTCCCGGCAAAGCAAGCCCTTGCGGAGCCCCTCATACTCGCTGCGGAGGATACCGAGCTAGCCAGGACAAGCGATCTCTTGACGACGGTACTGGTGGTGCTGGTCATCGTCACTGCTGTGACTTTGGGAATTCTCATCGGATGGCGTGGGGCTGCAAAAAGAGCGTTCAATGGACCGACGCGAGTGAAGACTACGTCTGTCGAGGCCGCCGCTGCGTCGGCTCAAACTCCCGCGCCTTCTCAGGAGCCTAACGCGAGCAATCCCGCTCCGGTCAGCGACGGCTCGAGCGCTCCTGCCCAACGCAGATCGACTCCGACTGTTTCAACATCGGCTCCGATGGGAGGACTTCTAGTAACGGAGAATGGAAAAGTAATCTATCGTTCGCAAGCTGCAGCAACTTCGACAGTTAGCGCGGCTCCGGCCGGGAGCCTGATTCATCGGGTAGAGCCCGAGTATCCTGCGTCGGCGAAGAGCCAGCACATTCAAGGCCCTGTTGTGCTGGATGTTCAGGTACTCAGCGACGGATCGGTGGGAACGATCGCGATTGTTTCAGGAGATCCAACGCTAACGGAAGCGGCCGTCCACGCGGTCAGGAAGTGGAAATACCAACCCAACGTTGTGAACGGCCGTCCTGTCGAAAGTCAGACGCGAGTTACGATCAACTTCAGCCTGCCGCCGACCAGCTAACCTCGACTACAGAGAGCCGAGGAAAGCCAGAAGGTTGGCAGAATCGGTTGAGTTCAGAGCCGTGTAGTTGCTGAGGACCTGAGCCGCTTCGCCGCCGTGTCTGCGGATCGCAGCATCGATGGTCGTGGACTTGTTGTCGTGCATCAGTCCACCCGACTTGCTCAACACATTCCCCAAGCCCCAAAGAGGCGAAGTACGCCACATGGTGAGAGACGCCTGTCCGGTGCCATGCGGCTGGAACGGAATGCCACCCGAGTCGCCGGATCCCATGTCGTGCAACAGGAAATCCGAGTAAGGATTGAAGGTGACATTACTCAGCGACGGAATGACGGCGGTGCTGCTGCCCGACGTCGTTCTGAGTTTCACGTTTTGCGCAGTCGTAAAGCTTTCCATATGGCAAACGTTACAGCCGATGCTGTCGAACACAGCCTTGCCCGCGGTCGTTTGCGAGGTTGGAGGTTGCGGCGGTATCGGGGCCAACAGGGCTTCGAACTGGGTGATCTTGATCATGTTGGCTTGATTCACGTCCTGCGGAGCGTTCTTGTCGGGCTGGCAAGCGGTCGGGTACGTCAATCCTTGCGGATTGTGCTCGGTGCCGTTGAACATGCTCGCAGAGCCGAAGAAATGATTATCAGTCGTGATACCGAGCTCGTTGAACTCAGCATCCGCGTTGAATTGGAAGAGAGAGACTTCCGTCAGCTTCTGACCGAAACGTCCCGGCCGGATCGTACCGAACTCGTCGGGAACCATGTTCGCGACACCGGTGATCCCGAATTGTTTCGAGAGGCCGACGTTCGCCAGAATTGAGGCATCGGGAATGTTGTCGATCAAGCCGAAGCCGAAGAGCTGCGGCGAACGCACTACATTGACGACGGTTGCATCCGCGGGAACGACTTCGTGCGGAAGATTCTGAGCAGTTCCACCACCGGAGGCGGCGAGTCCGGAAGTCGTCACAGTGTAAGTGAACGACGTGGTTGTCGGAGTTGCGGTGATGGCGTACTGGCCGTTATAGCCAGACACCGGGACACCTAGCACCTGCACTTCTTGTCCAGTCTTGAATCCGTGAGCCGCAGTAGTCGTGATCGTGACGGTTGTGCCCGACTCGGTCGCGCCATTCGTGGCCGCAATCTTCATCTGGTTACAGGTGGGCAGAGTGCCGAAAGCCGCATTCGAGAGTCCGTGAAGGACTGGACCACCTTCGTTCTCCGGGAAGGTTCCGTTGCCATCCAGATAGTTGAACGTGTTGTCCGAGTTCCACTTGCCGTAGCGTGTTCCAGTGATGTTGCTGGTGTCGCCCGCGGTTCCGGTCAGCACGTTGACGCCGGCGCCGTGACAGGTGAAGCAACCAGGCTGAGTGGATACCGGGCCGAGGCCACGAATCGGATCCCATTTGATCGTGAAAGTGCCGTAGCCGCCATTGAACAGGTTAGTGATGCTGGTGGTCAGACCCGACAGTGGGCCGCCGAATTGTCCGACGGTAGGCGGAGGCGGCGGAGGGGGCGGACAGGTGGGACATACGGCTTCCGCCTTCTTTACATAACGCGAGGGTACAGCAAGCAAACAGAGCCCGGCCAGTAGGCAAAGAACCATGGGTGCAACACAACGTCTCATAGCAACTCCTGATGCCTGATTGTGATTTATTGGTAAAGCGTCCTCGCGGAAGGGGGACGCGAAGAGTTGATATATTCGGCCCAAAAGCATTCACCGATGCGGCGAGCGCAGCAATCGGCACAGAACCCGACCCACTATGCAGATTGGGGTCAATCCGCGGTTGTGTCAAGATGAAAGAACCTGCACAGTGCGTTGGAAAACCGCGCCAGACGGGCGAAGTCAGCGATTTCCGCGGCCTCAAAGCGAAGTCGGCGAAGTCACGAGATTTCCACTCGGTAGTTCTAGGATCTGTGCTTGGAGTCTTTCTTCTCTATTGAAAATAAACGATTTGCCCATCATGAAGTCTTTTGTCACTAGCACTTTCTTCCCATTGCAAGAACTTGCAGGACTGGATAGATTGAACCCACTTGATTGACTTGCGCCGTCACAACAGGGCGGCGATTCACTGGTAGTCATTAATCCCCCCTTAACTACTGCAAGCGAAGGGTTCTCGCTTGACCAGCATTCACCGAGAAAGAGTCCAACCGTCGACTTTTGTCGAGGAGGCGGATGTGACTGAGAGGGCGGAGCTGTGAACGGAGTTGCGCAAATGGGGCCAAGTACGCTGGGTGAAATTGCCACAGAAGTGAAGCAAGCCCAGTGGTTTGCAGTGCGCACACGTTCGCGCCACGAGAAGTTGGTGGCCCGCCAGCTGGAAAAGCAGGGAATCCAGTCCTACCTACCTGTTATCACCAAAATCAATCAATGGAGCGATCGCCGCAAGCAAGTGGAGGAGCCGTTGTTTTCCGGCTATGCCTTTGTGCGGCTCGATCCAGCCTCCAGTGAGCGGGTTCGGGTTCTGCAAACCCAGGGAGTCGTGAATTTTGTGGGTGTGCAGGGAACCGGCGTTCCGATCCCGGACCAGGAAATCGAAAACATCAACACTCTGTTGGCAAGCAATATTGCGTACGAGGAAAGGCCGTATCTACACGTGGGGCAGCGCGTACGGGTCTGTGGGGGCGCGCTGGACGGGATGGAAGGCATCCTGACCGCGGAAAACACTGATCGCAGCGTCGTGATCTCGATTGGATTGATTCAGAGATCACTGAGCGTGCGCGTTGCGGGCTACAACGTAGAGCCAATCTAAAGTTCTCCCTAATCGACTGTTCGACTTGTTTTTCGAGGTGCATTCAATGAGCGAAGCAGAAAGCAAAGTCGTGAAAATTGACTCCCAGCAGGCAAAGGTGAAGGCGTCGAGAAGCGCGCTTGCTCCGGCCGAAAGAGTGCCAGGACAACCGCCATCGCTACGCAGCCTGAGAGTCGAAGCCGAGATCTATGCCATCAGCAAGACTCTCGAGTACACGAACTGGAATCGGCGCAAGGCGGCCCAGTTGCTGTCCATCAGCTATCGCGGAATCCTCTACAAGATCCGCCAGCATGGACTGACGCCGCGTCCGCGCACGCAAGCCGATGCGGTGGGCGAGATTCTCAAGGCGGACTCGCAAGGTTGATTTGCGACTGGTAGGGCGGTCAACCGTTATCACTCCCTAAGGGGAGCAAGAGATTTGGAGGTTGGGTGATGATCCGTACTTCAATAAGGCCGAGACTGTTAATGGTGGCATTGCTCGCGGCTTGCAGTGTTTGCGCCGCCCAGGAGCAGCAGGCCTTGAGTTCCGGGCCAGCGTCCCCGGACGCAGACAATGCGTCGTCGACGGCCAAGTTCAGTAACCGGACGCCGCGCTACCGCATTCAGGCGGGCGACACGTTCGACGTCAATTTTGATCTCAGCCCCGAGTTCAACCAGGCGGCCGTTGCGGTTCAGCCCGATGGCTTCGTCACGCTTCGCAGCGTGGGCGACATCAAAGTGGCGGGCGAAACCGTTCCGGAATTGACGGCGACGCTGAAGCAGGCCTACGGGAAGATCCTCAACAATCCTCCGATTTCGGTGGTGCTGAAGGATTTCGAGAAACCTTACTTCATCGCCGATGGACAGGTGGCCAAGCCGGGGAAGTACGAGATGCACGGCAATACCACGCTGACCCAAGCGATCGCGATCGCAGGTGGATTTCAATCGGCCGCGAAGCACTCGCAGGTGGTGCTGTTCCGGCGGGTCGACGATCAATGGACCGAAGCAAAGCTGGTCAATGTGAAGCAGATGGAAAAGAAGAGAGACCTTCGCGAAGATCCGTTCCTGCACCCAGGCGACATGCTGTTCGTGCCCAAGAATACCTACTCGAAAATTGACCGGTTTATTCCCAACACGCAAATGGGCTCGTACGTTCCCCTGCGTACGCCCTAGTTCGTCGATGCGGTGGTTGGATTGGAAGCGTATAGATCAGGAAGGAATGACGGAGATTATATGAATGAAGCACTGAGCAGCTACAGCCCGCGGGGGTACTCGTTCACGGCCCGAGACGTGGCTGCGATCGGATTTCGTCATCAAAAAGTTCTCGTACTGTGTTTCGTGGGAGTGCTCCTAGGGGTAGGCCTCTCCTCGATCTTCCTGCCTTCGAAGTACCGGGCCGAGACCAAGCTGTTGGTGAAACGCGAGCGCGTTGACCCGGTGATCACGCCGGAGTCGAACGCACCGATTACGGTTCACGACACGGTGAGCGAGGAAGAGATCAACTCTGAAGTCGAGCTGATCACCAGCCAGGATGTGCTGCAGAAAGTTGTCGCAGTGAATGGCCTCGACAAAAAGAAGCTACTCTCAGGGATTCTGCATCCTTGGCAGACTCCCCAGAATCGTACGGACAAGGCGGTTGCCGATCTGCGGTCGGATCTGCAGCTTGAAGTCCTGAAGAAGACGAACGTCATCAGCATCACGTACGAATCGAAAGATCCCAAGCTGGCGCAGAAAGTTCTGGCGACGCTCGATGATGCATATCTGCAGAAGCATCTCGATATTCATCATCCTTCCGGCCAGTTCGAGTTTTTCGATCAGCAAGCCGCGAAATACCAGCAGGACATGATGGCGTCGGAGACGAAGCTGAAGCAATTCGCCGATGAGCAGGGCGGGGTCGCACCATCCGTGATGCGTGACATGACTCTGCAGAAGCTGGCGGACTTCAAGAGCCAGCTTTCTACGACTCGCGCTTCGATTGCCGAGTCGCAAAGACGTATTGGCGATCTCGAGAAGCAGGCGCAGTCAGTTCCTTCGCGGTTGACGACGCAGAAGAAGACAACCGACAACGCGCAGGTTCTCGAGAACCTGAAGGCAGCTCTGCTGACGCTCGAGAACAAACGGACTGAGTTGTTGACCAAGTATCAGCCGACATACCCGCTGGTGCAGGAAGTCGACAAGGAACTGAGCGACACGCGCGCAGCCCTCGCCAAAGAAGAAGCCACGCCGGTGAAGGAAGAAACCACCGACCAGAACCAGACTTATCTTTGGATCAACGGCGAGTTGTCGAAAGCAAAAGCGGACCTCGCCGGGTATCAGGCTCGCGAAACGGCGCTGGCTTCGGTCATCAAGACTTACGAAGACCAGGCGACCAAGCTCGAGCAGCAAGGAATTGAGCAGGCCGATCTAACGCGCACCGCGAAGGCAGACGAGTCGAATTACATGCTGTACACGAAGAAGAAAGAAGAAGCCCGGATTGAGGACGCTCTGGACCGAAACCGGTTGCTGAACGTCTCGGTCGTGTCGAATCCTACGGTGCCGAGCATTCCGACGCGATCCCCGTTGATCTTCGCGCTGGTGGGCGTGCTGCTGGCGGCGGCCATCAGCCTGGGCGTCGTCTTCGCAGTTGACTACGCGGATCAGTCGTTCCGCACGCCGTCGGAAGTGATGAGTGAATTGAGAATTCCGGTGCTGGCGGCTGTTCCGATGCATCTCGACTACAGCCCGCGCGCGTTGTATTCCGGCAATGGAAATGGCAACGGCAATGGTCGTCACAGCCACGATTCCACAGACGATTTTCACTCCGAGACCGGTGCAGCTGGGACCGTCATCGAGGAACGAGGATAAGAACCGATGTTTCTAGAATTTTTCGGTCTTCGAGAACAGCCGTTCGGTGTCACCCCAGATCCGCGGTATCTCTACCTCGGACCTGGTCACCGCGAAGCGCTGGCGTCCTTGTACTACGGGATTGAAGCCAATCGCGGATTTCTGTCCCTGATTGCACGACCGGGGATGGGAAAGACAACCCTGCTGTTTCACCTGCTCGCCAAGTTCGATCGCACGGCCCGCACTGCTTTCCTGTTCCAGACGCAGTGCAGTTCGCGCGAATTCATGCGATTCCTGCTGGCGGAAATCGGAATCGAGACGGATTCGCAAGATTTCGTCCGCATGCACGAGCAGTTCAACCGTTGCCTGGTGCAGGAGGCGCGCGCCGGCCGGCGATTCATCGTCGTTATCGACGAAGCGCAGAACCTGGATGCCACGGTGCTGGAAACGGTTCGTCTCCTCTCCGATTTCGAGACGCCACAGGCGAAGTTGTTGCAGATTGTTCTCGTCGGACAGCCGGGATTGGCCGACAAGTTGGCCAGCCCTTCGCTTGTCCAGTTGCGGCAACGCATCACTTCAGTCAGCGGACTGAGCCCTCTCAACACGGATGAAGTCGGACGCTTCATCGAGCATCGTATGAAGGTCGCGGGTTATACCGGAACCCAGGTCTTCACTCCAGAGGCGCTCGAACTGGTCGCGCAAGTGAGCGAAGGCATTCCGCGGCAGATCAATAACTATTGTTTCCACGCATTGTCGCTGGCGTGCGCCCTTCGCAAGAAGAACGTCGACGCTGCCATGGTTCACGAAGTCGTCCGCGACCTCGATATCAACCGTTTCGTCTCGGATGTTGGATCGTCCAGATTGCGCGTGGGTTCTCCCCGCGGGTTGGGGGATCCTTTCTCGCCGGTCGAAGACATACCAGGCGTCGTGCGCGATTACGTGAACGCAGAAATGCCTCCGGATGGCGCGCCGAAGGATTACCTCAGTCCCGCGGAAGCGATTGAACATATGCGCGATGTCGCGCGGTTGCTCCATAACTGGCGCAGCGGCAGCGAGCGGCAGTCAGCATAGTTGGAACCAGCAGAGAACAGGGCTACGACGAGAAACTTATGAGCAGAAATTTCGAGCTGTTACAGAACCTGGGCAGGGAACGCGAAATGTTCGAGGCCCCTGCGCAGACGCCAGCGGCCGTGACTGCGGTGGAAGATCCAGTCGTGAAATCAGCGACGCCGGCTCCCGTTGAGCTGCAGCCTCTCCAACTGAAAATGGAAGACTCGCAGCGCGATGAGATGTACAAGCTGGTGCAGCGTGTGTTCATGACTCCAGGAGCGGGTCGCGGACGGATGGTGGTTGTCTCGGCGATGGAGGCCGGAAACGGCTGCAGCTGGATTTGCTCCCGTATGGCGGAAGTGCTTGCTTCCCAGGTTGCAGGCTCGGTTTGCGTGGTTGACGCGAACCTGCGCTCTCCCGGTTTGCATCGCGAATTCAATGTTCCGAATCACTACGGCTTGACCGACGCCTTGCAGGTAAATGAACCGATCAAGCGCTTTGTGACCCCTCTCAACCGGCCGAACCTATGGCTGATGAGCTGCGGCGCGCAGGTCGATGGCATGGAAACGATGCTGAGTTCCGACCGGATGCGGGCACTGCTTCCGGAACTGCAGCGCGAGTTTGACTACGTCCTGATCGATGGGCCGCCGATTGAGTCCGGCGATGAATCCGTGGTCTTGGGACGGAACGCAGAGGGAATCATCCTTGTTTTGAGGGCGAATGCTTCGCGGCGCGAATCCGCCCGCAAAGCGGTTCGCGATCTCGAAATTGCCAACGTACGCGTCCTGGGCGCTGTCTTGAATCAGCGCACGTTCCCGGTGCCGGAATCGATTTACCGCAAGCTTTAGGAGAGAAATGTTCGCTTATCTCAAAGAAGATATCAGCCGGGCGATGTACCAGGCTCGTCCCGATGGTTGGAAGCCGAGCTGGAAGAATCGCATCGAGGTTTGCATTCGCCATTCGACCTGGCCCGTGATCGCGTATCGCTTCAGCCATTGGGCTTTGGGCGTTCGTATTCCGGTGATCGGGTTGCTGCTTCGCATTGCCGGACTCTTCTTCCGCAAGCTCGTTGAGCTGTTCACCAGCGTTCACATCGATGTTCATGCTGAAATCGGGCCAGGGTTTGTCATTCATTCGGTGTACGCAATTAATTTAGGCAAGACGAAGATTGGAAGGAATTTCACGATCGCGACGGGCTGCCTCATATCGCATGCCTGCCGCGGTATCGGCGACGACGTTTATTTCGGGCCCGGAGCCAAGCTCGTGGGCGACGCCAAGATCGGCAGCAATGTCACGATCGCGGCCAACAGCCTCGTGCTCACTGATGTCCGCGACAACCTGATGGTGATGGGCGTTCCGGCGCGAATCAAGCTGCCAGGAGGACGTCCGCAACGATTCTTGAAGAAGGCCGCGCCGGCGGCAGTCCCGGCAAAAACGGCGCCAGCCGCACCTGCGCCGCAAGCAGCTGCTGTCGCTGCTCAGTCAACAACCGAACGTTCCCCCGCTTCCGTTTCTGCGTAACAAAGCCCCGGGCTACTTGGGCCAGATCGACACAGGAGAAAGCAACCTTGGACTTTGCATGGAGTGAGGAACAGGCGGCGTTTCGTAAGGAGGTTCTGCGATTCGCTCGCGAAGAATTAAAAGATGACGTTATTACCCGCGATCATAACGAGCAATTTTCCTGGGATTTATGGAAGAAGTGCGCGAAGTTCGGCATTCAGGGATTACCAATTCCGACGGAATACGGAGGAGGTGGAGCTGACACACTGACAACCGTTTGCGCTCTCGAAGCCCTGGGTTACGGCTGCGCAGACAACGGACTGCTGTTCTCGATCAATGCGCACATGTGGAGCTCTGAAATTCCAATCTGGAGTTTCGGTACAGAGGAGCAAAAGCGCAAATATCTTCCGGGACTGGTGAGCGGCGGAGTTGGTTTGCATGCGATGACCGAGCCGGGATCCGGTTCGGATGCGTACAGCCTGAAGACGCGAGCGGTGAAGCAGGGTGACAAGTACATCCTGAACGGTTCCAAGACGTTCAGCAGCAATGCGCCGGATGCGGACGTCACGATTGTCTTTGCGAACCTGGATCCTACGCGCGGTTCAAATGGAGTTACGGCATTCCTGGTCGACAAGGGAACGCCGGGTTTCACCGTCGGCAAGAAGTTACACAAGATGGGATTGCGTACCTCGCCGATGGCGGAATTGTCTCTGCAGGACTGCGAGATTCCGGTTTCGAACTTGCTCGGGAAAGAGTTCGGCGGGCAGGCGGTTTTCACCTCGTCGATGGAGTGGGAGCGGATTTGCATTCTGGCAAGCCATCTCGGCGCCATGCAGAGGATCATGGAGACCTGCATCAAGTACGCGAAAGAGCGCAAGCAGTTCGGCGAGCCGATCGGAAAGTTTCCGGCAATCAACAACAAGATCGCCGAGATGGATGTACGGATCGAAACTGGACGTCTTGCGCTGTACAAGGCGGCATGGCTGAAGAGCCAGGGCCGGCATCCGTTGCGCGAAGCTTCGATCGCCAAGCTCTACGTGAGCGAAGCGTGCGTAAAGAGCTGTCTGGAAGCGATTCAGATTTTCGGTGGTTACGGCTACATGACCGAGTATGAACTCGAGAGGGAACTGCGTGATGCGATCGCCGGAACGATTTATTCCGGCACGTCAGAAATTCACCGGGTCATCATCTCGAGCTATCACGGGTTGTGAAGTTGAAAGTGTTCCCCCGATAACAAATCTTACTGGGGCTGGGTCCTGAATCATGGCATATGTACTGCAGCAATTGCTGACGAAGAGCGCGAAAGCTTATCCCGACAAGACCGCCGTGTGGGCTCGTGGCAAAAGCATCACTTACCGGGAGCTCGACGAGCAATCGAATCAGGTCGCGAATCTTTTGCAGCAGAGAGGCATCCGCAAGGGCGATCGCGTCGGACTGTTCTTCCCCAAGTGCGTAGAGTCGATCGTGAGCATGTTGGGCGTGCTGAAGGCGGGTGCCGTTTATGTCCCCGTCGATCCTCAGGCTCCAGCCGACCGCGCCGGTTACATCCTTGGCAATTGCGGCGTACGGATCCTCATCACCACCGCGGACAAGCGCAAGGAACTCGCTGCCGAAACACTCGGCATGCTTGAAGCTTGCCTTTTGACTGAGGGAGAGGGAAACGGTTCGGATTTGATCGCATGGTCCCAGCTTTCGGCGTTCCCGGCATCCCACTCGCCGAACGTAACCCTGGTTGAAACCGATCTGGCGTACATCCTTTACACGTCGGGATCCACGGGACGCCCGAAGGGCGTCATGCTGACTCACCAGAACGCCTTGACGTTCGTCGAGTGGTGCGCCGAAGAGTTCCAGGTACGCAGCGAAGACCGCTTGTCGAATCATGCTCCGCTGCACTTCGACCTTTCGGTTTTTGATGTTTACAACACGCTGGAAGCCGGTGCGACGGTCTACATGATCACCGAGGACCTGGCGCTGTTCCCGACCAGTCTCGGTAACTTCATCGAGAATCAGAAAATCACAATCTGGTACTCGGTGCCATCGGCACTGATGCTGCTGCTTCTCCACGGCCGTGTGACGCCGGAAAAGCTGGCCAGCCTGCGGATCATTCTCTTCGCCGGTGAAGTCTTCCCGATGAAGTACCTGCGGCAACTCGCCGAGGTCTCAAAAAGCAGCGACCTGTACAACCTTTACGGCCCTACCGAAACTAACGTATGCACCTATTACAAGGTGGAGCGCGAGCGGCTGGCGGGTATGGACAAGCTGCCGATCGGAATTGCCTGCGCCAATACGGAATGCTTCTCGGTCACGCCGGAAGGCAAGCTGGCTGCAGAAGGCGAAGCCGGGGAACTCTATGTACGCGGACCGGCCGTGACCAACGGCTACTGGGCCGATCCCGAGAAAACGAAGAAGATGGTGGTTCCCAACCACTTCCAGGAATATTTCGAAGAGAAAATGTATCGGACCGGCGACATCGTTACGGTCGGGGACGACGGCAATTACTACTTCCAGGGCCGCCGGGACAGCCAAATCAAGAGCCGCGGATATCGCATTGAGCTCGGCGAGATCGAAAGCGCACTGCTCAGCCATCCGGGCGTACGTGAGGCTGCAGTGCTGGCCGTTCCGGATGAGATTATCGGGAACCGGATCCGCGCCATTGTTGTGCCGCACATTCCGGCATCCCTCGGCGTCCTTGAATTGCAGCAATACTGCGCATCGCGGGTTCCAAAATACATGATTCCTGAGCTGGTCGATCTTTACGACGAACTGCCCAAGACCTCGACGGGGAAAATCGACCGGGTCAAGCTGGCCTCGGAGCCGGCTGGAGCCGTGAAGGCTTAGCAAGACAAGTTTGAACAGTTGCAGTCTCAAAATCACCGAACTACGGGGAGAAACAAATGATTGAGTCCGCTGAAGTGAAAGATCGCATCCGCGAGTACGTGCTCGAGGAGTTCGCGAAAACCAAGGGCATCGACCAGATCACAGATTCGGAGATCTTGACCAAGAACGGCATCATCGACTCCATGGGAATTTTCCGGTTGGTCGCATTTCTGGAAGAGACCTTCAACGTCCGTATCGGCGACGAAGAGATCACGCACGACAACCTGGAGAGTATCGACGCGATAGAAAAGCTTGTGCTCTCGAAAGCAAAGAAGTAGCTGGAAGCATAAGACGTGCGCAGCGCGCAATTGCACGCTGCGCGACACCATCAACTCCTCTCCCGGGTTCCGCGAAGAAAAGCTGTACTGAGTGTCTTCAGGATTTCTTATGCCCATCGGCCGCAAAATATATACAGCTGGATTCAAGCTCTTTGACGTGTTGTTGATGATGGTGTCTTTCGGTGTGTCCACCCTGCCGCTGTATCACCGGGTAGGCAGGCTGAGCCTGGCTGAGTTCTTTGAAATGCGCGTGAAGCTGGGGAACCTGATCCTGTTCGTAAGTTTTGCAGTGATCTGGCACATCCTGTTCAACGTTTTCGGGCTCTACGGTTCAAGACGTCTGAACAAGCGCTTGGACGAGGTCTGGGACATCACGCGAGCCACGACGCTCGGCACCGCAGTCATCGCCGCATTCGGGCTGATGTTCCACATCTGGATGGTCAATCGCTCGTTTCTGGCGATTTTCTGGGTTTCGACCACTGTGCTAGTGATCTCGACCCGGACAATCATCCGGCTGATGCTCGCCTACGCACGGCGTCACGGCAAGAACTTGCGGAACATGCTGATCATTGGCACGAACCCGCGGGCATTGGAACTGGTCGACCGCATTCAGCACAAGCCGGAATTGGGCTACCGCATCCTCGGTTTTGCGGACGAAGACTGGCGCGGCATCGAAGAGTTCAAGAAGCACGGATTGCCGTTGGTATCCGACCTTGAGACTCTTACGACCTACATGCGGCGCAACATTGTGGACGAAGTCGTGCTGGCACTGCCGATCCGCTCGTTCCACACCTATGCCTCGCAGATTGCCTCGGCATGCGAGCAGCAGGGAATCATCATCCGCTTCCTGCCGAACATCTTCGATCTCAAGGAAGCGCGCCACACGACGGACTTGCTCGACGGCGATCCGCTGATCAGCCATGAAACGACGGTGACGGACTTCTGGGGGCTGATGGCCAAGCGGTTGATCGATATCGCGGTATCTCTTACTGCGATCATCATCGTGTCGCCAGTCATGCTGCTGACTGCGCTCGCGGTGAAGCTGACTTCGCCGGGGCCGATCTTCTTCGTGCAGAAGCGCCTGGGACTGAACAAGCGCATGTTCAACATCTACAAGTTCCGGACGATGGGCATCGACGCCGAAGCGCGTCTCAAAGACCTCGAGCACTTGAACGAGGCCAACGGCGCGGTATTCAAGATCAAGAAAGATCCGCGTGTCACGGTGGTCGGAGCGATCCTGCGCAAGACAAGCATCGACGAACTGCCGCAGCTCTTCAACGTCCTCAAGGGCGAGATGAGCCTGGTCGGGCCGCGTCCGCTGCAAGTTCGCGATTATGAGTTGTTCGAAACGCACTGCGGCGACTGGCAGCGCAAGCGCTTCAGCGTCCGGCCGGGAATTACCTGCCTGTGGCAGATCAAGGGCCGCAGTTCCACGACCTTCGAGAAATGGATGGAACTGGATCTGCAATACATCCGCAACTGGTCGCTGTGGCTGGATCTTGAAATCCTTGCCAAAACCGTTCCTGCCGTGCTGAGAGGATCTGGCGCCGCGTAAACCGTAGCTATCCGCAGGAGTTGTTCCGTTGATGAAGTGGAAGCGAGTTTGGACGAACAAGGGCCCATGGCAATCGATCTTCAAGCCAGTACGCCGGGAACCTCGGAGCGTATCCCGATGAGCGTTGCTGTGCGCGAAGATCAGATCAAGGAAGCGCAAGCGTTCTGGAAACGGCAATTTGAAGGCGGAATTCCCGTGCTTCAGTTGCCGACCGACCGGTCCAGGACCGCGGACCACGCCCATCGGTCGAAAGTGCTCGACTTTCGCGTTCCGCCCGATGTTTCAAGCTCTCTCCGCCAGTTCTCGACTTCCGAGCAATCCAGTTTGCTGGCCGTAACGCTCGCTGGCTTTGCATCGTTGCTCTACCGTACGACGTCGCAGAGCGACTTCGTCGTCGGAGTTGCTGCGGGCAGCGATGTTCCGCTGCGAATCACCGTTGATGGCGAGTCGGCATTCCGGCAGGTGCTTCAATACACCGAAGAAGCGCTGCAAAGTGCGCTTGCGCATGGCGACTTTGCGGCCGAAGTGCTGGCAGAGTTGTTTCCGGGAGCGAGTGCTCTCTCTCAGGTAATGTTCTCGCTTGGCGAGGATGTGAACCTCACGAACTGCGACCTGGGGCTAGCACTGAACGACCATGGCGACTCGATCGAAGGCCGATTCATTTACGCGGCAGACTTCTTTGATCGTTCAACGATTGAGCGTATGTCCGGGCATTTCGTGACGCTGCTCGCGGGAATCGTTGCGAGTCCGGACCAAAAAATCTCGCTGTTGCCAATGCTGACGAAACAGGAACATCAGCAACTGGCCGAATGGAATCGCACCGAGACCGCGTATCCTCGTGAGCTTTGCATTCACGAGCTTGTCGAGGCACAGGTCGCCCGGACTCCGGATGCAAGTGCAGTTGAGCATGCCGGTCAGAAGCTGACGTATCGCGAGCTAAATGAACGCGCAAACCAATTGGCGCGTTTTTTGCGCAAGAAGGGCATTGGACACGAGTCCCGAGTGGGTATCTGCCTGGGGCGTTCGCTCGAACTTCCAGTTGCGTTGCTGGCCGTCCTGAAGGCGGGGGCGGCATGCGTGCCGCTTGACCCGGCCTATCCGAAAGAGCGTCTGAGCTACATGCTCGGCGATTCGGAGACGCCACTGGTTTTAACTCAGCCGGGACTGCTTTCGGAAGTCACCGACTTCGAAGCCGAAGTCGTAAATCTCGAGTCCGACTGGAAGGCTTTCGCTGACGAGGGCAGGGAGAACGTTCGCAGCAGCGTCGATCCCGAGAACCTTGCTTACGTTATTTACACGTCCGGTTCGACCGGCAAGCCGCGGGGAGTGCTTCTTCCTCACGCGGGTCTGGTGAATCACAACGTTGCGGCTGCTAAGTTGTTCGGGCTCGCTTCTGCCGACCGCATGGCGCAGTTCGCGTCGATTTCGTTCGACATCGCGATTGAAGAAATCTTCCCCACTTGGATTTCGGGTGGGACACTGGTCGTTCGCGAGGAGAACGCTTCGCTTGCCGTTGGTGATTTCCTGCGCTGGGTCGATGAGAACGACATTACTGCACTCGACTTGCCGACAGCCTACTGGCACGAACTGGTCCGAGAACTGGCTGAGTCGGACGTCAAGTTGCCGAAGAGCCTGCGTTTGTTGATTGTCGGCGGCGAGAAGGCGCAGTCAGGCGCATTGGCAACCTGGCGTAAGCTGGCAGGCTCTCGCGTTCGGTGGATCAACACCTACGGGCCGACTGAGACCAGCGTCATCGTTACCTCGTACGAGCCGAAGGAATCCGAAGAGCTTCCCGCAGTGCTCCCGATCGGACGACCGATCGCGAACACCAAGATCTACATCCTCAGCAAGGCGCTGCAGGCGATGCCGGTTGGAATCGCCGGTGACCTATACGTGTCGGGCCCAGGGTTGGCGCGCGGATATCTGAATCGCCCCGAGATCACGATGGAGAAGTTCGTCGCCGATCCGTTTGAGCCGTGCGCGCGCATGTACAAGACGGGCGACCTGGCGAAATATCTGCCGAACGGCGAGATCGAGTTCGCCGGACGCACTGACGATCAGGTGAAGATCCGCGGATACCGCGTCGAACTGGAAGAGATCGAAGCTGTACTCGGCGCGCACAGAGGAGCTCACGAAGTCGTTGTCATCGCTCGGGAGAATTCTTCCGGCGAGAAAAATCTGGTCGCGTACCTGGTGCCATCGCGGGAACAGGTTCCGACCGCCAGCGAACTCCGCACCTACCTGAAGCAGAAGCTTCCGGCATACATGGTTCCGGCGGCGGTTGTTCTGCTTGAGGCGATGCCGAAGACTCCGAACGGGAAAGTAGACAAGCGCGCGCTTCCAGCTCCAAAGGCCGCCGATTTTGCTGCAACACAGGAATACGTCGCTCCAACGAACGAGCTTGAATCCAAGCTAGCTTCGCTTTGGGAAATTGTTCTCGACAAGAAACCGATCGGCATTCGCGACAACTTTTTCGAGGTCGGCGGACATTCGCTGCTGGCTGCCCGCTTGATGCATCGCATCGAGCAACAACTCGGGCAGAGGCTTCCTCTTGCCGCATTGCTGCAGGCGCCAACGATTGAACAGTTGGCTCGCGTGATGAACCGCGACGAACAAGCCGCCTGGTCCTCGCTCGTTCCGCTTCAGGCCGACGGTTCGCGCACTCCATTCTTCTGCGTGCATGGCGTGGGTGGAAACGTTCTGGGTTTCCGCGACCTCGTCCGGCACCTTGGAGATGATCAGCCGTTCTATGCGCTGCAGCCGCAGGGGCTCGATGGCACGCGGGAATGCCTGACCAGTGTTCCAGAAATGGCCGTTCGCTATATCCAGGAAATCAAGAAAGTCCAGCCGGAAGGCCCGTACCGTATCGGTGGATACTCGTTCGGCGGTTTGGTCGCCTACGAGATGGCGCAGATGCTCGAGGCTCAGGGCGAGCAGGTTGCGTTGCTGGCGCTGTTCGATTCGTATCCGATGAAGGGCGACGCCAATGGATCGCAGATCAAGAATCTGATGGCTGTTCCTTTGAAGGAACGCTTGACCTTCCTCGTGAAGAAGGGAGCGTTCGTGGTGATGACGCTGCGTAAGCGCATCGAACTACGACTTCTTCCGCGCGCACTTCGAAATGTCAGACAAGCGTGTTCGAAGGCCGCGAACGAATACGACGTCCAGCCTTATGCCGGACGCGTCACGCTGTTCCGCGTGCGCGAGAAGTCCGTCGACAGCCTGAACGATCCCTATGCGGTTTGGTGGCGATTGGCCGCACGGGGCGTCGATTTGCGCGAGATCAACGGCGACCACCTGAGCCTGCTGAAAGAACCGCAGGTTCGTTTCCTGGCCGAAGAACTAGCCGACGCACTGGCCCAGTCCGACGCGCAACACACTCTGGTGAGCGCCGGCGTTTAGATATCCGAAAGAGATCAACGATTGCGAATGAGTTCCTCGAACACAGAACAGCTGCTTGACCAGGATTGCGCCGCCGACGGCATTTCGGCGGGCTCCCGCGAGTCCAGTCCAGATATCGATCGCGGCAGTCTCGCAAGCAAGGCGGGACGTTGGGCGACCAAGGGTGGTCTGGCGATCCTCGATCAAGGCTTGATCTCGGGATCGAATTTCCTGATCGGCATTCTGCTGGCACGCTGGCTGGTGCCCGCGGAGTACGGTGCATTCTCGCTGGCGTTCTCGGTATTCCTGCTGCTGTCGTATGTCTACCAGTCCCTACTGTCAGAGCCGCAGGCGGTCTTCAGCGGGTCAGCATATCGCCATTGCCTGCGCGGATACCTAAAAGCGCTTCTGAGCATACAGCTCGTCGTTACTGTTTTCGGACTCGTGCTGCTCGGTGGATGTGCTGGCGTCGTCTACATGATGGGTAAAGCGGACGGGCTGCCGGGAGCGCTCGCTGGAGTTGCGATTGCGTCGCCTTGCATCCTGTTCTTCTGGCTGCTGCGCCGTTCCTACTACATGAACCTGGCTCCGGCGCGAGCGGCGATGGGCGCGTTCATCTACTTCGTGCTGGTGACGGCGGGGCTGTTCACTGCCTACCGCAAGGCGTGGATGTCGCCATTCGCGGCGTATCTGTTGATGGCGATCGGTGCACTTGGTACAGGGCTGTTCCTGCTGGCGCAGATAAAGAAGGTCCTGCCTGCCGACACCGAGAAAGCCCCAACTGCTGCTCAGGCATGGCACAAGCACTGGGAGTACGGGCGCTGGGCCCTGGCCGTTTCGGTCGTCACCTGGATTCCGTACTACATGTATTACCCGCTGGTCAGCATGTTCTCGGGAATGGCTGCGGCGGGGCAGTTGAAGGCACTGATGAATCTGTCACTGCCGCTGGAGCAGAGCTACACGGCGCTGGCGATTTTGTTTCTGCCTTACTCGGCCCGGGTTTGCCGCGAGAAGGGAATCTCGAGTTCGGGTCCGCTGGTTCGGCGCATCACGATGCTGTTCGTTGCCGGAGCGGTCGTGTACTGGGGCCTGCTGATCCCGTTCAAAGGGATCGCCTTCCACGTTCTCTATGGCGGCAAGTACATGGAAGTTGCCCCGCTGATTCCGTACGTGGCGATTGGGACCACGATGTGGAGCGCGGCGTTTGGTCCGGCAATTCTATTGAGGGCGATTGAATCGCCCGACTCGATCTTCTATGCACGCGTCGTTGCGAGCGTGCTGTCACTGGTGGTCGGTGTTCCTGCGACGAAGATGTTTGGGCTGTGGGGCGTAGTCGCCAGCGTCATCGTCGCCAACATCGCAGCCTTCGTGATTTCGATGTATATCCTCCAGCGCAAGTCGAACGCTATCGCGTTAACGAATCCGGTTCTCCAAGGGGAAAACTAGTCGATGAACACTTTCAAGACACTTCGTTTCAAGGCGTCCCGCACCAAGCTGCGCGCCCCCAAGTCGTGGTGGGAGCATCGCGGCGTGCAAGACAATGACGTCTACTTTGCGTCATTCGAACGCTCGGGCAACACCTGGTTGCGCTTTGTCCTGTTCGAGGTTCTGACCAATTCCACCGCTGGATTCCTGAATGTGAACCAGGTGCTGCCGGAACTCGGTACCCATGAGACGGCGCAGCACGTCCTGCCCAATGGCGGCCGCTTCATCAAGACGCATCACCAGTATCGCCCGGAATACAAGCGCGCCGTCTACCTCATGCGCGATCTACGCGACGTCATGCTCTCGAATTGGGCGCGCGACAAGGAGATGGGATTCGCTCAGTACTTCGATCAGGGCAAGGGAATGGACGGCTACATCGAGACATTCCTGAAAGGAAAGGTCACCCGCTTCGGATCGTGGCAGTCGCATGTCGATTCATGGGTGAACTCTCCCCTTGCCAAGAATGGGAATCTGTTGGTGTTCCGTTACGAAGACCTGCGCAAGGATACAGAAACTGGTTTGGTCGAGATGCTGAATTTCCTTGGCATTCAGCGCGACCGCGATCAAATCCGGAAAGCGATTGAGAACAATTCTCTCCGCGCCATGCGCGAGAAGGAAGAGAAGGCAAAGAAATCCGGCGCGACGCTTGGAAAGGGAACGCTGCTGCGCAAGCACAATCTGGACCGCGAAGATGCACGCTTTGTGCGTAGCGGATCGGTCGGAGGTTGGCGGGAAAAGCTGAGCCGCGAGCAGAGCGATATGGTCACGAGATACGCCGCCGAAGCGCTGGTAAAAGCTGGATATCCCGCCGGTCTGAGTGAGGAAGTCCCGGCGGAAATGGTGGGGGCACGGGTGTAATCGCCGTAATCCCCAGAGAGTAACCACCCCAGGTATGACTCAAGTAAGGAAGAAATCGGGCCTGATTCTGGCGATGATACTGACACTCGTCCCCCTTGGCGTGTCCCAGAAAAAGGATTCGGCGAACGACAGCGGAACGCTGCGTCAGGCCGCTGATCCGATGGGATTCTGGGTGGGAACCACGATCCAGGGCCGGATGTGGAACCGCGATCCGCAGTACAAGCCTGTGATGGGGAAGGAATTCAACGCTGGCGTGTCGATCGTATTCCCGAACCTGACGGAGCCCGAGCGCGGTCATTTTGACTGGGAAGCCATGGACGAAGCCATGGACTTCGCCAAGCAGCACAAGATGAAGCTGATGGGCCATTGCCTCGTGTATCGCAATATGCAGACTGGACCGTGGATGAATTTCCGCGACCAGCGCTGCGGAGGATGGTCTCCGAAAGAACTGGACGACATCCTGAAGGAGCACATCCAGGCGGTGGTTCGTCACGGCGGGGATACGTACTACTCGTGGGAGGTCGTGAACGAGCCGACTAATCCCACGCACAACGGCTGCTGGTCGCGTGTGTTAGGAGAAGACGATTACATCGTGAAAGCGTTCCAGTACGCGCGCGAAGCGAATCCGAATGCGCTGCTGCTTTTAAACGATACCTTTGGTCAGGGCGGGATCGATAAGGAGCGTGCGGACGAATTCTGGTCGATGGTGAATCGTCTGAAAAAGAAAGGCGCACCGATCGACGTCGTCGGAACCGAGATGCACTGGGAACTGCCACAGCTTCGCGCGACTTACCTTGACGAGTTTAAGGATTTCCTGGCAAAGGCACGGGAAGCAGGGGTGAAGGTGCACATCACTGAAATGGACGTTTATCAAGGACCCGACGATACACCGGATGCCTTCAACAAGCAGAAAGAAGTTTTCTACAACGTCGTTCAGACCTGCTTGAAGGATTCGAATTGCATCGGATTCATGACATGGGGCATTGCCGATCGCTATAGCTGGCTGCGCACTTCGGACTGGAAGAATCTGCCCAACGCGAAGCCAGTGTTGTTCGACGAACAGTACGGCAAGAAACCGGCGTATTTCGGCGTACTGCAGGCATTGAAAGAGGGACGCTAGAAGAAGATGAGTTCGGGAATCGTAGAACGGGCGAGACAAAACGGAATCGGCCTCCGCGACAGA